>OLGA01000170.1_pt1 | contig 56433 bp, 37 predicted proteins | sample 1604881 | NCBI WGS metagenome assembly OLGA01 (sample SAMEA3888896, study PRJEB22519) | human gut metagenome | biome: human gut; feature: human-associated habitat; material: faeces | place: Denmark | collected 2009 | reverse complement strand
TAATGCTGCTATAATTGAAAAAGCTAGAAATGTAATAGTAGAAAACGTTGGACCTGTTCCTTATAATGATAAGGTTGCTCGACAAAATGCTTCTATTAGTCCTGTTAATGCTCTTAGAACTTTATACACAGCGGGTACTGTTAACGGCGGAGATATTACAGGTGGTGGAACAGAAGTTGACCCTTATAAAATTAATATTGATAGCGACGGAATAATGCTATATACAGGCTTTCAAGTTAGTTATAATGGCAAGACAATTTATGATTGCAGAATTATTGAAGCTGAAGATTTAGGTCAAACGCTAAGAGATTTCTGTAATCGTGCTGCGAAAGATGCTCCAATAGTTACTATATTTGGAGATGAATCTGGTATCAATGTTGATATATATACTGGACGTAATAATACAGTTAAACCTCAATTAGTTAAATATCTTTATATCAAAGAACCTGCTAAAGTTAAGTTTGATGAAGATAGAGAAGAAGATTGGGTTAATTGTGATTTACCTCCTTATTTACATATGGAAATAGTTATGCGTGCAGTACAGATTTATCTTGCTAGTATTGGTGCTACTTCTAATGGAGCTGATAAACAAAGTTAAACTCTAAATTAAATTAAAAATGAGACAGTTTTTGTTAGCGGGCAATGTCGCTTATGGAGCGAGCTTACCTCTTGTTGCTGGAGCGGTTGCTTTTACTTATCTTGCTAATGGCCAGGAAACGATTGACGCTGACGGTACTAAGATTACCGATAAGTTTTACATTAATCTTGGCCGTGAAGCAAATGGTCCAGTAGTTCTTCCAGCTTATAAGAAACATCTTACTTTTGTTAAAGGTGTTTATCAAGCTGGTACTACTTTCTCTGCTAATCTTACTATCGGAGATGTAAATGCTTATTCTGATTATTCTATTATGATTGTGAAAAAAGGATTAAAGTTCAATGAACGTAATCGTTGGACTGCTACCATTCATACTGGTCTTAATCCTACTGCTAATGATGTAGCAAAGAAATTAGCTAACCAAATTAATAATAATACTATTGGACATGGTATTAAAGCATCTGTTGCTGATGCTAAAATTACTTTAACTGCTGAGTCTAAAGGTATTGATTATGAAATTCTTGGAGCTGATGAATTAATGGGTATAGCTGTTACAGTTACAACTCACGGTTTACCTGCTTATGGTGACGCTGCTTATATTACTGATTTAGCTAATAAGGCTGCTGCTGATGCAGGTATTGAATATACTTACCGTGATACTTATACTGAACTGTATCCTGCATATCCTATTAATCCTTTGAAGCAACCTGATAGTGCAGATGCTGGATATACTATCTTTACTCTTCGTTTTGCTGTTCCACGTGAAATGAAAACTAGAGATGAAGTTGTTCATCAGATTGTACAAATAGCGTTTCCTACTGGAGCTACTGCTATTGCAACTGTTGAAACTATCCTTAAAGCTATTGCTACTGAAGAAAAAGCATAACCTATTACCCGACTCGATTAGGTAAATATTAGGTAATATTAATCGAATAGGGGCTATTGGTATTAGCATTAGTGTTGATACTGATAGTCCCTATTCTTGTATCTATAAAAATGGAATTAATTCAAAATGCCTTTGAACAAGGTCTTATTCCCGGTATTGTTATTGTTATTTATCTTATAATTAATAAGATAATTGATAATAACAAAAGAAATCCTTTAGATGATATTGCCAAACTTCTTAACATAGTTACTAGAGATATTATTGAAAAAGATAGAGAAAAATCTAAAGCTGTTATTTCTATTACTATGGTTAATGCAGCTTCGGAATGTGCAAAGTTTGTTGCTTCAACTATTATTACTAATAATGTTGATAATAATCGTGACCAAATAGAATATAACGCTAGACATTTAGTTAATAGTGTTTATTATGATGCTTATTCTAAACTTAATATGTATCGTGGTGATGAAGATTATCTTAGTCATTATATGAAAGAAGAATGGAAAGAAGATATTTATGGTGATATTATAAATATTGTCTATAATAAAAATCTTGATTCTAATCAACGTATTCTTGCGTTTAATAAACGTATTGATATTAGAGTTAATGATTATACTGCTTATATTATTAATAAAGCATTTAAATAAGATGGTATTATGATAAGAGGTTATATTAGTAATCCAAAACAGCTATCGAAAGAGATGCAATTACGCATTGCAAGTATGGCTGAAAAACAGGTGAGAATAGCAGAATTAGGCTTCCCATTGAACGAAAAAAATTGGTGCAAACTAACACAAGGGCAAATTTTAATTCAAGCACTAGAAGCCTTAGAATTGCTTTCTGATGAGCAACAAAAATCAATTATTAATTCATACAATAACTTGATGCTAGAATGAGTGAACAAATAGATGATAATTATGTTAATGGTGTCTATGTAAAAGCTGATGGAACTGAACAAGTTGAGATTAATCCTCAATATGTTTATATGACTGTTCCTAGCAAATATGTTTGTGTTTATCATAAACTATTAGTTCTTATGGCACAATATGGACTTGATATGCTTAATGATTGTTCTGCTACTTGTAAAGGTAATAATAAAAATATTGTTACTTGTTGGAATATGTTTCAATCTGCTATGGCAGCATATCAACTTGGTCAAGATAAACTTGCTGAAACTCTTCTTAAATATATTAAAGGTCAACTTAATATTATTTATGAAGGTAGTGAACAAGTTCAGTATAGTGGTTCTATTACGCTTCCTGTTGATGAAGAAGGTAAAATTCATGCAATAGTTAGTTGTGGAGATGCTCCTAAATTTTATGTTGACCCTGAAACTGGTAAACTTTGGGAGAAGAAAGAAGAAGGCAAAGAATATAATGAAACTTATAGTCTTAGTGATGTTGATTATGATAATGAATAATGTGAATGTGTTCCATCCTCTACGGGGGGTCTACACTATGAATTTAGTAAACCTAGAGAACGTATGAAAACAATAGAAGAAGAACTTGGTAAAGTTAGCCTTACTTGTAATGGTCAATGGAATGATAGACCTTATGAAAGACTATGTATAGTTCATGACGGTTTCTATGCTAGCTATATATCTCGTAAAGCTGTTCCTGCTGGTATTCCTTTATCTAATGAAGAGTATTGGCAGCCTATTGCTAAACTTCGAGAAGATTTAGTTATTGATTATGAAACTTTCAAGAAAGAAATACTAGAACTTATTGCTGTTGTTCAAAGAGGTCTTAAAGCTGCTAGAATTGTAGTATCTACAATGGAAGATAGAGATGCTCTTACTTGGGAACAGATTGGAGTAGGTTGTGAAGTTTATGTTATTGAAACTAAAAAGAGTTATATTCTTGATGAAATAACTCCTGTTACTAATGCAAAGAAATGGCATCTTGAAGCTGATTCTGAAATTGGTTCTAAATTTGTAGAATCGTTTAGTGGTATGTTTCCAAGAGCTATTGCTGAACGTGCAGTTGCTGATGAATTTGGTATTAATATTCAAGATAATTATCTTCGTCGTAATGTTGTAGTTAATTATATGGCACAAGTACTTAAACAGTATTTTGAAGATAATGCTGTTCAAATACTTGAAGGTCAGATTACTCCTGAAATGCTTAGTGAATCTGTTAAACAAATGTTTACTGCTTCTCAAATTACTAATGCTGCTGATGAAGAAGATTTAACCGTTGTTGATAATCTACTTAAATTTGCAGATAAAGACTATAATACAAATGATTATAGTGGAAAGGCTCGTAAATATCTTCGTAAGAATATGATTAGTGGTGTTAATACTCTTACTCAAGATATGATTAACGAGCCTAATACTATTTATATACTTCAATATGATTATTGTTTAGCTGGACAAACTATTGAACTTCCAGATAATAGTATTATTCTTTGGAGAGGTGGTAGAATGTATGATGGTGCAGTTAAATTAAATCAATGTAGACTTCTTAGTAATTATCGTCAGGAAGATATGTTTGATAAAGAAACTATATCTTTAGATGGTGATTGGGCTAAAGGTCAAATACTTTATCATCCTCTTGATTTAGGCGAAGATAATAAACAAGTTGAAATTACAGGTTGGGGTGGTTCTTATACCAATGATTTTTATTGGTTTTGGGATGGAGAAAAATGGGTAAGTATGGGTTTTGATTTATCTGTTTATCTTACTCGTGCTGAATTTGAAGCTTTCTTAGAGAAGTTAAGAGAAGAAATGGAAAAGTTCTATGCTTGGCTTCTTGAAGAACTTAGAAAAATTAATGAACATCTTGAACTTCATGACCAACAGATAAGTAATCTCCAACAAGAAGTTTCTAATATTAATACTAGAATTAATAATCTTATTACTGAATATAATGCTAAATTTGAAGATATTTATAATAAGATTGGAGATTTAAATAGTAGTATAGAAGGTAGTATTAATAATCTTGAGCAATATATTAATAATAAGATTGAAGAGATTCTTAATAAAATAAACCAAAATGGTAGTAATATCAGTAATGAGTATAAACAATATTTTGAAAGTAATTATGTATCAATGTTTAAAAATAAGATTAAACCGGGTACTAATATTACTTTTGTTGAAAATGATGACGGTACTATTACTATTAATGCTGCTGGTGGAGGTTCTGGCGGTGGCGGATTAACCGAAGAAGAAGTACGTAATATTATTAATTCTATACTTAATAATTATTATACTAAGCAAGAAATTAATGATATTATTGCTGGTCTTGAAGGAGGTGGTGGCTCTGGTGGAGATGGCACCCATAATGTTATGTCTGTTACTCAACTTGGTGAAGCTAGAACAGGTAAGTATCTTGTTATGAATAAATTTGCAGATAGTGAAACTAAACCTAGTAGACTTGATGTAGATTTTAATTCTCTCTATACTGATATTAAAAATAAATTAGTTGGAGAAGGATTTGGACAAGGCGGTGGAAGTGGACAAGGTGGTGGAGTTGCTGCTAGTCAAATTCAAGCTTGGATTGCTGCCGTTGTTCCTATTGGTTCTATTATGCTTTGGGATACTTCAACTCCTCCTAATGGTTGGGAAGTTTATACTGCTGCACAAGGACGTTTTGTTATGGGTCATATAGGTGGTGGTATTAATATTTATAATAATCCTAAACAAAATACTCTTGATTGGAGTACTGTTCTTAAAAATGTAGGTGATACTTATGACCCTGCTACTCCTGGTTTAAATATTGGAGCTTACGGTTTTTATATTGGTGGTACTGATTTACCATTACATCAACATGCAATTGCCGCTAGTTCTGGTAAATGTGGTGATGGTAATCATCATGTTGTAGTTCCTAGTAACTGGCGAGCAAATGATCATGGTAGATCTTTGGATCAAGATTGTAGAAATACTTATCCTTATGGTACTACTAAAACTAATTATTGGGATTTAAATATTAATAAAAATACCAATTGGTATATGACTGGACCTAATATTAGTAGAAATGGTGAAATGGTGTGGACACAAATTAGTACAGATAATTGGACAGGAGATTATCTTGCTATTAATAAACTATTACCTACTGTTGCTTTACATTATATTAAACGTGTTTCTAATCCTTGGTAATTATGTTAGAAGAGAATGTTTTTGTTGGTACTAATTGCCAATCTTTTGATCCTAGTAAAGTTCAATGTGATAAAGAAGGCAATATGCCGATTCATATACTAGATAAGTATTGTGAAGAAAATGATACTAGATATAATATATATCCTTTAACTGTTATTCAAGCTATATTTGATGGTAAAACTGGTACTAGACTAGATAGAATACTTGCTGCTTGTAATAGTGTTTATTTAACTTGGGAAGGTACTTTTACTGATACTGTTAATAAACTTGATAAAATTTATCGTCGTAAAGGATATATTATAACATATCGTGATGAAACTAATGTTAATTGGACTCAACGATATAATAGTGATGATATTAGTGATGAAGCTTGGACTAATCCTGACAATTGGGAAGGATGGTCTTTTGATACTGTTATTAAAGATTTGTCTGAAGCTCTTGAAGAAATATTTACTAATATAGGTGATTATAAAGATTTTCTTGATGTTATTACTAGTTTTATTAACGAGTTTGTTATAAATGTATTTAACAATCTTAATAATTATCCTGAACTAGTTAATATTATTAAGAATAGTACAGTTGAAAGTTTACCTATTATTGTTAAAGACATATTCAATAATATTAATGATTATCCTGAACTTAAGAATATATTTAATGAATATGTTAAACAATGGACTGAAACCATCTTTAATAATATTTCTTCTTATCCTGCTCTTAGTCAATTTATTACTAATGCTATTAATTCTCATGTAGAAACTACTATTAATAATATATTTGATAATATTGATAGTTATCCTAATATTAAGAATCTTATTATTAATAATACTGTTGATAAAGTAGTTGATATATTTAAGAATATAGGTCAATATCCAGAATTACAAGAAACTATTCAGAATAATGTTAATGAACGAGTAGATTATATATTTAATAATATTAATAATTATCCTGAACTTATTGGTATCCTTTCTGATTTAGTTTGTAATTGTGTTCAGAATATATTTGCTAATATTAATAATTATCCTTCTCTTGTTACATGTATTAATAATGCTGTAAACAGTAGAACTGAATATATATTTAATAATATTGATAGATTTCCTATTCTTAAGAATCTTATTGAAACTAAAGTAGAATCTAGAGTTACTTATATATTTGAAAATATTAATAGTTTTACTGAATTACTTAATGTTATTAAAGGTAATATAGAAGATATATTTGATAATATTGATGACCATACTAACCTTAAAGTTGTTATTGAGAATAAGGTTGAATCTACAGTTGAACATATCCTTAGTAATATAGATAATTATCCTATTATTAAAGAGAAGATTATTCAATTCTGTAATGAAGCTATTGAAGCTAAACGTGGTGTAGCAAATGGTATTGCTAGTCTTGATGGAGATGGTAAAGTCCCAGCAAGTCAATTACCTAGTTATGTTGATGATGTTCTTGAGGGATATTATGTTGATGAAACTCATTTTGCTGAGAAATATATAGAAGATGCTCCTGTGTATTATACTCCTGAAAAAGGTAAGATTTATGTTGATATAAGTGAAGATACTGAATATAGTGGTAAAACTTATCGTTGGTCTGGAACTAAATATGCAGTTATATCTGAAACTTTAGCTTTAGGTGAAGTTACAGGTACTGCTTATGATGGTGGTAAAGGTAGAAAAACTACTGCGATAGCTAATAGTTTACCAAATACTGTTGTAGATACCATAGAATTTGGTCAAGCATACGCAGACTATGTACAATTAAAATACCATTATTATCGTAAAGAATTTGTAACTGACCAAGATGACCATTATACGGCACAATCTCATAAACATGTAGATATACCTATTGCTACTACTTCAGTATCTGGGGTTATGTCTGCTGCTGATAAAGTTAAACTTGATGAAACTTTACCTAATCAAATTACTGAACTTAGTAATAATGTTTATACTAAAGAAGAAATTAATAATAAGTTTGACAATGTACCAACAGTAGAAAATACTTATACTAAAGCGGAAGTTGATAAAGCTATTGCTGATGCTATTAAAGCTTTAATTCCTGCTGGTTATGAACTTGTTATTAAAAAGAAAACAACTTAATATTAATTATGGTGGTACTGAATAAGTGCCACCATTTAAAGTTTATAAAGTTATGCAAGATATTAATCAACAATTATATGAAAGAAAAGATACTCCTGAAGGATTTATTCCTGTTTATGGTGTAGTTATTACTGTTCCTACTGGAATATATACTAATGGACAAAAGGAATTTACTTGTGATAAAACTTTTGACGAAGTAAAAGAAATATTATTAAAAGGTGGGAGCATTATTGCTATTGATAATAACAATAGTAGAATTAATTTTGATAGAATTGTTATAGGTAGTAACGATATTAGTGCTACAATTACTTATTTTTCTGCTGGTGGAATTAATAAAATTGATTTAAGTTGGGATAAAGGTATAGCTAGAGTTGGAGGTGAAGAAACAAAAAGTATTAATACTTTTGTAGCTATAAATAGTAATTCAATTATTAATAGATATAATATTGATACAATAATTAATAAAGTACTTGATAGTGCTGATGATTCAGAAGTATTAGCTGCTATAAATAATATATTTACTAATTTTGGTAATTTTGTTACTGCTATTTGTAATCCTAATTCTGTATTTTATAATGGTGGTGGAAATTTTAGTCTTAGATATAGTGGAAATGTAGTTGTAATAGTATGGGATGCATATACGTATATAGGGCATGTTACTATTGATAATACAGGAGCTTATACTTATAATACTATTCAAGTAATTGACCAAACTCTTTATAGATTGTCTGCTCTTACTGTTGAACCTATTGTTAATCCTAAAATATGGATAGGAACTGTTACTCAATATGCTGCTATTGCAGAAAAAGATGTCAATACTACTTATATAGTTAAATCAGATGCTTAAATTATGGCTATATATCAAGGAGATATTGGAATACATGATATTAAAGTTGGTAATATAGATGTATTTGAAATATATCAAGGTACTAAACTTGTTTATCCTGAAAATATTAATGTTACTATTACTTTTAATTTAAATGTTTCCGGAACTGTTACTATTAATGGTTATACTCCTGTTATAAGTGAAAATAATACTAAATTTGTATTTACTATTCCTGTTAAGACTGATTATACTGCTAATGTTACTGCTGAACATTATAAATCTCAAACTATTAGTGGTAACAGTGGTTATTTACCTATAACTCATAATGTAGAATTAGAATGGGAACAAAGATTTATTTCTTATACTGTTACTTTTCCTACTGATGGAGTTAAAGTTTTATTTGATGGAATAGAAAAAGGAGTTATAACTAATGGTAAATTAGTTGTATTAATTGATGATACAGAAGCTAAAGATAGTTATACTGTTACGTTTAAAGGTAGTAAAGCTAGTATATATGATACTAGTACATTGACTGTAGTTAATAGTAGTATAGCTAATACTGGTGGTGTTTATGATTTAAAACTTCCGACTAGTTCTGTTAAGAGTGGATATAAGAGAACTGACTATGCATCCTCCACGGGGAGTATAACCAAAGGTTCTACTTATGCAGGAACTTGGATTGAAACTGTTGTTAATCTTACTGCTAGTTTTACTAGTTCTACTACTTTAGGTAGTATAAGTAATAATGTATTAACTATACCTAATAATGAATCTACTAATACTAAAAGTGGAACTTTAAGTGTTGTATTTACTTTAGAAAATAAACAAACTAAAGAAGCTAGTGCAGCTTTAAATCAAGCTGCTGGTGCTAAAGTTTATACTGATTGGATATTAGATTTACAAACTGATGGAACTAGTGTTGAAGCTAAAGGCGGTACTAGAACTATTACTGCTAATGTTGCCCGTAGAACTTATAAATGGAATAACACTGGTACTGTTTATAGTGAAACTGCTACTCCCACTCTTAGTATTAGTGGTAGTGCTACTCTTAGTGGAAATCAAATAAAATTTACATCAAACGAGAGCGTTTCAGCCCGTTCAGCGACACTTACAGCTAGTTATGTAGGATTGTCCAAAACGGTTACAATAACGCAGCAGGCAGGCGCAAAAGTGTATTCAGCGTGGTCTGCTTGGACTGTTTCTATCTCGGCAAGCACGCAAACGATAGCTGCAAGTGGTGGTTCATCTACGATAACTACTAATGCTAGTCGTTCTCGTACTTGGACTTGGAATGGAGTTGGTACTACACATACTGATACAGAAACTGCTACACCTACACTTAGTGGTAGTGCTGGCGGATTTACTTTAAGTGGTAAAACTGTTACTGCTAGTAACAATACTACAACAAATAGTCGTAGTATAACTATTACTGCTACTAGCAATAGTGTTTCTAAATCTATTACTATAACACAATCAGCCGGAGCTAAAGTTTATGGTAATTGGTCTGCTTGGACTGTTAATATTAGTGCTGATAAAACTAGTATTGGTGCAACAGGTGGAACAGCTACTGTGTCAACTAGTGCTAGTAGAACTAGAAGTTATACATGGAATGGTGTTGCCGGTTCTGGTGGTACAGAAACTGGAAACGGTTCTCCAACATTAAGTAAAGTGAGTGGAGATGGTAATTGGACTAGTCCTAAAGTTACTTATGGAAATAATACTAGTACAAGCGGTAAATCAACTGTTATTCGTGCTACTATTGATTCAACTACTAAAGATATAACTATTAGTCAATCTGCTGGGGCTAAACAATATAGTGCTTGGTCTGCATGGACAGTTAATATTTCTAATAGTGGAAATGTTGCTGCTAGTGGAGGTAGTTCAAATATAACTACTTCTGCAAGTAGAACAAGAACTTGGACATGGAATGGAGTTAATGGAAGTGGTGGAACTGAAACAGGAACTGGAACTCCTACTCTTAGTAAAGTTAGTGGTGCTGGTTCTTTTGCTAGTAATAAAGTAACTTATGATAATAATACTTCTACAAGTGCTAGAAGTACAGTTATTAGAGCTACAATGGATTCTGTAACTAAAGATACTACTGTAACTCAAAATGCTGGTTCTAAAACTTATAGTAGTTGGGGAGCATGGTCTATTAGTTTAAGTGCTAATGTAACAACTATTGCTGCTGCTGGTGGAAATGCTACATTATCTACTTCAGCTACTAGAAGTCGTACTTGGCAATGGAATGGTACAGGAACAACTTATACTGAAAATGCTAGTGGTTCTCCTACATTAAGTAAAGTTAATGGTGCTGCTTCTTTAAGTGGTTCTACTGTTAGTTATGGTAATAATACTTCTACTAGTTCCCGTAGTTCTGTATTTAGAGCAACTATTGATAGTGCAACTAAAGATATTACTATTAATCAATCAGCAGGAGCTAAAATTTATGGAAGTTGGTCTAGTTGGTCTGTAAGTTGTAGTGCTAGTAGCTATAAAGTTTGGGCAGGAGGTGATTCAGTAACTATTTATAGTAGTGCTTCAAGAAATAGAACATGGACTTGGAATGGTGTTGCAGGTTCTGGTGGCACTGAGTCTGATAGTGCTACTCCTACTATTTCTGTTACAAGTGGTGTTGGAGTTTTAAGTGGTAATACTTTAACTTTTAGTAATAACACATCTCCTGATGCTAGAACAACTAGAGTTACTGCTAATTATAATGGAGTTACTGATTATTGTGATGTTATGCAATATGGCGGTAATAAAGTTACTGGAAGTTGGACATCTTGGCAAGTAACTATATCTGCTAGTCCTATGAATATTGCTGCTAGTGGTGGTAGTTCTACAATTCTTTGTCATGCTTCTCGTACTAGAAATTATACTTGGAATGGAGTGGGTACTACTTATACTGAAACTGAAAATGGTAGTCCAACTTTAAGTAAATCTGGAGATGGTACATTAAGTGGTACTACTAGTGGAAGTAAACTTACTTATGGTAATAGAACTACTACAACAAGTAGAAGTACAACTGTTACTGCAACTTATAGTGGAGTTAGTAAATCTATTAATATTACACAATCTGCTGGTAGTAAAGTTACGGGACAAATAACATATCATACTGATATTTATGATAGAAATTCATCTAATTATACAGATTATACTAGTTATCCTGTAACACATGATATTGGAGGTGAACCTGTTATTTCTGGAGGTGATACAGTTATTACTTATTGTAGACTTCGTAAAACACAACCATGGACTTGGAATGGTGTTAGTGGAAGTGGTGGAACAGATACTACTTATGCTAGTGCAAAAGATGTAGCTATTGTAAGTCAATCTAACTGTACAACTACTGTTAAAGATAGAGGTAGTAATAATATAATTATGTTTAGTTCTGTTGTTCCCGCTAATTTAAGTAGTAGTGCTCGTACTTGGTATTTTAATTGGAGATGGTTAGGTTCTAATAATACTACTATTAGAAATACACAAGCCGCAAATACTTTACGTGGTAGACTTGCTATTAAAAATGATTATTTTACTAGTCAAAATGTTGCTTTACCTATTTATTTAGATAGCCAAAATGTAGATTCAATATATAAAGGAGAAGTAAGTTATAATGATATTAAGAAAACTCCTATTGATGTTTATGTATATATTCCTACTAATACTGCTATAATGAACGCTGGTAAATTGCAATTTTGGTTTGAAAATAAAGATGGTGATGGTAGTAAATATACTTGTACTTTAAGTAATGTAAGCACACCTTCAAATAGTGTTTCTGTATCTAATAATAATAATATTATTAGTGTTACTGCTAATACAACTACTTCTTTATTTACTATATTATGTCAATTTACTATAACTTCTAATAGTACAGTGTTTAATGTAAGAGTTTTAATTGAACCATGATAAGAATACTATTTAATATAACAATATTGCTAATGCTTATATTGTTTATTTACTCATTAAAGTTATTTAAATTAATCACATAATTATGAACAATAAACAACTATATGAAAAACTAGGTCAGAATAGTTATGATAAAGTATTTCCTATTACTTATCTTCAAAATATTCTTGACAAAGATACAAACAATGATTTAACTGTTGTTCTTTCTAGGTTTAATCATTTATGGATTCCATATCAAGGAACTAGAGTTAATACTCGTAAAGCTGTTCCTGCTATTTTTAGACGTAATAGTCTTACTATTAGTTATTATGATGCTGAACATAATCTTTCTGTAACTGAAAGTTATATAGGTAGTAATCTTCAAGCTGGTGTTGAAACTAGTTGGGTTTCTGATGATAATTGGACAAAAATTCTTAGTGAGAAGTATCTTGAAGAAAGTGGAGCTAAAATTCCAATTGCTGATGGAACTATTGATTGGGATATGCTTAATGAAGCTCTTAAACAAATGATTGCAGGAAATGGTAAAGTTAATATTATTAATTATCCCGATGAAGAAGATATTACTATAAGATTAAGTCCGGGTTGTTGTAATGTTAATCGTCTTAGTCTTAAAGATAGACCTTATGAGCCTGAATATAAAAGTGGTAAAGGATATAAAATAGTTCGCAAGGTCTTACTCCCCGTGGAGAATGATGCTAGTAATGCAGAACAGCTTTTATTTGATGGTTTTCTTGATGATACTTATTGTGAACAATATGGTCAAATAATTCTTAATACTGATAAATATGAAGTTATTAGAACAGATTTAGGTAATACTGCTGGTATTTATTATGATACTTATCATAAATTATTTGTTCTTAGAGTTAAGACTATTCATGATGGGGTTGGTTTTTATAATTATTATACTAGATGGACTATTATAGAAGCTACTGATAGAGTTCATCCTCTACGGGGGGTCAACACTCCTGTTTATGGAAATAGTGAAGATTATAATATTTATAATACTTGTCTTTCTGATGAACGTCCAAGACTTGGTATTATATATGTTAATTCAGTAGATAATATTAAATATTATTTTAATGAAGAAAATCTAGTTCAAGTTAAGAATAATATTTATCTTAATTATAAAGCTGTTCTTACTCAAGATATGGTTAACGAAGAAAATACTCGTTATATTATTCGTTATGCTTTTGATTTAAGTGGTAAAACTATTACAATGCCTGTTGGTTGTGAACTTGTATTTGAAGGTGGTATTATTGAGAATGGTACTATTAATTTAAATAAATGTAAACTTACAGGTATGGTTGGTGAAGAATCTGAATATCTTCCTAATGTAACTTGTAGTAATTGGGCTAAAGGACAGATTGAATATCGTAATGGAAAGATTTGTTATTGGAATGGTACTGAATGGAGAGTAATGGGTGATACTTCTTCTATGGAAAGTTATACTAAAGAAGAAATTAATAATATGTTTAAAAATTATTATACTAAATCTGAAACTTATAATAAAGAAGAAGTTAATAATTTACTTAATAGATATGTTACTAATGATACATTTAATAACTTTAAAGAAGAAATAAATCGAACTATTACTAATAGTGTTAATCTTGATAAGATTCAAAAAGCTATTAATGATGGATGTGGAGTTAACATGACTATGCCTAGTGTAAATAGTAATAAACTTAGTCTTCCAATTTGGACAGGAACTGCTACCCAATATGCAACTATTACCCCGGTTGCTGGAATGACTTATAATATTATTGATGAATAATGAGTTTAACTCTTGGACGTGAAGGAGGAATTGCTAAACCTCTTAAGAAACGAACAGTAGGTCAAAGTAATATTGCTCATGTTTATGATGGTGCTAATCATATTTGGCCTACTTCTGTTATTCATTTTAGTGATTTTACTAGTGTCCAACTTAGATATATTTGGGGTAGTGATGATGGTCGAGATTTGGATACTAAATCATATTATGTTAATTCTCCTATTAATAGTTTAAATTATGTAGCTGTTGGTTGGTCTTGGAATTTAAGTCAAATTCCTTATCTATATTGGGGTGGTGATAATACTGACTCAGGTGCTGAATGTGTTATGTTTAATATTGAATCTATGATTGACCTTGAAGATAAAATGCCTGATATAATGAAAATGAATCTTTGTGCTAATTGGTTTGGAAGTTTAAGTAGAGGTCATGTTACTGTTGAATGTACTGCTTATAAAGGTGGAGTTATTGTTCATGCTTGGCAATTAAAGAATAATGAAATTGATGTTGATAATAGAGGAATATTTATTTTTCCTTTGGCTGATGGAACTATTAATATGCCTGATGGACATGGTGGCTATAAAGAATGTTGGTATGGTGAAGTTGTTAAAAGAGTTGCTAAATCTAATAATGAAGTAAAGTACTTTAGAGTTAATCCTGTTAATGATAAAGTTATTGGTTTAGATGATATTAAAATAATTCGTCATGGTGGTGGACTTGTTCATGGCAATGGTTATTGTTGGTATGAAAATAAACCTAATGATAAATATAAAGTTTGGAATAATCAAGTCAATACAACTGGTACTCCTTTAACTCTTGATAAACCAACTCTTAATATAACTAGTGATGATAATTATAGTTATGAATATCATACAGTTTTACTTAATGAAGATAATACTATTTATAGCGATAATTATACTGATAACTATAAGTTTAGATTTGGTTTTGTTGCAGGTAATTCTGAATTTAGAGGACAACAAACTATTCAATGTTATGTTGGTACACAAGGTGGTAAAGCTGATGATGGTAAGACTTCAATAGGTGAAATAAAATATACCAAACTTAATAAAATTGGTGAATTGACAATATATAGTCCTATTGAAAGTTAAAATAATGTTAATGACCAAACAAAGATAACGGTTTAAGTGTTATAGATTATGTAGTTCAAACTACAAGTATTAATCTATTTTTTTAACTTAAACCTTAATTTATTATGCAAGTAATTGAAAAAGTGAAAGTTGTTCCAGAAGGCTATAATGGTGCTGGAATGAATTATGACGGTTGTAATCGTCGTGATGTAAACGGTAAAGCTAATGCAGGTTTAACTCTTGGTATTATCGGTACTGCACTTGGTGCTTGGGCTTTGTTTGGTAATCGTCGTTCTAGTGTATTAGGTAGCGCTGGTGGTGGAGTATTAGGAGATGGCTCTACTAATATTAATGTACTTGGTGCTACTGCTGGTAGTGGAAGCGGTGCTCCTACTGCTTTTCAAGCATGGGAAAAATCTTGTGAAGATACTTTAGCTCTTCAAGGTGGTCTTTATCAATGGGCTTTGACTCAACAGAATCAACGTTTTGAAGATAGAGAACGATTGAATAGTGAACTGTTTGGTGTTTATATTGATGGACGTAATCGTACTGATGCTCTTATTGAGAAAAATAACACTGACCATTTTAATCTTTACAAATATACTCGTGACGCTGATGATGATATCCGTAAAGAGTTATCTGATTTGAAAGCTGAATTGGCTGTTACTAAAGCTATTCGTCCTTATCAAGATAAACTTATCCAATGCGAAATGGAAAAGATGTTTACGGCTGGTATCAACTATACTGATAGAAAGACTTGTAATGTTATCTATGGTGTAGTTACTCTTCCAAATGAACCTACTGTTACTGGTCTAGTTGGACGTAATGCTTATGGATGTTTGCCATGTGGTTTTACTCAACCTGCTAGCGGAACTCCGGCTCAGTAATATTACTAAGTTTGATTAAGAACATTAAATTGAAAGAGATATGATACCTGTTAATCAATTTATACTAGGTGGTAGTGACCCTTTACTATACCCTGGTGAAAAAATGACTAATAGCATTGATGAACAAATTGCTTTTCTTCAAAGTCAAAAACAAGCAATTAATGAAGCTTATCGTCGTAATGCTATTCCTAATGCAAATAATGGTACAACTCAAAATCAGCAAGTTATAACTCAAGGAATTTGGGATGCTATTGATGCTGAAATTGCACCACTTACACAAGAACAACAAAATATGCTTCTTAGTAACCAAGATTATGTAAATAATTATAATGCTTTACAAAGTATGGTTCAAGCAGAAGTTCTTAATTTAGTTAGAGGAAAAATCGAAGCTAGTGAAGATGGTAAACATTTACTTGAAGAGCAACTTAAACTTGTTAAGTTACTTAAAAGTAAAATTGTTGAAGTTACTAACAAAGAAATGGAATTGTTTAAAGCTTTTAAAGAAGCTAGTAAAACTAATCCTAATTTAACTTATGAAGAATTTTTAAAGAAGTAATATTATGGTTGAGATTGGTAATGTTAAAGAGGTTATTAAAGATTATATTGTTAAACAATTAGTATCTATGGGTGAAAGTTCTCCAGCTATAAGACTTTTAACTCCTTTAGCTAAAAGAGCTATTATGAATAATATTGATAGTTTTGACAAATTCTTAAAACCTATTGCAGATAAAGATGGTATGATTGATATTGAAGGTATATTTGATGAAGAAATGGAAATTATTAATAATATTGATAATTTTAATTTTGATATACCTTTTATTGGTGGCGGTAATATTTCTAAAGGTATTATATCTCTTGAAGTTCCTTATGTCAATAAAATTGTTGCTCTTAATCAAACTGATTTAGAAGTTTTAAAAGAATCATTAATCAGTTTAAAAACAAAGTAATATTATGAGAGAAATGCCTTACATTCAACCTTACCATGTTGGTAATCGTCGTGGCGGTAATCAAAATATTCTTGATGAATTTCGTGAATTTCTTGATGCGCGTGGAGGACGAGGTGGTCGTGGTGGTAGAGGTGGTATGAGAAATCGTATTGGTTATGATACTTACGATACTTATGGTCGCTCTACTAATAAAAATGACCGAGAAGAAAAGATTTTAACTATGCTTATGAGCGGTGGATATAATGACGATGGCTATCATTTTAATGAGTATGAAGCTAAAGAAGTTGTAGAACAAATGTATCATGTTAAAGACAATAAGAAATATATTGGTGAAAAATATGATATGAATAAAGCTCATGAGATTTGTGAACGCTATAAAGAAGTATTACCTAATGATGTTGAACCTTGTGATGTTTATGTTGCAATTAATGCTCAATATCATGATTATGCTAAACTATTTGAAGAATGGTTTGGTGGTAATATAGATAATAAAGTGTTTGAAAGTGCTATTACATTTTGGTTTAAAGATGTAGATTTTGATGGTGATAAAGTATGGGAATATTTCCACATGAATAACTAATCATTATTGTAAAACTGTAAAAGGGAATTATCTTCGGATAGTTCCCTTTTTTATTTATCTAAATTTTAGTATGGACAAATTTATTGATGTAATTGTAGATGGAATCCTTAGTAATTTTGATTTTGGATTTATGTTTATTGTTAATGTTCTAACTTATATTATTATTAAAACTATTGATTATTTTAATGGTGATAATAAAGTTCCTACTTGGCAAAAAAGATGTGTATTAGTTATAAGTATTGCTGCTATGATTGGCATTTATATTGCAGCTGGTTATGATAATACTATTATGCTTGTTAATAGTGCTATTCTTGCTCCTGTGTTTTGGAGTTGGGTTGTTAGTCCTATTCTAAAGAAACTTGGAGTTGGCTATAAAGATATTGATAATACTATTGGTTAAGATTGTATGAGATTGATTAGCTAGGTTTGACTGACTAATTCAAGCCTGCTCCACCCTCTAAGGGGAGTATAGCTTGCCAAATTTAGCTAGTTTTAAGCCTAGCTGATTAACTGTACATGATTTAATGAAAGTCTTACTATAAGCCTAAAAAGTGGCTCTATTGATGTACATAAATATTTACAATATTAAATTTCAAAATAATAAAGTTATGAGAGTTATTAAGACTAAACATTTTCCTTTTGGTGGTTATAAAGCTATTAATCTTTTTGGTATTATATTTACTAAAGGTGAATTAAGTAATAAAGAACTTAATCATGAAGCTATTCATACAGAACAAATGAAAGAAATGTTATATATCTTTTTCTATATATGGTATGGTATTGAATATCTTATTATAAGACTATTTCATATTAAACAACATGATGCTTATAAAGATGTAAGTTTTGAAGAAGAAGCTCATATTAATGATGATAATCTTAATTATATTAGTAAACGTAAACATTATACTTGGACTAAATATCTAGGTATTAATAGTTCTAAAACTGCTTAATTAAAAAATGTTAATAATATTGTTAAACTACTTGTTATTAATAATATAATTTATATTTGTAACAAACTAAATTCTAAAGATATGGAAGATGATAAAAGAGTTAATTATAAGTTAGATGCTATTAATAAACTTATTAATAATCTTAAACTTAGTATTTCTGGTAATAAAAAACATGATGAGCTTGGAGAAAATAATGTTATAGTTAATCTTGATGAGATTAGTCAAAAGATTACTGAATTACATGAAATGATTAAAGCTGAATTTGATGAATTTGAAAATCAACATAAAAGTGAATCAGATGAAACTCAAACTCTTCTTAATAATCGTTTTGATAAAATTGATGCTAAATTAGATAGTATTAAAGCTGCTGTTGATAGTATGAAAACTACTATTGGTAATAAACTTGATACTGTTAATTCTACTATTAATAAAGCAAATACAGATATAGTTGCTGCGATTAATGCTATGAAAGCTAGTAATGATACTAAGAACGATGCTATAATTACTGCTCTTCAAGGACTTGTAACTAAAGTTAATCAAAATACTAATAATATTAATTCTCTTAACGGTCGAGTTGATGCTCTAGAACAAGCTTAACATGAATTTTAATTTAGTAGAGATGTATAATGGCTTGTTAAGATTTAACAAGCATATACTAAATGACTTGCAGAAGGACTTAAACATCTACCTAATTTAGATGGAGTATCTAAAGGAGATAGTTTAATTATTAATGAACAAGGTAATCCTGCTTGGGGTTCTACTGCATTTATTCCTACTTTTGAAAATGCTGCTTATGGTATTGAATGGACTAAAGATGACAATGATATAATCAGAATTGGTAATGCTAAATTTCATAGAGAACTTCCTATTCAAAATAGACTTAAAGGTTGTGTCTATAATGAAAAGAAAATCAGTTATTTCCTTAATCCTACGGGGTTGGGCTAAACCTCTTGAAAATGGTCTTGTTCCTCCTCTTGATGGAAGTGATGGCGATGTTGGGGTAAGAGTTCCAGAATTTTATATGTGTGTTAAAGATACTGGTACTAAATATCAACTTTGGATAAGCGATTTTAATATTGATGGAACATTTACTAGAGTTCATCCTTTTATTATAAGTCATACTAAAACTATGACTAGAACTAGAGAAGATGGTAAAGAAGAAGTGTTTAGTGCTTGTATTAAACATGATGATACTAGATATTTAGGAGGAAATAAAAGTTCTTCTATTGTTGCTACTAAATTGCAAGGTAGACCTAGAACTGGTATTACTTATGATAAAGCCAATGAATTTTGTACTAATCGTGGAGATTGGATTACAATGATTGATTATCTTGAATATTGTGCTTTACAAGCTCTTTGTTATATTGAGTATGCTAATTTTGATAATCAAGCTGCATTAAATACTAATTTAACTAGTGATGGATTTAAACAAGGTGGTCTTGGTGCTGGAGTTACAAATTTAGCTTGGGATAGATGGACAGCTTTTAATGGTAATAATCCTATTGTACAAACTTATTGGACTGCTGAACATAATATTGGTAATGGTAGTACAAATGGTGACCATTATGAACTAGGAAATTATAATACAGATGGTAGTAATTTTAATACTTATCCTGCTGTTTATCGAGGTATTCTAAATTTCTTTGGTGATATATGGACATTTGTTAGAGATGTAGTTATTATTAATAAAGATACAAATTATAATAATGTTTATCTTCTTAAAAAAGGAGTTAATCATGCTGATGTTACAAAAGATAATATTAATGAAAAATGTTATCTAATTGGTGAACAAGCTAATACTAATAATTTTATTACTGAATTTGATTTTCAAAGAGGAGTTTATTTTGTTCCTAATAAAGTTGGAACTAATAAAAAAGCTGATTATAATTGGAAAAGAGGTAATGATGGACAAGATACAGATAAAGCTGTTCGTGTGCTTCTGCTTGGCGGTGGCGCTCTTAGCGGTTCTGAGGCTGGCTCTGGGCACTTTCATTCTGGTTGGGTTCGGTCGGGTTCTTATGCGTATATCGGCTTCTTTACCACAGTTAAGCTTGATTAAATAAGTCCACGTGGAACTGTTGCTAGGAGTAGTTGGCTAATTAATTTGTTTTCTGTTTTTGCATTTCTCGATACTACTCCTACAACAGTTTATTATAATAATATTAATAGTTATTTAAATAGAGAAATTGATAAGAAAGAATTTAAAGTTAGAATGTGTGCTTATTATGGATGGCTTAAACACGCTGATGCTAAAAATCTTCTTTATAAAATTCAAAGTCTTACAGGTGTTAGATATTCTAATTGGAATGGTAAAAGAACTAATATTGCTAAATATTATGGTAAATACGTTAGAATAATTCAAGTTATTAATTATGCTAAATATTTTAGAATTAATTTTATTAGAAATGATAAAGCTTATTATACTGATAGTAGAGATAAAACTCTATTTTACTCTATACATAGACTTAATCATTTTCCTATTAATTTTAAAATCACTAAATATGATTGGCGTATTTATGCTAAAAATAGAAAAGAAAAAGTTAAACTTAAAACATAATATATTATGACTAAAGATAAACTTAAAGATAATATTCTTAGAACTATATGTTGCTTAAATAGTGATATATCTAATAAAGATAGAAATTTATTAATTGAATTATTAAATTCTATTGTTGATTATACTAATAATACTAAACTTGAACAAGATGTTAAAGTTATAACACAAAAGCATAACGAATTAGTTGAAACAGTTAATGAACTTAAAACTAAAGTTGAAACATATTCTAATAAGATTAATGAACTTGAACAAAGAGTTCATCAATTAGAAAACGCAAGTCAATCTTAACATGGCTAGTCTTAATCAATTAGTTAGTGAATTTGCTCATGCTGTTGGCAATCCTAATAGTATTCCTCTTAGACGTAATCTTCGATATGCTATTCTTCATGGTCGTAATGAACTAATTCGTAAAAGTTATGAAAATCATAAATATGTTGATAAAGGTTTGCAACAACGTATTCGTGTTTCTATTATTAATGTTCCTGATGGTGACTTATATAATAGTCAAACTCTTGGACTTCCTGCAATTAAACGTACTAAACAAGAAGTTCCAAAGCCAGTTAGACTTATTAATAACTTACCTTTCCAATCGATTAGAACTACCGGACATACTGGGATAGAAATACCATTTGCAAAAGAAGCTAGTGCTAAGTTTTATCATTATCTTGCAGGTATGTGTAATCTTCCTGTTTATGATTATATTAATGGTTATATTTATTTCTTTAGTAATAATAAAGATTGGTTTCAAAATATAGGTTCTATTATTATTGAATCTCCATTTGAAATTCCTTATCTTGTTCCTACCGAAACTGTTGAAAAAGCTAAAGATGTAAATTATGACCCTATTGATGATGAAGCTAAATACGATGATGATGAATTTCTTATTCCTGAAGATATGATTGGAGCTCTTAAAGAGATTGTATTTAAACGTAATCTTATTGAAGTTCCTCGTCAAACAAATGAAACTCCTATTGATAATTTTGTAACTAGATAAATTATGATTAAAGATATAGATATTAGTCATTATTATAAAAAGTTTATTGAAACTTCTAATGACGATATGGCAAAATATAATAAAGAACTTGAAATTATAAATAAGATGAAAGCTGATTGCCGTGCTTATATTAAAAGTAAAAATCAAGTTATTAAAGATGATTTAAAAATTAATCTTAATGAATATGGGTTTCAATTTCTTAATGATAATGTTGAATTAATTAATAAGTTAGAGCAATTAATTAATAATCAACTTAGTTATACAGTTGGAGAAAGACGTATTGTTCTTCTCCAACTTTTGCGTTATTGTAACTTAGCTAAAAAAGCAAATGATTATATTGTTGCTCTTAAGCTTGCTACAAGACGTTCTGAATTAAGTCTTTCTGATTATAAAAAATACATTCATAGGTATTATAGTTATGGTGTTCATAAATGTGTTCTTGAAGGTTATGCTTATCATTTTAAATATGAAATTGGTGATTTAGTTATTAATTTCTGGAGATATAGAGATAAACCTAGAGATACTTATGTTGATTGGAACGCAACTCGTATTAAGAAACAAGAAATTATTGATGCTGGTCTTAAACCTTATGATAAAGAAGAAGCAGAAATATATAAAATTCGTGGACTTAAGTATGATGGTATTCCTTATGTAGTTTATAAAACTAATAAAGAGTTTTATGAAATACAACTTATTAATAACGGAACTCATAGTTATAGTGCTATTAAATTTAAGTATGCTAATTATATTAACAGAGAACTTAGAGGCAAAGATGCTAAACAACTTAATTCTGAATGTAAAACTGTTGATGATATTTTTAATCTTAAATTAGGATTAAGAAGTAAACTTCTTGTTTATCTTGAACGAGAACCTAATGCTCCATTTAAATATATTAGAAATGTTAATCAACAAAAGTATGAACGTGGAGCACATAATAATGGTAATAAAACTAGATATAAAAACTAATATTATGGCAAATAATAAAACGATTACGATAGAACATATAATTGGTAAACTTGATAATGATTTCAATCCTGATGGAAGTGATTGGATTCCTAGAGTTCCTGCTTGGTGTGTTGATGCTATGAATGAACTTAAAGTTCTTCGTAAAGTTGATAAGAAAATGAAACTAACCGTCATTAATAAGATAGCTAAAAGTAAATGTTGTCTTATTGATGACGGTCTTAAAGTATATGATAGTAATGGTTGTGAAGTACCTAGAGCTGATACTAGTAAATATAGATGTGGTGATACTGAATCTGCTCCATCCTCTACGGGGGGTCAAGCGGAGGACGAAAGTCCGGAGCGTGCTACTAATAAAGACTATCTTGGTATGCCCGATGATTGTTGTCCTAATGGTTCTAGAACTAGAGAAGTTATTGATACTGGTAAAGTAGGATGTAATCCTGTTGTTTATACAGTTCATAATAATACTGAATGTCCAAGATGTCAGCATGAAGTTCATTCTCATTGTCAGACCCCCCGTGGAGGATATGATAAGTCAAATCATAATTATATTCTTATTGGAGGTAATATTATTGAACTTAATTTTAATGATACTTGTATAACAGTTGTTTATAAAGATATTGAAACTCAATATAGTGATAATTATCATTGTGAAGTTCCTGTGATACCTGCTAATGGTAAATTAATTCAAGGTCTTGCTTATTATTGTATGGCTCGTATGCTTATGAGGGGATATAAACATCCTGTATTTAATCTTTCTGCTAGTCAATATGGTACTAATCCTTTCTATTTGTGGGAAAGTATGAAAAAAGATATTAAGACTAGTATTTTATTAGATGAACAAAGTGATGATGATAGTGGTTGGAATGAGTTCTTTTATAACTTTACTTTTCCTAAATAATTATGAATATACAAAAGAAACTTAATCTTAATAAACATCCAGGTGATTGTGTACCTTATTCATTAATTGCTGCTAAAAATGTTAAAGTGAGTAATGATGATAGGATGATTGTTAATGAAGAAGGACTTGAAGATTGTAAAGTAATCGCCAATGCTATTCATGAAGATGGTATTAATAATTTTAAAGTAGTTGGTGTTATTCCTACTAGTACTGAACTTATTTTATTTATTGTTAATACTGATTCTAATAGTTCTTATATTTATAGATATAATGAACAAGCTGATAATTGTTATAGAGTAAATAGTAATTGGAAATATAATGGTGGAAAGATTAAAGGAACATATACTTATAATGTTAAAAATCATCTTATAATAGCTATTGCTGAAAGTAATGCTTCTGTTGATGTTCCTCTTAAAACTATTAATATTGATTTAGATTCTGACCGTCCTGATTCTGAAATGTCTGTTATTCCACAAATAACATTACCTACTATTAGTAATCTAAACTATGTTAGTGGTGGTGCTTATAAAGGATTTTATTTTCTATTTATTAGATATAAGATAGATAAAACTAATTATACTAAATGGTATAGTATTGGATTTCCTATTTTTAATGATGTTATAATACCACAAGTTATTAATAAAGTTTGTTTTAGAAAAACTAATGTTTATGAACCGAAAGATGAACCAAATGGTTATTGTTATGGTAATACTGATTCATTTAGTGATTCTAAAGATATATGTAATCAAACTTTTGAAATAAATATTAGGGGAGGTCGTTCTGGTCTTTATCAACTTGGTTTTATTGTATGTAAAAAAGATAGTACTCAAGCGTTTAGAACAGATGATTTAAATAATAATATTTTTAAATTTAGTAGAGATGTTCTTGTTGAATATAATGTTGCTGATTTAACTACTGACTATTATAATTATTATAATGTTGGTAATATCATTAATTATAAGAATAGAATATATATTGCTAATTATAATGAAAAAACTGATAACGATGATAGAACTTTAAATAATGGTAAAACATTAGAAGAGGCTGTTAAAGATATTACTATTAAACTTCGTAATAAAGCTGTTAATGCTTATTATAATGATTATACCACTGTTAATGCAGTTAGTGAAAAAGGTCCATATTTTAAAATGGCTAGCCTTCAAATTACTGGTACTGCTGATTGGCAAATTAAAGATATTAATAAAGTATTCAATAATAATCAATATCCTTTTCGTACTTTTAGAACTTTATTTAATGATACAGTTATACAAGGTATTGCAGCACATGAATATTTAAAGATTAATTATAATGCTAAAATAAAAGTAGGTAGTAGAGATAGTCATAATCTTAAAGAATATCTTGCTTGTCATTGTTTTATTATTCCTACAAGTTATAAATATGAAAATAATCAATCTGTTTATACTTTACCTAGTACAGTTAAAATAGCTTGTTATGTTTATAATGGAACTGGATTTACAGAAGATGCTGTATTTACTAGTGGACAAGTATTATTTGGAGATACTATATTTGATATTGATAATTGTAAAATGAGAATTACTCATTCTACTATTGAACCTAGTTATGATTTTAATGAACGTAAAAAGAATGATACTCTTATTCCTGGAGAAGTATATAACTTTTTTATTCATTTTGTTGATAAATATGGTGATGCTAGTAGAGGATATAAATTGTCAAATAAAGATAAGTATATAAATAATATTGTTAATGATGGTTCTCATTGTACTATAATTACTTTTAATTGGAACAATCAAGGTAATGGTAATATTCCATATTGGGCAGTTATTAGTGGAGATATTCCAATATCTACTATTAGTTCTAATATTAAAAGATATATTGCTAATCATAAAATTGTAGTTTATACTGCTGAACCAATAAATAATCCTACTACTAATATATTACTTAATAGTTCTGGTGAACTTGAAGCTACTAATAAAGATGAACTATATACTCTTATATCTAATTACTTTATTGATTATCAAGATAAAGATAAATATAATGATTTATATGTTTATCAAGTTATAAATAGTGGTAGTTATACTCCTTGTAGTAATCAAGTAATAGGTGCTATTGGTGTTGATAATGAAGCTAAATTTGGTTATTACGAAAATATTAATGGTGATGAACTATTTAGAATACCTGATTTAATATTTGATGCTGAAGCTATTGGTGGTGAACATACTAGAGGTTTTATATATAATATGAATAATACTTTTAATAAGTTTTATATTCGTGCTAATATTGATACTACTTTATGGAATCAAATTAAAGAATTAGGTTATGTTGGATGGTTTATTAGTTATGAAAAAGTTGAACCTATTACTAGATATACTGGATTATTAACTAGAAAAGATTATTGTAATATAGCTAGTAATGTTACTTGGCAAGATGGTAGTTGGGGTACAAAACCCGGTTTTGTAGCGAATAATTTTACTAGTGATAAATGTTATCTATATAGTGGTCGATTTGATATTGATGATAGTATTAAATATGATTTTAATATTATTCGTATTGATGGTAAATGTAAATTCGAACCTTATAAAGAAAAACATGATGTTGTTGATATGGTAGTTAATACTACTTATCCTTATAGTTATAATATGCCAGTTATAGGTGTAATTAGTAGAAATGAATATAAACCTATTAATAATTATAAATTAGTAGTTGCTGATAGTGTTACTGATAGTAGAGCTGGAAAAGGAACTGCTCTTGAAATGGATGATTATAAGGAATTACTACTTGATGCTGAAACTATGTTTCTCGCAACAGTTCTTAATTGTACTAAAAATATTTATACTAGCAAAGAAAAAGAACTTGTAAGACTTAATGACGTTTGTTATAATGGTGGAACTTATTCTATCGAACATGGATATAATGGTAGAATGACTTACGATGGCGTTCTTGTTTATAATGATAATGGAGTTATAATGAACGAAGGCAATTATAAATTATATACTCCTACTAATAATCAATATTATTATAGTGGTGATGAACCATGTTGGTTTGATATTCCATTCAATGTTTATATTCAGTTTCCTTTATATAGTGATAAGTTCTTTGAAAGTAAACGTTTTAATAATGAACCTAGTAAGATAGCTTTTAGTATTAAAGAAGATAGTGATAAGAAAAGTGTTGCTTTTGGTACATTTGTAGAACCTAAGAATAGTGTTGATTTATTTAAAGACCCTATTGGAAATGTTGACCAATATGTTCCTAAATTGTTAACTCAATATCGTAACGATATTATTAATATTACTCGTTTTGATAAAACTATAAGACGTAGTAATGTTATTCAAGATGAAAGTGAAGTTAATGCTTGGAGAATATTTCCTATTGAAGGTTATAAAAATATTACTGAAAATAAAGGAAGTATAACTAATTTAGTTGGAATTGGATATTATCTTTTAGTTCATACTCAACATAGTATGTTTATGTTTGATATAAGTGCTGCACTTAAAACTAGAGATGAAAATGTTCAATTATATCAACCTGATGCTTTTGAAGTTGATTATAAAGAAGTCTTTACTAGTGATAAAGGTTATGGTGGGCTGCAAGATGATTTATCATATATAGTCGGAGAATTTGGTTATATTTTTTATAACGATGATTTTCATAAACTTTATCAATTTGATGATGGTCAACTTAAAATAATGGATGAAGATATTAAATTATGGCTAGATAAATATCATCCTAATAAAGTTAGATTTGCTCATGATAAATTTAATAATCGTATTCTAATTAAATTTGATTATACTTATGATAATATTAATCCTAATACTAAAGAATCTATTATAGAATCACATAATGAAGTTATTAGTTTTAATTATAAAATAGGTAGTTTTATTAGTTTACATGATTATTATTTTAATAATGCTTGGTCTACTAAAACTAAATGTTATTTTCAAACTGAACATAACAATGATAGACTTAACTGCCCTCTTCATGTATTTACTAATGAATATAATTATGGTAGATTTAATACTCACATGGGTGATGATAGTAGAAGTCTATATTTAGTATCTAAACAAGAAGTTGGTGATGAGCCTATATTAGTTCATAATAGTTATATTGATATTATGGTTAATGAATCTTATGAACTTATTAAGTTTCTTGAATTTATTAAATATAAAGTACGTAAGATATATATTCCTATTTATAGTGATAATATTAATAATCCTGTTGATTTAAGAGAACATCCTTATGCTGGAGATATACTTCGTATATTTAATGAAGATAATGATACTGATGATATAGATATTAATATTGATAAACTTAATGAATTTAATAAGTATAAAAAACCTTGGTATGAACTAACTCAATATAACTTTAATTATTTTCGTAATAATATTAAAGAACATCCTACTGCTATAAGTGATAAACTTCGTAGAGTATATGGTAATTATTTTGTAGTTCGTTTCATATTTAATAATTCAGATAATAAGCGCATTGAATTTGAAAGTCTTGAATGTGCTCAAACTCAATTTAGAAAATTATGATACAGTATAGAGATAGACAAAGACAAAAAGCTTTTATTGGTGCTATTATTGGTGCAGCTGCTAGTATTGCTGGTGGTATAATTAAAGGTAATAAACAAAAGAAAGCTCAAGAAAAAGCCCAAGCTGAAGCTCAAGCTGCACAAGACCATAAAGATGCTTTACAAAATGCTCAAGCTTTAACTAGTGCTTATGCTAATCAAGATTATGTTGGTCAATATAATGATAAGCTTACTCTTAAATGTGGTGGTAGAGTTCGACGTAAAGCTAATTTTGGTACTGAGTTTGCTCAAGCTCTTCCCGGTTTAGGTAATCTTGCTAGTTCTATTACAGGAGTTCAAGGACTTGGTGAATTAGGTACTGCAATAGGTCAAGGTATTTCTGCTAATCAACAAATTAATGAAAATAAACGTATTGCTCAAGAAGCTGAACAGCGTAAACAACTTCAAGCTGGTCAACAGCAACTTAATATTACTTCTGATAAAATGATTAATCCAATGACTATGTATCAACGTTCTAGTTTTATTAATAAATATAAATGTGGTGGACGTAGAAAAGCATGGATTGGTGCTGCTATTGGTGCTGCTGGAAGTTTAATTGGTGGTATGTTTGGAAGTAAAGGACAACAACCAATTCAAGTTAAACAAGCTGACCAAGCTAGTTATAGTGCTCCTAAAACTGGTCTTGAACGTCCTGAATGGATTACTAATGGTACTGTTCAACAACCTGTTATGCCTCAATCAGTATATCGAGATAGGCTAAATGTATATCGCTGTGGCGGTCATAAACGCTAGTCTTTTGCTCTCTGTTGAATTATTATATATAGGTATGAACTATTAATCGACTGATAGCTATCGTTCAGCAGAGAGCCTTAAAATCAATCAAATTACAATTTCTCATTATATTATATAAAATGCCTAGAAAAGATAAAGTTATTCATATAAGTAATTTACCTAGTACATTTAGAGGTAATGTTACTCGTAATGGAAGATTTATTCAAAATGGTATTCCTCCACTTGGTGGAGCTTATGATAAAGTTGCTAAATCTACTGGTTTAATAAGACTTGGTAATGAATTTCTCTATAATGGTATAAACAATTTGGTGTCTAAAGATAATAGAGAAAAATTAATGAATAATACTGCTGGTAGACTTATTAATTATGTTAAAGATTTTAATAAAGAATCTTTCCCTAGTGATGATGAACTTGGACCAACATTTCCATTTAATATTATTCAAACTCCTAGAAGTAATGGAAGAAATCTTCCTCAAAAGCAATATGCTGTTGGTGGTAAAGTACCAAATGTAGTTGCTGGTGGTATTGCTCAACCTCTTGGTAATAATTTCTTTTATATGAATGGAAGAAAACATAGTCAAGGTGGTATTGATATTGGGCCTAGTGATAAAACTGGTATTGAAGTAGAAGGTGGTGAAGTAGTTGAAACTAATGGAAATGAACTTAAAGTTTATTCTGCACAACCTATTCTTAACGGTGCTAGTCCTGCTCAATTAGTTATGGGTGGAGCTAATCCTAATAAAGTATTTAAAGCTCAAGAAGATTTTAAAGATAGAAATAGAATTAATGATGATGGAACTAAATATAAAGAAGGTGGCAAAATTTATCAAGCACCTGATGAATATAAAAGACAAATCGCTGAAAGTGGTTCGATAATTATTGGTGGTTATCCTACAATAGCTGGTAATAGAAATTATAAATTTATTAAAGGTTTAACTAAAGCTTCTAGAATAGGTAGAACTGCTACTAATTTTATTAATTTAGGTAGACAAAAGATTTATGATTTAGCTAATAAAATTGATAATACTTGGATTAATCAAGGTATTAAAGAAGTTTATAGAACAACTATCGGTAAACATGGTAGTAATATTCCTAGAACTGTTGATTATATTACTAATAAATTAAATATAAATGAAGATAATAAAAAAGCTATGGGTGGATTAAATAGAAATAAAGATTATGGCTCTAAAAAGAAACCTTATCCTAGTGTAGCTAAAAAAGATTTTGCTGGTGGACATAGAAGTTATCCTATTCCTACTAAAGCAGATGCTGTTGACGCTTTAAGACTTGCAGGATTACATGGGCGTAGCGATGTTAAAGCTAAAGTTTATAATAAATATCCTGAACTTAGAAAAAAAGGTAATACAGGATTAATTGTAAGTATTAGTGGTAATGTTAAGAATGGCTTAATCCATTCTCCATCCTCTACGGGGGGTCTACGCGATAAATTTGCTGTTGGTGGAACTCGAATTAATCGTCATGGAAGAACTTGGGAATATGATGAACAAATTGGAGCTTATGTTCCTATAACTAATAGAACTATTAATAGAACTTCTGCTTATCCTATTAATAAATCTGCTAGAGGAGAAACTATTGTTGGTAGTGATTATACTTTTAGAAATGGAAGATGGTCTAAAAATAGTATTACAAATAATAATGTAAATACTAATACTAATAAATCTAATATTGATAATGGTAATCGTCGTCCTCAATATTATGCAGAACGTAGACTTCCTTTATTTGAAGATGGTGCTGGAATTACTAGTGGTCTTGTTAAAGCTGGTTGGAGTCATGGTAATAATAAAAATATAACTGTTGATAATACTAATATTCCAAATTTACCTACTACTAAATCTAAAGGGAATACCCCCCGTAGAGGAAGGAATAAGTCAAGTCAATCAGTTCAATCTAGTTCTACTAAAACTCCTCCTACTGCTGTTTATAATCGTAATCTACCTAAAGTAGAAGCTAGTATTCCAACTACTTTACCTGTTTCTACTAGTACACTTGCTAAAGGAACTACATCTTCTGATGGTAAAGGCCAAGGTAAATTTAAAAATCTTACTACTGCTGATTGGATTGGATTAGGCAGTAATGTTGCTGGCGGTTTAGCTAGTTATTTTGCTAGTAAAAGAGCTATTAATAAAATGAGAGGTCCTGGTCAACCTACTCTTATTAGTGCTAATAAACTTAAAACTAAATATAATATTAATCCTCAACTTGATAGAATTAGAGAAGATAAATTTGAAGCTTATCGTGATATTGATTCTAATACAGCTAGTAGTCGTGTTAGTTTAGCTCGTAAACAACGAGTTCGTAATGCTGCTGGTCAAGCTGCTAATGAACTTTATGGTAATAAAGAAAATATAGAAACTAATCTTATTAATCAAGATAGACGTAATCAGCAAAGTGTTCGTCAATTTAATGCTCAACAATACAATCAATATATAGATAGAAAAGCAGCATTTGATAATGGTATTAGAGAAGCTAAAGTAACTAATATTAATAATTTATTTAGTGGAATTAATGCTGGTATTCAAGATATGATTAGTAGATATGAAAATCGTAAAGCTTTAAATAATACTATTGGTGCTATGAGAGCATCTGCTCCTAATGTAGATGATAGAATTATGCGGGATGCTGGAGTTGATTATGATGAATTTATTATTCGTAAACGTAGAAAACTTGGAGGAAAACAATCATGCCGATAAACTTTTATACTCCTACTTTTAGACAACAAGTTAATCCTATTGACTTAAATGTCTTAGCTAGAACTTATAATACTCTTGAACAAGGGCATCAACAAGCTATTCAAACTAAATCTCAAATTGATGCTCAACTTGCTCAATTAGATTTAAATGAAGCTGAAGATGCTTGGCGTCAAGAACAACTTAATAAAGTTCGTAATGCTCTTACTGAAAATATGCAATATGGTAATGCGTATTCTAGTCTTGATGATATAGTTGGAACTTATGGAGATATAACTTCAAGTCCCGGAATGATTGGTCGTTTACGTGCTCAACAAGATTATAAAGCATATATGGATAATCTTGATAAACGTACTGATTTATCGGAAGATTATAAGAATTATTATCGTGCTGTTAATAAATATAATTATCAAGATATAACTGATAAGAATGGTAATGTCATTGGTGGAAGTAAATGGACTCCTATTGATAAAGAAGTTTCTGAAATTCCTATGAATCAAATACTTAATCAAGCACTTCAATGGGCTGCTAAAGAACAAGGTGGTGGTAGTCAAACAAGATGGCTTGATGCTAACGGTAAAGTTACTGATGATATTACTAAATCTGTTACAGGAGAGATTTATTCTCATACTAAAGGTGATTGGCAAAGATTAAGTAAAGCTAAACTTGCTGAAGCTGTTAAAGCTGTTATTGAAAATACTCCTGGTGCTAAAGCTAGTCTTGAACAAGATTATAAGATTGCTAAATGGAAATATGACCAAAATGGTAGTAATCCTGATATAACAGATAAAAATGGTATTCTACTTACTCCTGAACAATATCTTGCTAAACGTATTGACCCTTTCTATAATGCTGCAACTTTTTATAATCAAAGTAGTAATACTACTTATGGCGAAGCATGGAAAGCTCAATTAGCTTTATCTAAACAAGCTGGTTCTGGAAGTAGTGCTCAAAGAAAACAAGCTATTGATAATCTAACTTATAAAGGTACTCCTGTTCGTATTGATAATTTTATGCCTGCTCAAGCTCAAGCTGAAATTACTAGTAATAGACAATCAATAGCTGGATTACTTAATAAATATAATCCTGATATTAATATTGATTTAGGTACTGCTAATCCAGATGATATTAGAACTAGTATCATGACTAATATTACTAATCCATCCGATAGAGCCTATGCTCTTAGTTATCTCAATGATATTATTGATAATCAAGAATATATTAATAGTCTTAAAGTTGGTAAATCGCAAGATAGCATTGACGGATTTGATACATATAATTCTATTATTAGTTTAAGTGATTTACCTAGTAATAAATATTCAGATAGATATAGTAAATATGTTAATCAAATATTTGGAGATAGTTCTGCTATTAGACAATATTTTAATAATGATGATGTTTATAATTCATTTATTAATGCTATTGGAGGAGAGAAAAAAGCTTCTAGTCTTGGAGTAAGATTTGGTTCTGATGGTAATGGTTATAGATATGCTGAATTACCAAAAGATTATCATAAATCTATTTATAGTTTTGGTAAAGCGGTTAAAGAAGCTGAAGATACTAGAAATCCTTTAAATGCTTTTCTTAATTCTGCTAAAACTAGATTCTTTGGTTATGGTGATAAATTTGTTAGAGTTGATTCTAATGGTGAAGAACATCATGCTGGATTGCCAACAGGTAATAAAGAACCTTATATTGGTTTAGTTAATTATGTTAATTCTCTTAAATCTAAAAATGATGCTGTTCTTGATGGTGGTCAAATAACTTCTTCTACTATTGGTATTAGTGCTTTAACTCCAGAATTAGCTGAAATTAATTTTATGATGAACGCTAATCCTGAAGAAGCTAGTAAACTTTCAGCTTATAAAAAGAATAAAGAAGAACAAGCTATGATGGCTATTCGTAGTGGTATTGATTTAACTCAAGGTGAAGCTTATATTACTAGTGAAAATGGAGTATATGAGCCTATGACTTCTGAAGATAGAAAAGCTTATACTGCTTATCTTAGAAGTGCTAAAGATAATGAAATTACACCAACTGTTGTTCGTGACCCAAAAACTGGGGATGTTGGAGTTCAAATTAATATTGCAGGTTACTATGATACAGAAGGTAAACTTAAAAGAGAACCTATTACTTTACTTGTAGGTAGCGGTGCTATTGATAGTTCTATTATTCAATCTTGGAATCAAGATACTAGTTGGAGAGCTGCTGGTAAAGTAGAAAATTACTATAATGCTAATAGACCTATTTCTCTTACTAATAATGCTGCATTTACTGGAATTGATAAATTTAAATTAGTACCCAATGGTGGAAGTTTTAATTTAATTAATTCTACTAATAATCAAACTATTGGTTTAGTAAGTAAAGAAAATGCTGTTGATATTGTAGATAATTTATCTCAATGGGAACAAACTGTAACTGCTGTTAAAGCTGGTATGGCAGTAGATGAAAATGCTGTTAAAGCTATTCAACAAAATGTTGCTACTAAACTTGCTCAACTTAGTGGTAGTTCAGACCCTTATGTTATTCAATATTACTATGATGAATTAACTAATAATCTATATTAATATGGATGTATTAAAGTTTCTACAAGGTGGTAATAAAACACCTAATCCTGAATATAATCCTAAAACTAAAAAGGGGGCTATACAGCCTCCTACTTTAGTTGATTACAACCCCGGCACTTCTATTAGTGACCGGGGTCGTGGTCATTTATTTAGTCGTATTGCTGGACAATCATATAATCTTAATCAATATGATATAGATAAATATGCTCCTTATGATGTTTATGTTAATCCTGTTGATGACCCAGAAAAACTTGATAAAGAACGTGCTGTTAATCAAAGTAATTGGGAACAAGGATTAAGAATGATTGGACAGATTGGTAATGAGATTACTGTTGGTACAGCTATTGGTTTTGCAGATTTAGCTGATGCTTTCTATAATATGGTTAGTAATAGTCCTAATGATTATCAATCTGAAATAAGTTCTGAACTTGAGTCTTTAAAAGAATCTATTAATGAAAGATTAGCTATATATAGAGAAAATCCTAATACTGCTTTTGATATTGGAGATTTTGCTTGGTGGGCTAGCAATGCTCCTAGTATAGCTAGTTCTTTAACTCTTATGGTTCCTAGTGCTGGTCTTGCTAAAGGTGTTTCTTTATTAGGTAAAGGTATAAAGTTTAATAAATTAGCTAATAAAATAGCTAATGCTATTAATATGACTCAAAAGAGTAGAGCCATTACTGGTAGAATAGCAGAAGCTACTGCTATTGGAGTTCCTTCTCGTTATCTTGAAAATTATCAAGAAGCTAGACAAACTTATAATGATATTGAAGATTATTCTAAAACTCAACTTGCTAATATGAATGATAAACAAAGGGAAGAGTTTTATAATAATAATCCTAAATATAGAGATATGTCTGATGAAGAAGTAGCTAAAGATATTGCTAAAAATAGTGCTGATGTTACTTTTGCTGAAGATTGGGCTAATGTTCTTTTTGATGTATGGCAAGTTTATAGTTTAAAAAACTTATGGAAAAATGCTTTAAGTGGTAATACAACTAGTTCCAGACTTAGAAATTTAAATATTGCATTTAATAGTAATATTGATGATGCTGCTGCAATTACTAATGTTTTAAGTAATAAAACTACTAAACAAGCAATTACTAGTACATTAAAAGATGTGGGTAATGATATTCTTCATGGTGTTAGAGCTGAATGGACAGAAGGAGTTGAAGAAGCTATTAATTATATAGCTAATCAAGATGGTTTATATAATGGTAAAAAAGTATTTGATAAAGATATTCCTCAACAAACTATTAAAGATTATCTTCAAGACCCAATGTTATGGGAACAAGCATTTTGGGGTGCTCTTGGTGGTATCACTTTTAGTAGTGTTATGAATAAAGCTGGAGAGTTTATTAATAAACGTCTTGATAAAGATTGGACTTCTGCTGAAAAACAAAGAGAAAACGAAATTATTGGTCGTACTGCTACTTTTCAAGCATATCAAGAAAGACTTAATAGTATTGCTAATGGTAAAAATCCATTTATAACTATTACTGATGAAAATGGTCAACAGGTTAATCCAGATATTATTACTGGTACTGAAGAAGAACTTCGTAGTATAGCTGAAAAAGAATATATGGATAATATTATTATTAATTCTATGAACGCTGGTAATTTAGGACTTCTTGAAAGTTCTATTAATAGTAAAGAATTTAATGATAGTATTACTAATAAACTTGGATTACAACAACAAGATAGTAATGAACTTATTAATAGATTTAAAACTGAAATTAATAATCTTAAAAATGAATATAATACTACTTTAAATAAAGTTAATAGACTTGGTGGCGGATTTGAAGTTGGTCGTATTATAGCTACCCAAATGGTTCATGCTCGTAATCGTCAAGAAAATTATAATAATCTTCTTAATTGGGCTAATGATGTTTTAAATCAAGATATTACAAATAATCATATTGAAGATATTGATATTAATTCTGCTAAGAATGGTATTTATCAACATATTATTAATAGTATTCAAAGAGATATTAAAACTATTCAAGATAATGCAGCAATTAATAATTCTGTTAAACAAGAACGTATTGCTCAATTAAATGAACGATTAGATGCTATTAATAAACTTTATACTCCTATTGATATTGAAAATAAAAATGATATTCAATCAGCTATTCAACTTCAAAAACAATATAATGAAGTATTTAAAGATTTAGCAGAAGTTGTTAATGCTGAGATTAATGTTGAGGTTAATAAAAATCAACTTAATTTATCTGATGATAATATTAAATCTCGTATAACTTATCTTAATAACTTCTTTGATAATAGTCGTAAAAAGATTGTTAATAAAGCTATGGACGATTTACGTAATGCTTATAAACAATATGGTAAAGAATATGTCAATTCTGTTATTAAAGATGCTAATAATGGTAATAAACCAAATATAGATAAAATTATTCGAGATGCTTATGCTGCACTTGATTTAAGCTCTAAAGGTAATGAACATCTTAAAACTACATTAGAACAATTAGCTGAAATTGCAGAAATTGAAAACGATGTTAATAATACTCCTAAAGAAGAAGTTGTTCCTGTTAATCCTGATGTTAATGAAGTTAATGAAACTGATACAGATGATACTAGTTCATCTCCATCCTCTACGGGGGGTATAGCGGAGCGAAGCGGAGCGGTTTCTAATGAGCCTACTAATATTGAACAACCTCAATCTCAAACTGAACAACCAGTTTCTCAAGAATCTATTAGTACTCCTAAACCTGAAGTTAATAATAATCTTCCAGATGATGATTTCGAACGTGGTCAAATAGGTACTGATTTGGTTTATGAAAGTATAGCTGATTTAGAAGATTCTTTAGGACATGAGTCTACTAGTAGTGATTTACTTAATGCTAGACAATCTATTATTGATAAACTTAGTCAAGCTGGATTTGAACAAACAGAAGCTAGCGATATAGTTAATAATATTATTGATGGTCTTACAGGAGGTAGTTTATATAGTTCTGTTCAAGATGATAGTACTAGACGTTTATTACTTAATGCTACTTATGCTACTGTTACAGGTAATGAACGCAATATAGAAGCTATTATGGATGATTTTGCTAATAGTGTTGATAGTGAAGGTAATACTAGAGGTAAAATTGTTAATGGTAAAGTATATCTTAGTATTGGTCAATTAGTTGAATATATAGATAGTATTACAGGTAATAAAATTATTAAAAATTACTTGTTTAATCAAATAAAAAACTATCTTTACGCCAGCACTAATAATCAAGGTAAATATCGTGCTACTGATGAATCAACTATTAAAAAACTTAATGCTAGACAATTTGTTCAATATGTAGATGGTATTGCTAAAGAACGTATTGAAAGACTTCAAGTTGAACATACTAATAATGTTAATCTTAAGTATATAGTAGAGAATGAAAATGTTAAAGCGTTTACTTCTATTAAACAAGGTGATTATCTAGAAACTGAATATGATAGTAAGCTTAGACGTATTAATATACTTGCTAATGGTACAATTATTGGTTATATAGGAGTTCCAAATATTGATAAGTTTGGTAATTATGATATGGTTAATCAAGGTTGGAAATATAATATTCATGCTGAAAATGGTCAAGTTATTTCTCCACTTAAAGACGCTTTAATTAGTATTCTTGATGGTGATAGATTTGACGAAGAATTTATTGGTCATTTATATGAACTTGCTGTTAAAGAAGAAGTTACACAAGAAGAACTTGCTAATCTATTTAAAGAATTTGAAACTAAATATCCTGATATAGTTAGAGATTTTACTACTCCTGTTGCAAGTTTTGATTTAGCTGGGCATCTTGTTAATCTTACTAAATACATATTTAATCAGCCTTATGAAAATAGTCATGAAGCTAGTATTAATCGTTGGTTTAATAATCTTCTTAATAGTTATGACCAAGCTATTACAATAGTTAAAGGTGATTTTAAAGGTAAGATTAAAGCTGTTAATATTAAATATGGAGTTCTTAATACTATTGATGATACTAATGGTGAATGGAATGATGTACAAGAAACAGTAGTTGGTTATGATGAAAATATTAACAAACTTGGTGTAGTTGTACAAGGTCAATTATATCTTAATGGAGAAAGTAAACCTACTATTATTGAAAATCTTACTACTAATGGTATGCCTGTTATTAGTATTCCAAGTAGTGATGGTACTTCTCTATATGCTTTTTGTAAACAAGTTCCATTAAATAGTAATCTACTTAAAGGTGATGCTCGACGTATTATTAATTCTATTAAAAATGAAGTTAATAATCTTTGTAGAGATTATATTAGTGGTAAAATAAGTTTTGGTGAACTTAAACAAAGTCTTGGAGATATATTTGGAAATAATAAACTTATTAACGGAGATAGAAATACTGGACTTCAAATTAGTATTAATCCTACTAATATAGGCTTTTATGTTAAAGGTGCACATTTTAATGGTAAGGATTATGCTTTTACTATTAATTCTGATGCTGGTAATTATAAACGTAATATTATTATTAATTCTCCTTATGTTGTTAATAGTGCTTTTAAAATAGGTAAAAGTTATGGTATTAATGCTAGTACTATTGATGAATTAGATAATGCTCTTCGTCCTGTTATTGATGAAATGTTTAACTATGCCCAATTTGCTATTAGTAAAGATTTTATTAATGATAGTACAAAAACTAATGATAAAACTAATAAATATATTTATCGTGAAAATGGTAAAACTATTATAAATATTGATGGTAAAACTTATAGTTATAATAGTTATCAAGATTTTATTATTAGTAATGGTTTAGTTAGAACTAAATTAGCTAATACTAATACTAATGAAACTGCTGGTAATTGGCAAATAGATATTCATTCTAAACTCGATATTACTTATGAACTTGAGGGTAGACCCCCCGTGGAGGATGGAGCAATACCTGAACAGCTATCAGAGTTCATGCTAGATGATACTCTTAACGCTATTAATTTTAATGCTTTTGAATCTGCTATAACTGCTAAGAATTTAACTCGTGGACTTAAAAAGTATTTTACTAATGACCAAACTGCTATTGATTATATTAACGCTCTTCAAAAAATTGGTATATTACCTAAGAATATTCAAGTTGTAAATAGTATTACTGATAATAATGGTAATCAAGTTAATGCTGTTTATCATCGTGATACAGATACTATTGAGCTTAATCTTTCTGCTATTGCTGGTCAAAGAGTTTATCGAGTTGTTAATATTATACTTCATGAAAGTTTACATAGACAACTTTATACTAAATATAATACTGAACAAGCTCTTGCTTTAGTTAAACCTATTTATGATAAATTTAAGTTTTGGCTTGATACTCAGGATGATGCTACTAAAGAAAGACTTAAACCTTATCTGTTTGAGAACTTTAATACAAGTGAAGCTCTTGAAGAATTTCTAGTTGAAAGTATTACTAGTAATGCTCTTATGACTGCACTTAATGAAATTAAATATGATAATAGAAAAGTTAATAAACGTAAGACTTTATTTAGTAAACTTCTTGAAGTTATTGCTGATATGTTAGGTATTAAGATTAATGAAGATAGTTTATTAGCTGCTGCTAGAGATGCTTATAAAGCTATTAAAAAAATGCCTAAAGAAAGTAATCAAGAGGCTATTCAAGGAACCTTTCAGTTTGAAGAAGAAACTGCTAGTATAGAACAAACTGAAAATCCTAATGAAGATAACAGTCAAGATTATAATTATAATAATGATAATCTTAATGATGGACTTGATATGTTTAGTAGTGTTGATGATAATACAGCGGTGAATATGGCTGAATTAACTAGCCGTTTACCGATAGTACAACAGCCCGAATTTGCCACTTTGCTTGACACAGGACGCATCAGTTTTAGCTGTATGTAGAATTAATCGAGCAAAGATAAAAGTCGCTTAAAACGAAAGAAAACAACCTCTATGACGATGTAATTAAATTTTACTTTACATTAGTCATAGAGGTATTACTATTAATGAATTTAAACTTAAATATAAACTTATGAGTTGTGGAAATATTAAACTTGTAGGATATAATAATCTTAATAATGTTATTATTAAAGAACATGGTTCTAATAATGCAGATTATTATAGTCTTATAGCTATGGTTGAAGACCCAATCTTTAAGAAGATTGTAGCCGATAAAGGTATTAATGTTAAAACTTCTGGTAGACAAGCATATAATGCTCTTCTTGAAGCTAGAGCTATTAAACTTCGTAATATGGATGATATAGCTTCTGTTGCTGAAAAAGAAGAACGTGGTTTGTTTAGTACAATTAAAGCTAGAGATACAGCTATTACTTATATGGCTGATATTATGAACAAACTTAGTTTTAATTTTCTATATAATGGTGCTCCATTAAATTTTAATGAAATTAAAAAACGTACTAATGAAACTGTTATTAATGCTGGACTTAAACGTGCTAAGAAGTTAGCTGGAAATGATGAAGCTAAAAATAATGAACTTAATAGCTTTATTAATAATCCAAATCCTGCTACTAAAATTAATGGTCTTGGTGCATTTCTTCGTAAATATGGTAATTCTCAAGATTTTAATTATGGTGCATTACTACGTTCTTTAACTAATACTGAATTTAATGAAGCTCTTTTTAATAATAAAAATGTAGCTAAACTTATTAAAAGAGATGAATTATATCAAACTACTGATTATGAAGAATTAGGCGGTTATCTTGATGAAACTTCTACTGAAGGTGATGAAAATAGTATAGATGATGGTATTGATTTAATGACTCAACTTTGGAATTTAAGTATTGGTGAAGTTAAAGATTTTAATAAACACGTAGAAGAAATTATTAAATATCATCTTGCAAGTTTACCTAAACTTACTGCTGCTTCTCAACTTGATAATGGAAGTTATCCTTTTGATACTAATAATGAATTAGGTGTTGTTACTTTTTCTGATGCTAATTACTTATCTAAAATATTATATGCTAGTGCTGATACTAGTAATGTAGATAATTTTATAGCTAGTCTTAAACGTATATCTGAAACTATTCCAAATTGTGAATGTTTAATTCAATTACATGATTTACTTAGCAAAAATAAAGTATTTGCTAATAAGTATATGATGGTGTTTAATAAACCTATTATATCTAAAATTGAAACTTATATTCAAACTGATTCTAATGGTAATAGTTATGTTCGTGCTCGTGTAACTAATCCTAATACTGATTCTCGTACTATTTTACAGAATACTTTTTATAATAATGTTAAGAATAATATTATTACTAATCGTGTTCCTACTGCTCGTGAAAAGTTTCGTATATATGATAGATATAAAAATACTCCTCATGCTAATCTTTATTTATATGATGCTTTTAAAGAAATATTTCCAGATATTAATCAAGCTAGTTTTAATTTAGCTATTGCTAAAATTGGTCGTGTTGCTATGGCTAATAATCTTATTAATTTTGCTAATGTTATTAATCGTACAGTTGAAAATTATAATAAATATGTAGAAGCACTTAAAAAGGATAAAAGAACTAAAATGCCTGATAGTTTTATTAATAGAGGTGATACTTCTATTATATATCAAATGGCTGATGTTTTTAAAGATATTATTTATATTCCTGTTGAACTTAATTCTCGTAATCCCGAAGGTAATTTAAGTTCTGATGTTATTAATAGAAGTTTTATTACTAATATTGCTAAAATAATTAATGATGACAAATCTACTGTTGAAGAACAAAATGCTATGGCTGAAGCTTATGCTAAACAAAAGTTTGCTAGTCATCAATATGATTATAGTAATTTACTTCTTGAACATAGAGATAGTAATGGTAATATAATTAATTATGGATTATTTAGAAGAGTTGGAAATGGAACTCCTAAACTTACTGAATATGCTCGTAGTATGTTTAAAACTTCTCTTCTTAATGGTATTAGTGAATTAGATAATAATAATAATGACTTATATCGTAGTATGAGTGATGGTGATTATTTAATTACTGCTATGGGATTATTTATGACTGATATTAATAATTCTGAAACTCCTACTGCTAATTATTTACTTCCTATACCTAGTGATGCTCCTAAAAACTTTACTATTACTGCTCCTAGATATAGTCTTGCTGGATTACGTAGTCAACTAGAAGATGGAACTAAAATTATAAATAGAGAACATCCATTATTTAAACAATATTATAATATAGCTATTCAAGAACTTACTAATATGGCTCAAGCTGTTAATGTAATGTTTAAAACTAATGCTAATGGTAATCCTATTTTAACTAATGGAGATTTTGAATTTAGTGATACTTATAATAATAAACCTGAACATTTTTATAATCAATACCATAAAGATGGAAAAGGTAATGTATTTACTACTAAAGATGGACACAAAGTTTTAGCTGGTAGAGTATTTAGTTTTAAACGTTTAGTTAGTAAAATTACTCCTAATAGTAATGGAGCATTTAATGAACTAATTGGGTATGGTAAGACTATTGACATCCTCTACGGGGGGTCTACACGTGGACTTAGCTATGTTAATAATCAAGTAGTTCTTAATGCAGAACAACGTATTGCTCTTGAAGATGCTGTTGCTGATTGGTTAAATGAATATATAACTAATGGTTATAAAGAACTTAAAAATAAATATGGTACATTTATTGATGATAGGATTAATAATGAATCTTTAGCTGAGTTTCTAGTTAATGATTATCTTGTTAGAGATAGTATGTACGATATGTATGGTGGTGACCAAAGTTTTTATAAGAATGGTCAAGCTATTCTAAAACGTATTAAAGAAGTACAAGCTAGTGGTAATCCTTTTGGTAATACTGATTTTACTAAAAATGATTTAGATATAGCTACTGATTTATATGATATAACTATTAAAGGTAATGCTGTTACTGTTCCTTATACTGTTAATGGAGTTACTAAACGTAAAAAAGTAGTTCTTCAAGATAAATTTAGAGGTGTTACTATTTATAATACTTTTAAAGCTTCTGATAAAGTTGTTATTGATAGACTTGATAATCAACTTAAAAAAGCTGGACTTGATAAAAAAGATAGAGAACGAATACTAGAACCATTTAAAGGTGGAGTTAATGCCAATGATGCTCAATCTTATATTACTCTTGAAGAATGGATTCGTCGTATTACTGCTGCTGGTGAATTAGATAAATATGCTGGACTTATTCAAAGTCTTACAGATGATACTCCAATAGATAAAATTGATTGGACTAAATTTGCTAATAAAGTTCAAATTCAAAAGAATTTCTATTATGATTTATATTATGATACTGTTGTTGGTATTGAAGTTCCTAGACAAGTAAAAAATGCTGAGTTTGTTCTTATTCCTAAACTTATTAAAGGAACAGAACTTGAAAAAGTTTATAATATAATGACTAATAGAGGTATTCATCAAATTAATACTGTTGAAACTGTTAAAGTTGCACAACATAACAGAATGACACTTTGGAATAATGATGGTGTTTTAACTGATGAAGCTCTTAAAGAATTTGATAATAATGTATTTGATAATTCTGAACTATTTAGTTATAATTATCTTTATCGTCAGCAAGAAGTTCCTCAACATATGGTTGATGCTAGTAATAAAGCTGCTATTCAGATTATGAAGAAAATGCTTGATAATCTTCCTAATCGAACTGAACTTAATGACCTTAAGAGTAAAGTATTTAGTAACTATGTAGCTAATATTAGAAATAGTTTTGAAAAAACTTGTGCTGAACTTGGTATTGGATTAGATGATAATGGTCATATTGATTTAAATTCTAATGGTACTATTAAAAATCTTAATCGTTTTGTATTTTTTGATAGATTTAAAGAAAATGCTCAACAACAAGGAGTTGAAAAAGCTCTTCTTGAGTTTTTCGATTTAGATAGTGCTGGATTTAATAATCTTCCTTTATTCTTATCTAATATTAATAGTAAACTTGAAAGTATTGCTAATAGTTATTTTAATACTAATATTACTAGACAACTTATTAGTGGTTGGCATGCTGCTCAGTTATCTGATTTTGGTTTTAAAGTTGATAAACAAACTCAAACAGATAGTAAACTTCAATATAAAAAGATTGGAGAAGTTGATGGCACTCCTGTTTATTATACTGAAATTAAACTTCCTAGATGGAGTAGTAAACTTAAAGGATTAAATATTGAACAAGTTCCTGATAGCTTACGTACTATGATTGGTTATCGTATTCCTACTGAAGGTAAGCAATCTATATGTATTATGTATGTTAAGGAGTTTCTTCCAGATGCTTATGGTAGTACTGTTGTTGTTCCTGATGAATGGGTTACTCAAACTGGTTCTGACTTTGACGTTGATAGTGTTTATGGTATGTCTAAAACATTTAATCTTGTTAAAGGTGTTCCAACTGAAATTACTCATGCTAGATATACTAAAGATGAAGTAGGGTATATTAATTATGTTAAAGATAATGTAGATAAAGCTAGTCGTAAAATTCTTGGTAAGACTTATAATAAACAAGATAATATTAGAGCTTCTTTAAAAAATAGTGAAGATGCTATTAATGCTACTCTTGAAGGTTATAATGGCAATCTTAAAGTTGTTGAAAAAATTGCTAATGATGGTGGACTTAAGTCTTATGAATCATACTTAAAACTCCCCGTGGAGGATACAAGTAGTCAGGCTGCTAGAACTAATGCTATTATTCAATCATTTATTGATATACTTAATAATCCTGCTGCATTTGAAGAAAATACTACTACTTCTAACTTTGAAAATGTCAAAGAAGCTAATGAAACTTATGCAGAAATAGTTGGTGCTAATAAAACAACTGTTGCTCCTAGTGATTTCTTTACTCAACTTGATTGGTTTGATGCTGCTACTTCTGGTATTAAACTTAAAGGTATCAGTGTTAATCGAGATACTTTTATGAGTATTGGTAATGTTACTAAAGCTAATCATAGTGAAGGTATTAAAGTTATGTACACTACTGATGTGATTAGTGAGCAAGAAGCTGTTAATAGATATGGTAAAGAAAATGTTGAAACTATTGGTAATAAACATATTCGTATTACTCATAAAAATTTTGGTTGGTCTGGAGATGATAAGAATGTTGATGGTTATTTGATTAATCCTTATAGTTCTCAGACTACTGCTCATATTCTTGATGTTATGAAAGAGGGAGCTATACATAATGAAAATACTTATACGTTTAATGCTTTTAAAACTATTGTTGACTTTGGAAGTAATTATGATACTGCTATTGGATTTATGTGGCAACCTGCTATTGATATACTAGTTCGTAAATGGAAAGAAACTAATAGTGTTCTTGCGGAAGGTACTAAAAATCCGCTTACTGAAGCTATTAGAGAAGTTGCTCATAATCTTGGTTTTGGTGAAAAAGTTAATTTTGCTGGACGTAAAAAGCTAATTGAAACTATCGATAAAAGTTATGGTGAAACTTTCAAGAAATTATTCAATTTAAGCGTTTCTGACGCATTTTCATCACCTGACCTTATATTTTCATCAGACGCATATAAATCTCGTCTTAGAGGGGAAATGAATGGCGTTCAGCAGGCTTTATTTGACCTTTATGTACTAGCACAATTCAATCGGTTAAACTCAATCGGACAGGATATAAGTAATAATCTTAATATTCTTAGTGCTGATAAATATGGTGCTAAACAAAGTTTTTATGCTAGTGATAAAGTATTTAGAGATGCTAGAACTGTTATTGAGAATAGTAATATTTATGCTCCATCCTCTACGGGGGGTCAAACCTTGTTGTTAGAGAGTGTCTTTCCTGATATTAGTGGTGGTATAAATGCATTTATTAAATCAGATATATCTAAAAGTAGTTATCCTAGTTTAGCTGCATTTTTACAAATGAGTACTGCTCTTAGTGTTAAAGCTACTCAACAAGTATTTGAAACTGCTAATCCTGTATTTATTGATTATGTATATAGAATAGCAGAATGGACTAAAGGTGGAATAATGACTGAAAAGTTATATAATGACTATAAAGATTATCTTATTAATAAACTAGAAGTAGGTAATAATGGTAGTTCTTATCTTAATTTACCTGTTACTATTGTTGATGGTAATTTTGTTCACCCTAAATTCATTAAAGAATATGGTACTGGTCAATCTAGAGCTTTAGAAGTTGGACGAGTAAGTGGTACATTAGTTAATATTAAAACTGATGATGTTGTAGTTAAAAATATATTTGAGCCTACACAAACTGAAATTGATGTATTTGCTAGACTTACTCCTGCTCAGAAAGTTGATTGGATTAAACGTAATTTTAGTCAAGATGGCAGTGTATTTGAACATATTGAAATAGTTGCTAATGATGAAAGAAATAATCGTCGTAATGTAAATATTCAATATATTAATTACATACAAGGTGATATTACTAATGATGAAGCTCATAGATTGTTTGATAGAGCTTGGAATCATCCCAATCCTCTTATTAAACTTACAGCTCTTGATTTAGTTAAATATGCTTTTATTGTTGAAGGTCATAAATTTAGAACTAGAAATATTAGTAGATTTATAAGTAATACTCCCCTTAGAGGATTGAGCGATAATGGAATAGCTATTGGAGATATAGCTATGAAAAGTATTAATAGTTATGGTCTTGTTGATAAAGATAATGTTGAAGATATAATTGGTTTTATTCGTAAGAATTATAATAGTTTTAATTGTCCTAGTTATACATTTAAAAGACTTATTAATAATAAAATTAATTATAGTCTAAAACGTAGTGGTATTATTATTTTTAATGGTCAAGAAAATCTTGATAATGTAGGAATAATAAGAAATGGAGATGCTGTTAATGTTATTAGAATTAATAGAAACTTATATATTAAAGGTACTTATAATGGAACTTTAGCTTATTATCCTATTGATAGACTTGAATCATTTGAAACTTATAATAGTATTGAACCTAGTATTATAGCTAATAATAATATTCATAAACCATTAGCTGTTCTTCTTTATAAAGGTCTTACTCAACAAGAAAAACGAGATAAATTTATTGATGGCATTAAAGATAATATTAAAGAAGCTGTAAATAAAGATTATAAAGAAGTTCCTGAACTATATGGTAAATATATTTCTAATGAGTATTTTCAACCATTTATGAATACTCCTTTTGAAAATAATACTATATATACTATTAATGATAAATTTTATCTTAATATTAATGGAACTACTGCTATTAATTTAAGTGATGATTTACAGCAATATAAAGCTAAATATCCTAATATTGAAGATAATAAACTTGGTTTATTTATTGAAATTAATAAAAATGAAATAGATAGAGTTACTAGTAATACTGATAGATATAGTAGTGTTGATGACCAAACTCCTATTGGTAGATTTGCTAAAAATGCAAGTTTAATTATTTCAAGAGCTGTTCGTCATGGACAACCTGCTGCTCAAAATGTTCTTAATGCTCTTAATAATGCTGAAATTAATTATCTTGATAGTAGTAGTCTTTCTGATAATTCTGAATTTTCGTTATCAGTTATAGCTAATTATATAGATGTTGAAGCTAATAATATTCTTAATGATATTAATCGTTTTATTAAAATTGATGGTATTGATAAACCTATTAACGATAAAGATGTTATTAGTAAAGTTCTTAAAGATGAACAACTTCAAAATCGTTTCTTAGATGTTATTCTTAGTGCTAATACATTTAAGAATAAATACAAACTTATTAGCGAAATTGATATTGATAGTACAAATCTTGATGATAAAACTAAAGAGAATATTAGAAAGATTCAAAAATTAGTTAATCAAGTTGATTCTAATACTACTGTACATTCTGCTAGAAAAGATTGGTTTGAAAGATGGATTCAATTACGTACTACTAATCCTAATTATATAAGCGGTCTTATGAAAGAATTTGATGCTTATGGAGATACTGGATTTATGGACTATTGGATACAAGATATTCGTGCTAATCGTAACTTTGTATTGCAAAATATACTTAAAGATGTAATGGGTACTGTTGAAGAAGGTCGTCTTAATGGTATTAAAGAATCTAATGACTTTAGAAATTATCTTAAAAAGCTTAAAACTAGAGCTGCTAAAGATGGTAAATCTGTTAGTCTTGATAGTATTATTGATGATGATGGTAGATTAATTCAACCTAATAATCCTGTTTGGGAAGAAAAGATGAAGAAATATAGAGATGCTGCTATTGAAGCTGAACAAAAATTTGGTATAAATAGTGTTGAACATCTTATTGCTCTATCTAATAAAGCTAAATTTATTGATATGACTACTATTCATCAACTTAAACCAATCACTGTTCAAGATGAAGATGGTAATAATGTTACTATTGAATATTCTACTTATATTATAAATCTTGAAAGAAGTCTTCTTGGTCTTAAAAAAGGAGATGATGGTATTCCTAAAGAATTTGCTGAATATAAAAGACTTAATGGTAGAATACGAGATATTTTAAGTCAAGCTACAGATAATGTTACTACACAAAGTCAAGATGAAGAACTTGGACGTATCTATGCTCAAATGGATAGTATTACTAGTCTTTATGATGAAGATGGTAATAAAAAGATTGGTCATGACTTGAATGTAGCTGAAAGACTTCGTGCTTATCAAACTAATATTCGTAAAGTTAAAGAAATGTTTTATGATAAGCAAGCTAAAGAAGGATTTGATTCTAAACTTAAAGAACAACTTTCTATTATTAGTAAATATGAAAGTCAACGTGACGTTAATGGTAATCTTCTTATTAGTATGGAAGAACTTATGAAAGTTCCTGAATATCGTGAAGCTAAAGAATGGATTCGTAAGAATACTAGATATATTCTTGATATTAAAGATATAGAAGATTTAAATTGGGCATTTGAAGAACTTAAAGACGCTAATAAAGGTAATAGTGTTCTTAATCTTGCTATTAGAGAATTTCAAGCTAAAGATGAATTTAACGTAGTTGATGGACGTAAAATACCTGAAGAACGTGCCGCTCTCATAAAAGCTGAAACAGTTAGAAAATATAAATATACTAAAGGTAATGGTATGCCTTATGTTGGTATTATTCGTTCTGCTGAAGATGAATTAAGAATTTATCGTGCTGATTTCTATAATTATCTTACAGGTAATAAATCTAAGAGCGAAGAAGAAATTAATGTAGGAGAAGCTATTAATAAAATACTTGAAAAATATTTTGATAATGCTACTAGAACTCTTAATACTGCTGATATTAGTCAAGAAGATTTAGAACAACTCAAGACTGGTTTTGAAGTATTTAATGAAATTACTAGAGGTGAAAAGAGTACTGATAAAGCTAAAGCAAAACGTGTTGCTGAATTTATTGAAAGTGAATGTGATGTTACTTATAATTGGAAACAATATGAACTTGATAAAAATAGAGCTTTTGCTAAAGGTAAAAAATATTATGATAAATGGCTAGAAGTATTTAGTGAACAAGTTGAAGAAAATGGAACTATTGCAGAAAGACCTAATCGAACTATTTATGGTATTATTAAACCTAAAGATTTAGATAAATGGACTGATATTGATAGAACTGCTGCAATTAATATTCTTCAAAAGAGAACTAGAGAAACTACTACTCAATATTACTATATAAAAGAAAGAGAAGTTCTTGACAAGTATGGTATTGATAGTGTTGAATATAAACAATGGTATAGAGATAATCATTATTTTGACCCATATACTCGTACTATTAAACCTATTCGTATTTGGACTACTATGCAAATGATTAAAGATGATGGTTCAGCTGTTGTTGGTAATTATGAACCACGTATTAATCAAATGCATATTACTCCTAAAGAAGAACTTGTTAATCCAGAATATAGTAGTTTTGTTAATAAGTACAAAGTAGGAACAGGATATGATAATCCTAATTATACTAATCTTAATGAGTATCAACTTGAACTTATGAATAAAGTAAATGAACTTATGAAAAAGTATTGTTTTACTAATAGTAATAAGCGATATGTTGATATGGGTTATCTTCCAGCTTTACCTAAATCTAAAGATATGACTGTTAAAGATTACTTTGAGCAAGCTCTTAGTTTTCTTGGTTGGACAGCCAATGTTCCTAATAATACTAGTTGGAGAAATAATGAAGATTTAACTTTTGATAAAGATTATGATATTCCTAATCCTAGATTAGTTCAGTTAGTTAATAAAGATACTCAACAACTTCCTACTATACCTAGATTTAAAGAACCTAATGAAAGTGATGAAGAATTTAGTAAACGTAAAGCTGCTGCTATTAAAGCTAGAGATGAGATTATTGAAAAGAATAATAAAATTCATAATGATATTCTTAATCGTAATTGGGAAGAAGTATTTAATAGTTTCTTAATTGAAAGTAATAGATATAATGCTGTTAAAACAGTTAAAAATCTTCTTTATACTGCTGACCAAATTATTACTAGTAATACTGCTTACGATATAAATTATAAAGGTAGTATAAGTGAAAATAGAGAAGCTAGTGCTGGTGGTGAAATTGAATATAAACAAGAAAAACAAACTAGAACTAGTGAACATCTTAGAAGTTTTATTCGTCGTCTTGTATTTGAACAATATAAAGATAATAAAACTCCTAATCTAGTTAAACTTGGTTCTCTTGCTCAAAACATTGCTGGTAGTAAATATATGATGATGAACATTACTGGTGGTATTGCTAACGTTCTTACTGGTTCTAGTAATATATTTATGGAACGAGCTGCTGGTGAATATATTAATCTTAAAGATTGGGAAGCTGGTAAATCTGAATGGATTAAAGGAACTGTTAGTTATATGGCTAATATGTATAGTGAAAATAGTAGTACACTTCAAGATGCTATTATTAAACTTAGTCATGTGGTTGATTTTGATAGAGTAACTGAAGTTAGTACTGCTGAAGGTCTTAAAGAAAATATTCGTAGAGTTCGTGGATTACTATTTAGTCCTCAATCTGTTGGTGAACATTATATGCAAAATACTATGTTATTTGCTATGCTTAAATCTCATAGACTTGTTGATAATGGTAGAAGTGGTTATGATATAATGAGTAAAGAAATGTATCATCGTAAAGCTGAACAAGATGCTCTTATGTCTGTAATAAATACTCCCCGTGGAGGAGAGAACCAAGCTCTTCTTGAACAATTCAATAAATTTATGGACGATGCTAAAGCTGATAATAAAAAACGAGCTAAATATAATCTATTTAAAGCTAATCCTATATTCGATTTTGTTAAGACTTATCTTAATGAAGAACAACAAAGAGAATATATAGCTAAACGTAAAGAACTTATTAAGAATATTGATAAAGAGTTTGCTAAACTTCCAGATATTTATAATCAGTTTGAACTTAAAGATGGAATTGCTCAAATAAAATCTGATAGTAAACTTACTCTTAAAGAATATGCTAAATTTATTGATAAAGTTCGTGAAGTAAATAAAAAAGTTCATGGTGTTTATGATAAACTTGGTTCTGCTAATATTGAACAACATTGGTGGGGTGGTATGGTTATGCAATATCATAAACATCTTTATCCCGGTTTTAAGAAACGTTATCGTTGGAATGGTTATTATAATGAAACTCTAGGTACTATTGAAAAAGGTAGTTATACTAGTCTTTATGATTATTTAACTATTCCATTTAAAGAAACTAACATAGGAGAAATTAATAATGTAAGTGATGTTCTTAAATCATTCCAAACTTATGGTAAGAATTTACTTTCATTTGCTGTTAATTTCAAACTTAATTATGAACTTCTTCCTGAACATGAAAAAGCAAATATTAGACGTAATTTAGGTGATTTACTTTATGTAGGTGCTGCTATTATTGGAGCAATTGCTATAACTGGTATGGGCGGTGATGATGATGAAAGTATTATGTATAATCTTATGCTTTATCACGCTGACCGTCTTGCTTCTGAAGCTGCTTCATTTACTCCATTTGGTGCTTATGCTGAAGGTAAAAAACTATGGTCTAGTCCTGTTGCTATTGGACAAACTATTAATGACTTACTTGGTACTACTGCTATGGCTGCTAGATTCCTTATTGAAGAAGATTTCACAGAGGAATATACTACTGGTAGATATAAAGGTATGAATAAGTTTGAAGTTATGGCTGTTCGTAATATACCTGTTGTTCGTAGTATTAATCGAGTTCTTGATTTACCTAATAATAATAGTTATTATAAACTTGATGAAAATATACTTAGTATTATACCTTATAAAGATATAGCTAAAGATATATTTGAATAAGCTGGACTTGAATCTAGTAAAAAGAAGGGCTTGCCTATGGTATTTCTACCTAGACAAGCCCTATTTCTTTTAATAATACTAACTTAATAATCAAGAACTATTTTACCGTCCTCATTAACAATAACATCTTTATCACTATACATTTCTTTATATAATTGGATAAACTCTGTATAATTATCTCTAAATATATAATTATGATTAACTATATAAACAGATTTACGAGTAGTAGGTTTAAGAACATTTGCTGTATAAAGAGTTTGAAGCGCTTTATAAAATGTATGAGGTTTAATATCATAATATTCAGTTATAGAACTTTCAGTAAATTCAATAACATTACTCATATAAGACAAATTTCTACATATATAATTAAATAAATGTAAAGCAGCTTCATTAAAATAACGTTCTTTATCAAGAACTTCCATAGCAACGCCAACATAATCTCTACCTTTAATACCAAGTTTATTAATATTATAAGTAGTATTAGTAATAGATATAACTTGCATAGCATCCATAACTTCAACAGTTTTATTAGTATCATAAACAGTTGGAGCTATATTACTAGCAACTTCAGCAATACGCTCTTTTTGAGAATCAACAAATCTCTTAATAAGTTTAGTATTAAAACGATAAGTAGCCATAAAAATAATTTTAAATTTAATATTATATTCACTTTTAACTTCAACAAATGTACGAAAAATATTCCTCTTAGGGGCAGTAAATATTTTTATAACTACTTGATTATCAATGACAAAAAATGTTAACCCTATCTAAGATATATACTATAAATAGCTCGTCCAATAGTAATATCTTAATTAAAACCATCATCATTATTACCAATAACACACATAAGAATAACAAAAACTATAATACCAACAACAAATAGTTTTCCACTATACTTATCCATAGCTTCACTATCACTAATATTATTAGCAACAGCTAATAATTTAACACCACCAAATATAATTCCAAGAAGAACAATAAATGCAACCATAATTATAATATATTTAAGTTTAACAATAAGATAAAAATAAACCTCAGTAGTAAGACTAGCTTATCTACCGAGGTTTCAGTCATGCCAACGACTATAAGTTTAAGGATTAGTAGAACGCTCCGCTTCGCTACGCTCAACTCCCCGTGGAGGATGGAATAGACTAGTATTCATTCAATCAATATAATCATTATCATTAATAACTATACTAATATTACTAGCACAACTACCATTCCATCCTCTACGGGGAGTATAGCGAAGAGTGCGTAGCACTCGTAGCGGTTCCAAGCTAATCATTAAATTTAATAAAGCCAGCTCTATTAGAGCCAGCTTTAAGTATAACATATAAACCATTAGCATTAATACTATTTACTTCTTTAGTCCATATTTAGCCCATTGAAGAACAAATCCAAGACCTTCCCAAATTTTATCTTCAGCTTTAATTCGAGCATAATTAGAACCAACATTTAAATCAAAGTTTTCAGGTTTTACACAAGCTGCTTGACCATGAACTTCAAATCCAGTAAGACAAGTAAGAGTAGTATTAGTTGTTTTAGTACCAACTTTTACATTTTCAATACCTTTAATAAATCTCTTAATATCATTTTCTTTAAGAACATCTCCAGTAGAATCTTCAAGCTTATAATAAGCTTTCTCAAACTCTTTAGCAGGACTCCAAGATTTATATCCATCAGGATAAGTTACTTCATAACCATCTTTTTCAAAAGAATGATTACCAATTCTATAACCTTTGTCATTTGCTTCACGAGCTGTCATAGGAACAGCTTCAATCATTTTAACTCCAATAAATTTAGCCATAATTTTAAAATTTAATTATTTATTTAATCGTAGTAGTAATTATTATAAATCTATCATCTACCGGTTCAACATCAATAGCCTGAAATTCTTTATATTCAGTATCTTCAACTAAAACAAGTTTATCTTCATCAAATTCTTTAAGTTTATCAATAAGTTCTTTAACTGTCATAGCTTTAAAATTTAATTATTCAATAGTTATAATAACTTCACTAAGTTCTTTACTATAATCAATAACTTCTTCAATAGGAGATACTGTACTATTCCAATGTTCAACTTTTACTTCAGACTTTTCATCACAAGTTTTAAGTGTTTCTATAAGTTCTTTAACTGTCATAGTTTATTCTTTTTCAAGTTTATTAATAATATCTTTAATATAATCACTAGGAAAACTTCCTTCAAGTCGAGCTAATTCTTTTCTTTTATAATCATTATCGACTTTAGTAATAACAGTAGTAGGAAATTTAGTAATTTCTTTTCTTAGAATATCATCTAGATTTGTATTACGAATATTAAGAGTAATATCACAATTAGCTTCATTAATAGCATCAGTTATATTTTTAATTGCTATTTTACAAGCATAACAACCATCTCTAGTAAAACAATCAATACGTATCATAACACAATAGCATTATTTTTAACAGCTTCTTTAATAGTATTAGGAACTCTAAGAAGAGTATTCTTAATCATTTCAGTAGTAAGACTATCAGAATATATATAAGTAGCATAAGTTCTCCAACTATCTTTAATCACAATAGCAAATTTGTTAGGATTATCAATATTAGTTTGAATGTATTCTACTTTAGTATTTTGATATTTCCACATCCAAGCAATAGCATCAGCACATTTAGCACGAGTTATACAATCATGTTCATCAATAAACGCTTCAACAAATATATTATTTGTTTGTCTTGTAGGTTCATCTCCAGTAAGATAATTAATATCATTACGAAGTTCTTCCCAAGTAACAGAATTACTATATCGTTTATATTCTGTATCATCTCTATATATAATACAAGTAGGATATTCAGTAATATTCTTACCAGCAACAGCCTTTTCAAGTATCATATCTTCAAGAATAAGATGGTCAGGAAGATTTTTAAAATTACATTGAACATTAGTACCAAATAAAGCTATATCAATAGCTTCTCTCATAGCTTCTGTTTTATCTTTATCAGCACTTTTATAATAAAATTCAATTTTAACCATAGTATTCGTATAATATAATGAGAATTTATAAAATTATCTATTTTAAAGCCCTACATTGAATGATATTCATATCGTGATAGATTAATCACAATGATAATTAAAATTCAATGTAGGGCAAAAGAATTATATCTATGACTATTCTAACAGCTTGCGAAGATACCTCCGAAAAGTGTAATCACTTTGTAAACCACGTAGAACATAACCATTACAGTAAGCAGCAGGAGCATCACTAATACCAATACTACGCGCTTCTTGTCTACCAGTATCAGTATATAGATTATGCCTAATAAGATTAAACCTACCGGCAAACTCAGGAAGAGCAAGAGCTTTATGAAGCCTTTCTTCAAAAAGTTTACTAACATTACAATCAGGTAAATAGAATAAGATTAACTTTTTCATAGATAAACTTCATTACCTTCAACTTTAGCATCACTAAAATGACTTTTAAAACTTTCAACACTTCTACACCATAAAGGTTCAAGTCCATTAAGTTTATAAATAACAGCAGGAATCCATTCACCTGTATCTGGATGTTTCATTTTAGTAATACTAATAATTATATATTCATTAGACGTTTTATTATGAATA
>OLGA01000161.1_pt1 | contig 57273 bp, 49 predicted proteins | sample 1604881 | NCBI WGS metagenome assembly OLGA01 (sample SAMEA3888896, study PRJEB22519) | human gut metagenome | biome: human gut; feature: human-associated habitat; material: faeces | place: Denmark | collected 2009 | reverse complement strand
AAGAAAAACTGCGTCACAGCCTTGGCAGGCCATCGCGCAGCGATTTTGTTCAATCCGAATTTATATTATAATCACGCTATATATTTTTGATGAGATGTTTTAACATTATTTTGATTCACCATAGCATACTGCATAGTAGTATCTATTTGAGAATGTCCTAACAACCTTTGCACCTGCTCGATTGGCATTCCTTTATCAATTGCCCTTGTTGCCATTGTCCTTCGAAACTTATGCGGATGAATTCTTTCAAGGTTTAAAGTCCTTCCAATATTTCGTAATCTTATCTCAACGCCACTGATTTTTAATCTTTCATATGGAGCGTCCAAAGTCACAAATAAAGCCTCATTATTATCAATCCTATTTTCAAGATATTGTTTTAAATGAACCTTGGTCTTTGCATCAAAATATACTCTCCGCTCCTTGTCTCCTTTTCCGTAAACAACACATTCTCTTCCTTCAAAATTTATATCATCTATATTAAGATTGACCAGTTCCCCCACTCTGATTCCTGTTGAATACAATAAATCAATCATAGCCAAGTCTCTTTTTTCCTTACAGTTGTCACGTAGTTTTTCTATTTCTTCATCCGAGATGGTATTTTTGACAATCTTTTTCGTTTTAATTTTATGTATTCTTTTCATCGGACTTTTTAAGATATAATCTTCCTCTTCCAGCCACGAAAAGAAACTTGAAATATTTCTACGAACATTATCAATGGTTACATTAGAGCAATTGTTACGCTTCTGATAGTTTGATAAATACTCTCTCATTTCCTCAGTTGAAATCTTTCGAACATTTTTCTCAGTACACGACAATAAATGTTGTACTGTTACCCTATAGTAATTAATCGTTCTTTCCGAACATCCCTCAATTCTCTTCGCTGCCAAAAACATATTCAAAAAGTCTTCATTCTTTATATTTACTTTTGATGCTTCATTTTCAGCAAATGTTTTAATAATCACCTCTTGCAGTTTTTTCATCTGAGTAATTGATAAATACTCTGACATTTCGTTCAATACTATTACAATTTTTTCTTCCATGTTGGTTTCTCCTCATCTGATACCAACATCCTACAACCATATTCTTTATAACATCTTATTTTCCTTATAGCATTCAAAAATGTAGTTAGGATTTTCATAATAAACGCTGCTATTGTAATCATCTATCTTAGAACTGATAAACGAACTGTACACTTCTATCAGTGCATCAACAGTTTCTATTTTTTCATCATCTGCAACCATTTTTATCAAGCGTTTGTACACTTTTCCTATATCCCAATGTGATGGCACTGCGTAGCCACAATCAGATAAATTATCAAATTCTCCCATGTGAATATTTGCGTCATCAATAAAATAATCACTAACACTGTCAATATTATCGCAATGATATACATCAGCAAGCTCATAAATCTTGCTAATTCTAGTCTTTCCAAGTTTATTCACTACATCAGCACGAATATTTTTCGTTTTACGAGAAATGTATTCGATTAGACTGCAAGTAAAAAATAAATCATTATCCTTTTTATTTTCTCTTTCCCGGTCAGCCACTATCGCACCTCCTCAAATCCTCTATAATTCAAACATTTTAATGCCTCATCTGTGCAGAAAACTATCTGATATGTGGGATATTTAAATTTCGCTAATACCCAGAACTGTTCTCTGGTAATAGTTCCGTCTATATAATCAGAAACATAGTTATAAATCTGATCATCAGCCATAGCTCCAATCACAATATCATAATCATGCGGCTGTCCACTTCTGCATGCTACAATGAAATCAAGCCATTCCTCTGTCATCTCTTTAAATTCCATAATTGTTAATTCAGAGAAAATCTTCACATCATATATTGATACAATTTTTGTATTGTAACGTCTTGCCCATCTTTGTGCCTGTTCTTTTATTATTGTACAATAAAAGCCCGTTCCAAAGTCCTTTGTGTTTTTACTTGCTCTTATCTCTGGCTTTTCAACTGCTTGATATCCGCCATGATATACTGTCAGCAATGCCATCCCCAGCCTCCATTCAACTTCATCATATAAAAATAATTTATCCAAAATATTATTACATCTATCACTCAAACATCAGATTTTTTTTACAATATTTTTTATGTTATTTCACCCTAGCTTGTCTTAAATCGCTTTATTCAAATCAATTGCAAACCCCATTTCTCGTAATTCCTTTAATACTTGAATTTCCCACATGGTATTATCAGTATAAACCACTCCATATAAATCACTTGGCATTTCAATTTCTTTATTTGCAAGTAGAACTACATTCTCTCTTCCAAGTTTACCAATAAAATACCCTGCTTCAAATACAACATTCTGCCGTGCTCTAACCTTCAAGCTTTCATCAGCTTTAGATTTGCCCATATCATCCTCAGTAAACAAACAAATTGCTGCTTTGACCTCACTATTTCTTTCAAATTTTTCTATAATTGTTGTTCCCAAATTCACCTGTTCTGATAAAATTATTGGTTCAATGCCTTGTCTTTCAAGTGTTCTAGCAATCGCATTTTTTAATTCTCCATCATGTCCATGTACAACAAAAACTTTATTATTTACAGGTTCAATTTTATTTTCATTATTTGCTAAAGTATCCTCTCCATCTTCTCTTTGCAGTTCTTCAAGATATACTTCAAAAATTGCTTTTGTCTTTCTAAGCGCATCTGCACAAGCTTCTACCCAAGCACTATCAGGTGTACTAAAGGTCCACAATGATAAAGTAAATGAGGTCTTGACAAAATCATTATACTCATCTCCTTCATTGTAATATAATTTTAAAAATCTCTCTACTTTTTTATGCCATTTAATAAACTCTGTATTCGAACTAGTAACATGGTTTGAAATTAAAATATCAATTTCGTCATAAAGCGCCTTAAACTGATTATATTTTTCCATAACAGCCTCCTATTATTTCGTTTTCTACTTTCTAAAATTTTGATAAGCAAAAACTATATCTCATTTACTTCTTCACCTACTATCATAAAGCCCAATGATTCAATAAACGATTCGACCAGTCCATTTGCAATGCAAATTGCCGATTCATCATCACTTATAATTGAACTTTTTATCAACTTATTTAAATTATTGATTGCTTCTTCTATTTCATCTCTATTAAGCAAACAAGCTCGACTATTTTTCATACGATTTAATAATGAAATATACATCTTGATTTTATCTTTGTTATTTCCTATATAGTTTTGAGCCGATTTAAGCAATTTCTCATATTCATTTTTTAATTGATTGGTATATGCTAATTGGCTTTCAAATATATCTAATTTTTCTGATGCATGCTTCGCCTTGTCGGCTGCTTCCGCTGCATTAGTTTTTGCTTTATTTGCCGAATAAAAACTAATAACACTAAATAACAAAGATAATACTCCAATTGCAAAAGAAACCATATTGTATGGGCTACCTCCTGTAAAAAAACAATTTAATTCATCAATTATATTCATTTACTTCACCTCATCAATTAAAATATTCTTGCATCAAACTATCAAATAACATTTGTGTTTCGTCTAATGCTTTTTGAACTGCAACTTTTGATTTGTAGACTTGTTCAATAAACTCAACAAATTCATCTTGCTTTTCTTTTTTAGGAACAATTACTTTTAATTCACTAAGAATTTTCAAATTAATATTCTTTTGTGCGGACTCTGGAGCTTGTGACTCCAGTATTGCCTGAAAGAACGAAAACCAATAATGAATAAAGATATTATTAGTCTTCTCGTTCGCAATAAATCCAACTACACTATCAGGAAAACATGCATCAAATTCTAATATTGCTGTTTTTGCAATATTAGCTGCAATTGTGATACAAAGAGTACCTTTGTTCCACATCTTACTCTGTTTCAATCCCAGTTCTGAATATGTACCGCCATATGATGTAATATACAAACCTGCATTCGCTACATCTCCAGTCTGAATCAGCGGATAATCTCCCCCTAATAGTTTAGAATCATTTCTAGGTCTATGTTTTGATACACCACGCCCCAATTCTCCGAGTTCAGGTAATGTTGCTTCAGGAAATCCATAAGAGTTCGATACAGGATCTCCAAACATCTCGACAAATCGGGCTTTGATGAGGTTGTCTAATGCAAGTAATTCTTCTTGTCTGAGTTTAATAATCGTATTAACTTTATCTAATTTATTTATTATTATTTCTTGATTTGATATATCTGGAATATATATATCTATATCAGATACTTCTTTGAGGTATATTCCTTTTTGAGCTACACCCTTTGCTCTATTTTCAATATATGTACGTTTTCCTCTCAAAGCATACATTAAAAATCTAGGCAAACAAACATCATTCTTTGGATGAAGCACAGCAACGCTTCTCTGTAAAGCAAATGCTGGCATATCTTCATCTACAACAGCTGTTCGCCCAACAGTTCCAACAATAGTAAGCAAAACATCGCCCACTGCTATCTGAGTTCGCTTGTGTTCTCTTTCAAAATCTTTTTCAGAGAGAAAACGCGGTTCATCAAATGTTATTTCATCATCAAAAATATTTTTTGAGCTCAACATCATATATTCGCTTTTCTCAATTCCTTGCGGTGGATTATGACTTCCATCTGTTACAGAAGTGCAAATATCTTTAATCTTCATCTACATCATCCCAACAAATCCGAATTTGTCTTCCTTTCTATTCTATCATTTCGCACTAACTGCAATCAAATAATTCACAAAAGCACTACACGACACCAACATAAATTTTGCTTCTTCAAATGTTGATGATGATCCACCAATATTGCCAGCATGTCTTATTCCATTAGCATCTGATGTATATCCGTATAGCATATTAAAAGCCGCTTTCAGTCCTGCATGAATCACTACACCATTATCTTCTAATTTTTTTAACAGTTTTCCCAATGAAGCCTCTTTTCCTGTTATTCCAGTAAGTATTTCACATAATGCTTCAACCGCACTAATACTTTCTTTGATAGAATTCTCATAATCAGGAGATGTTCTATCTCCAAGCAACTTATTTGCTTTGGATAAATGCTCATATACAGGCGAATACGGATTATCCAATGCCTGTTTTACTGCTTCCAGCTCATAATCATCACTTATTGGTGTAAGTTGCTCATCTATGAATCTATATCCTACATATTCTCTTTGTAAATATGAATTGGCAATTTCATAAATAGAGCAGCTTCGATAACTATTATCATAAGCATTATAATAGTCATATCCTCTCACATCTATTAGATACGAATCCCAATACTGAATAATTGCTTCTATCAGTGTTAAAACATCATCATAATCATCCTCTTGTATGGTATTATTAATAATTTTAAACACTTCATCATCATAATATGTCCGACTAGTATCCACCGTTTCCGAATAAATAGTTCCTATAACATATCTAAAAAATTTCTGTATATATTCCTTTCCGCAATATGTATTACCATATATATCCTTATAAAACTGGCTAATCATATTTTGCAATTGTACTCTAGTTCTCTTATCAAACTCTTTTAACTGAATCTCTGTATTTTCCGGTTTGATTTTATTCCTATCGGAAAATCCACCTCGTTTACTTACTTTTGCCATAATATCATTCTCCTAACAATCTTGCCAACTCTTCCATCTCGTTCCCAATCTCAATCTCAATCTCACGAATATTAGCCATAATCTCAGATGTAGGCGGATACTCCACAGGCACATACTCCACTTCTTTATACTTGTTAATACTAAGATCATACGCATTATCAACGATTTCCTGCTTAGGCACCATAAATGACTTATCTGTACGTTTTCTGTCTGACTCAGCATCACGGTTACGGAATCTTTCAATGATATCCGTAATATCATTATCAGCAATTGGAGAACGCTTGTCATCCAGACTAAATCCATCTGCCTGCATATCATAGAACCATACATTATCTGTTCCACCATGCTCTGTCTTTGTAAAAATCAAGATAGCTGTCGATACTCCTGCATATGGTTTGAACACTCCTGATGGCATTGAGATAACTGCTTCGAGTCTTTGATTTTCCACAATTTCTTTTCGGATATCCTTATGTGCCTTTGAAGAACCAAATAATACTCCGTCAGGAACGATGCAGGCACATCTACCACCTACTTTAAGCATTCGAACAAATAATGCTAAGAAAAGAAGTTCTGTTTTCTTTGTTTTACACACCTTTAACAAATCTGCTGATACAATATCTGCATCAAGGCTTCCCTTGAAAGGAGGATTTGCCAGAATCAGTGAATATTTATCCTTATCTGTATTCTGGTCTGATAAACTATCTCTGTATTCTATAAACGGACTTTCTACTCTATGATTCATCATATTCATAGCGCCAATACGGAGCATCGTTCTGTCCATATCATAACCATAGAACATATGATTCATAAAATGGTCTTTTTTCTGCTTGTCATAAAAAATTTCATCTTTCTTATTAGCCCACAGATATTCTCCTGCCTCCACAAGGAATCCTGCTGTACCACAGCTTGGATCACAGATTACATCATCAGCTTTAGGATTCATTAGTTCTACCATCATTTTAATGATATGACGAGGTGTCCTAAACTGACCATTTACCCCTGCTGTGGCTAGTTTTGAAAGAAGATACTCATACACATCTCCTCTAGCATCTGAATCATTCAGTTTTGCCATCTGCATATATAAATCATCCATTGCATCCACAACTTTAGAAAGCATTAATGGTGTAGGCAGCTTGAAGATTGCATCATCCATATATTTTGAAAAAGCACTATCTTTATCAGCATGCAGATTCTTGATAAACGGAAATACCATTTCCTGCACTACAGAATACATTCTATCCGCTGGATAGTCCCTGAAAACAGACCATTTAAGCTGTGTTCCATCAATAGTTCTCTCACCAATTTTTACTTCCTTTGCAAATACACTTTCGTACGGAAGCCCAAGCATAGCACTTTCTTTTGCATGTGTATTATCTGATACGTCTAAATCATGAATGAACATGAGATATGTCATCTGTTCAATTACATCTAATGGGTTTGTAAGACCTCCCGTCCAGAAAATCTCCCACAAACTGTCTATTTTATTTTTTAATTCTCCTGTTATCACTTTTTTAAGTCTCCTTATCCCAGTTCCATTTATACTTTGTATAACGGCCATTTCCAATCTTTATTATCTTCTCTGCCTTGACTAAATCTGTTAGTGTCCGCTGCACTGTCGTTGTACTTATTCCTGACGCTTCTTTAACAATCTCAGCTTTTGTGATTGTACCTAAATGATTTTTTATCAATTCTTCAATCCTATCCGGTTTAGGTATTCTCTTTTTCTCAACAATCTGTGTTCTATCAAAAAATTCACGGTATGCTGCGGTAATTATTCCCAGAATATATTTTACAAAATACTCGTAATTGTTCTCGTCTTCCATCCATCCTTGTGAACTTGCCTGTAAAGCATCATAATAACTATCCTTTGTCTTCTCTATCAGTTTTTCCAAACTGATATATTTTCCAACAATATAGTCATTTTGATATAACAATAACAAGGTCAATAATCTGCTCATTCTTCCATTTCCGTCATTAAACGGATGGATGCACAAGAAGTCTATAATAAACATGGGAATTAACAAAAGTGAGTCTGCTTCGCCTTTGTTGATTGCTTCATTATAAGCTGTACATAAATTAATGATTGCGTCTGGTGTCTCCCAGGCAGGTAATGGTCTGAACCTAACAAACTTATTGCCCCTTTCATCTTCTTCCTCAATAATATTATCAGTTGTCTTGAATCTTCCTCCATTAGAGGTATTCTCGAATTTATATAAATCTCTATGTAACTGTAATATAAATGTATCTCGAATCGGAATATGTTGAAAATTCTCATGTATTGTGTTTAGCACGTCCCTATATCCCGCTATCTCACGCTCATTTCTCGTCTTTGGCATTGTCTTATCTAAAACAATTTTTTTCAATCGTTCATCAGAAGTATAAATACCCTCAATTTTATTAGAGCTTTCTGTACTTTGAATCCTTGCCATCTCAACAAGATTTTCCAGTACATCAGCATGGCGTTCAGCAATCAAGTGCTGTTTACCTTTGTACTCATGAATTGTTGTAAGATAACTTACAATTTCTGGTGTAAGCAATTTTTTCCATTTTTCCGTGTAATCAAATTGTTTCATTTTAATTACCTCATTTTGAATTTAACTTCGTCTTTTTAACAAAATGACTTAATTGAATTATATCTTTTAATTTAATCAAAATCAAGTTCAATTTAGTCATTTAAGCACAAATGACTAAATTGAACTTGTTATGATGCAATTCTAAAATAATCCAGATAGCCTTTTTCGTTGTCCCATTCCTTCAATCCACGATAATAGAACATTTTCAAATTGTCCCCAATGATAAACGGAACAATATTGTATTTTAGGCACTCCTTAAACATAATCAGTCTGCCCACACGACCGTTTCCGTCCTGGACCGGGTGAATCCGCATCATCAGAAACAGTTAATTCAAAATGATTTCTATTTGTTTTTATAAAGCCCTCTTTTTGTAACTTTGATATCTCTGTAGACATTGCTGCACGATCAATACAAAGATAATCTGCCAGCTGCTGCCTATCAAAAGGAATATCAAAAGATAACGACGAATGTCTGATAGATTCTGCCGACAGATATGATAATAGTTTATCTCTCGTCGTTCGCTTCCCAACATGTGTGATCTTATCGTTCAGAATCAGTATCTTATTTGCCAGGACACTGACCAGATTACGGATCAGCTTCTGATGATGCTCACATGCAGTTGGACAGGTAATCAGAAGTCTTTTGACATTTAAGAGAATAATCTCACAATCCTCATCTGCTACCACACTGATATTTAAGACAGCTCTCTGGCTTGCTGCATACGGCTCACCAAAAAAATCTCCTGCATGACATTTTGACAAAATATTCCGATGTCCCCAGATGTCTTCTTGAATAATGAGGACGCAGCCGGATACCACAATCCCCATTACTTCGGTAATATCACCTGCTCTGAAAATATAAGAATCTCGCTTTTTAGAAATTGTTGTTGCGTTTACACAATGCAATATGGATAATATCTCGTTATCAGTTAGACCTTTAAAAAATGGACTGTTTCTTAGGATTGATAAATATTTTTGCAAAATAGTTCCTCCCTGTTGGAAATCAAACATACTAGTTGTATTTATAATACTATAATTCTAGCATAAACAAACGCTAAATACTATTGACGGAGGTTAAAAATGATAAGAAAGATTATAAAGATTGATAAAGAAAAATGTAACGGCTGTGGTGCCTGTGCATCAGCCTGCCACGAAGGCGCCATTGATATCATTGACGGAAAAGCAGAATTGGTGAGAGAACATTTCTGCGACGGACTAGGAGATTGTCTCCCTGAATGCCCTACCGGAGCCATCTCATTTGAGGAGAGAGAAGCACCTGCATATGATGAAGAAGCCGTAAAAGAAGCTCAGAAGAAAATAGCTGCCAAAAACCGGGCAATGACCTCTCACTCCGGCTGTCCTGGATCTAAAATCATGCAGATCAGACGAACTGAAACATCTGAGCCGGTTAAAGCCACTTCAACCGCAGATTCAGGGTCAAAGCTTCAAAACTGGCCGGTACAGATTAAACTGGCTCCTGTTAATGCACCATATTTTAACGGCTCAAAGCTTTTAATCGCAGCTGATTGTACTGCTTACGCTTATGCCGCCTTTCATCAGGATTTTATTCGAAACAAGGTAACTTTAATTGGTTGTCCTAAATTAGATCAGGTGGATTATAGTGAAAAGCTGACTGCTATTATTCAAAATAACAACATTCAAAGTGTAACTATTGTCCGAATGGAAGTCCCTTGCTGTGGCGGCCTGGAAATTGCGGCCAAAAAAGCTCTTCAAGCTAGTGGAAAATTCATACCATGGCAAGTTGTAACAATAAGTATTGATGGAAAAATCATGGAGTAAAGTCAGCAACCACCAGTTCAACTGGTGGTTGCTATAGCCCCTCTATTAAGCCTCCCTGCACTTCTCATATGCAAAAAGTGCTGCACCAAGCGCTCCGCAAAGCTGTGCCTCATCGCAAATATACAGCTTTGCGCCGAGCTTTTCTTCAAGTGCATTTGTGATGCCTTTGTTCTTTGCCACTCCGCCGGTCATCATATACTCTCCCGGATTATCCTGCCCAAGCCGCGCTGCAAGTGCGCCTACCTTTGAAGCTACAGACATGTTTAGTCCGTGGATAATATCAGAAACAGCCTTGTTCTGTGCCACAAGCGATACTACCTCAGACTCTGCAAAAACTGTACACATGCTTGAAATCACAATGTTTTCCTTCCACTCAAGTCCCATGGTGCTCATCTCCTCAAGTGAAAGTCCGAGTGTCCTTGCCATCATCTCCAGAAAACGTCCGGTTCCTGCCGCACATTTATCGTTCATCAGGAAATTTTTGACCGCACCATTTTCATCTATACTGATTGCCTTTATATCCTGTCCACCTATGTCAATAACTGTGCGCACGTTGGGGTTCAGATAATGCGCGCCTTTTGCATGGCATGTAATCTCTGTTATACTGTCATCTCCGCTGTTGATGTATGCACGTCCATATCCTGTTGTTACAATCCTTACAATATCATCCTTTGATATACCGGCCTTTTCGACAGCCTTCTCCAGACTCTTTTCGGCGCTCATCATAGCACCGCCACCTGTCGGAATAATCATTGTCGATTTAATTTTCCCATCCTGATCCAGTATCACCACATCTGTGCTTGTTGAGCCGCTGTCAATTCCTGCTACATAGTAGACTCCTGATTCCATCCTTCTTCTTGCCTCCTCGCTTATGCCTTTTGTAGGGTCCATGTCATCTGAGCCCTCTATTGTCTCTGCAAATGCCTGTATCCTTGTCAGAAGCTGCCCGGCACTCTGGCTTGTAAAATCCGTCTCAAGCTTTAAAAGAGGCACCTTAATATTATTCTTTATGCTTGCATACTCAAAACCATAGTAATCGCAGAACTTTATCGTGTGATATATGATGCCCTTAAGACTTGGGTCTAAAAAGAGCTGGTTTCTTCTTGTATTATTGTTCATTCTGGCACATGGCATCTGTCCGAGGAGACTCTCTGCATATGCTACAAAGAGAGTCTCCTCATCCATATTTCTAAGATCCTTCTGTAAAATAATGAGATTTCTGCCGGATGTGCATGTCATATTTTCCACATCCATCTGCATATTTTCACGTATTGTCTTCTCAAGAATACTGCTCACATGCACACCCATAAGACCTATGTATGGCTTGCGCTCAGATTCAGGTTTTGCAAATGACTTTATAAAAAGTTCCCTGTCAAATGTCCTGTGCGAATATCTCTCATATGCTTTCTTCAAACGCAGAATTGACTGTGCAAATTTTATGTTCTCACACTCGTTATCCTCATGAGGCAGATCAAGCATATACAGGAATTTGCATTTCTTTGTATTCTCTATGATATCATAGACTCTGCGCATTGAATCACAGCAGTTCACGAGCACAAGCTCCTCTACCTTGCCCTCGAGCACAGCCTGTATGACTGATTTGCCGAATCCGCAGAGATTCGCATGAGCTATCTTATCTGATTTATCGAAATTCTCCGGCATCTCCTCAAGCACAGCACATTCCTGTCCAAAGCCCTTAAACAGCTCTACCGGAGCATATTTACAAACATAATTTATCATCTGTTTTCCACTTTCTGAAATTGATTTATAGTAAATATCCACACACCTCACGCAATAACCGGTGTATTATTTCTAATTACGTTCCTGCTCTGTAAGCATCTCCACAAATGCCTGAAGCCTTGTGGAAATCTGTCCGTCACTGGCATTTGCCGGGTTGCAGCCGTCTCCGTCTAAAACCATAGTTGGAAGCCCTTCCCTCTCGAGCGAGCGCTTTATAAGGCTTGATGCACCGATTGTATTCTTACAGCCCCAGTGCGCAAAAAGTACAGCACCGTCTGCTCCAACTGTGTCGGCAAGCTCCTTTGCCTCCTCTATTCTCTGATTCACGCTGCCATTATAAATGCAGTAAACCATTTTCTCGGCAAGTGCCTCGTAAGGGTCATCCGACTCCATGCTTCTGAAACCATCCGCTATAAAATCGCTTGCACTGATATGGATTGTATCACTGTAATTGAACACATCCTTCACTGCATCCTGCAAAAACGGCATGGTGTGCATCCAAAGTACATGAAAGCCATCTCCTGCCGGTGCACGTCTCACATCATCTCTCAGAAGCTGTGTATATCTGACTGATTCATCAGTTCCTGCAAGCAGATGACACATGAAAAGCGCATACAGCTCATTGGTGAGAGTTGACGCAATATCATGTCCTTTTCTCAGGTGAAGCTGCCTGTAATAATTATTTGATGCAATTTTGCTCTTATCTACAGCCTTTTTCACAGACTCCTCTGTGATTTCTCTTCCGGTGACATCCTGCAAAAAACTCTTAAGCTCCCTAAGCTGCTTTGCTACATACATAACAGAGTCATAATTCTTCTCATATGGAACATCTATATAAAAACTTGGTATTTCATATCTCTCCTTTAGATACGGAAATGTCATCATATTGCCATCGCATGCCAGGTTTGTATACACCATGCACTTTGGCTTTGGCACTATACCGTTTAATGCTGCGCCCAGAAAAACCCTGTGATACGAGCACATAGTTTCCGGAAAGCCTTCCTTCTCAGTCTGCCTTAGAAAGGCCTGCTCGCATTTAGTTCCTGCAATAAAGCACGATAATGCCTCAACCGAATATGGTGTGAGACCTGCCGCCGTCAAAAGCTCACCCGGTACAAAAATACTGACCATGGCGGCATTTTCAGGCTTTGCAAGTGCCTGTATGATATTATTCATGACAATCTTTGCCACATACTGCCCTGACATTGGAAGCTTTCTGTCCGGAAATAATGCTAATCTTTTTTCCTGTAATCTATATCCTGCAAGTAAAAGCTTCCTTGCCTTAACAGGATCTTTTTCTGCTATCTCGCCTACTTTTTCTCCAAATTTATCTACTATACTCATGTGATATTTCAGCTCTTTTCTATATTCAAATATATATATATTCGGTTCACCATACTATTATAGCAATTATGCACAAAAAGTAAACTCTCATTTTAGCTATATTTCACTATAACTATTGTCAGATATCCTTTTGCTTCGGTAAGCTCATCCAGCCCCCTGTACACACGCTCAGACTCCATGCCACAGTTTGTCACACCATACACTGTCATTTTCTTTTTTCTGATAGCATCTCCTGTGCGAAGCACCTCTATAAGCTCTGCAAGCTTCTTTCCGGATTTCATGTATACACAGGTTCCACCGTAACCCACAGTATCCCTCACATCATACGAAGCCGGTATGATATGTATCTCATCCATCATCTCACCAAGCGAAATGCCAAGCCGCGCTGCAGCTGCACAAAACGACGGCACACCGCTTATCATCACTGCCGTAAAACCTGCCTGCATGACACGCTTATGGATATACATATATGTCGAATACACGCTTGGATCGCCGATTGTAAGCATTGCCACATTTTTGCCATCTTCAAGCTCACTTACTATGTCACAGTATATCTTATTGTGTGATATAGTAAGCTTTTCCTTGTCCTTTATCATTGGAAACGGAGTGCACATAATCTGTTTTTTCTCTAGCTCCGGTAAAACAGCCTGCACTATGCTGTACGCATAGCATTCCTCTTTTGAAACTGCAGGAATTGCAATTATATCACATGCTTTTATTGTATTAATAGCCTTTAAAGTCATAAGCCTGGGATCTCCCGGACCTACACCGATGCCATATAACACACCAATATTATTTTTATTGTCATCACCGGCTCTTTCTATCTGCTTGTCCATCTTTATAATTTCCTGCTTTCTATACCACATTTACAAGTAATGAATTCCTAACAAAATCATCTCAAATCGATATCATATATTCTTCTTGTATCAATTACCGTCTCTGTACCATTATCATCCACAACTATCATCAGGTGCCCTATGCTATCAAGCTTTTTAAGATACCCTGTCACATGCTCATAGCTGCCCCCATCCTTGTGCTCATCCGGCACAAAATATGTCACCTCAAAATAATTCTCTGCCATGATGTTTATGACATTTTCGTCATATAAACCGTCTGAATTGAAATTACGCTTTCTATAAAGCATCATGAGCTCATTCATTTTCTCATCAAGCTCTCTTTTTTTGTCCTCATCAGGCTCATGCCACTCGTTTGTCAGCCTCGCTGTCTCTGCAATAGCCTCCTCATGACCTGTAAGTGCCGCAAAAGGTGCAAACTGTGCTGAGCGGTCCCATATAGACATCTGCGGATGTATCTTTGACACATGATGTGGTAAATCTATAATATCATCATATTTTCCCATGCCATGCTCCTTATATACTTTTTCGTAACTATTTTAAACCACTAAGAAAAATCCGATTAAGAACCACAGCGGTTGCTGCTATGCCTTGTGTCCGCCAATCTGATTGTTCCTTGAAATAGTTGTGGCACCCTCCTCAAGATTCATGCCCTTTAGCATAGCATTCTTTCCATATTTCTTCTTGACGGAAATCATAGCCTCCTGAAGCTTTCTCTCCTTTGAAAGCGCCTCATCCTCTTTTAGCTTTTCCTTAGCCCTCTCCTGATAATCTGTAAATAAATCAAGCTGCTCAAACTGCTCACTTTCCTGCACCTTGCTCTCATCACAGACCCTGTTTGCCACCACAGTAATCCTTCGTGTCAGAAGAGAAGGATCTATGATACGGTCATAAAGCTCCATCACAGCATCCATGATGATGCGCGTGGATGACGTATAACGCCCTAAATTTGCTGTACCATGTGCATGCTTTGGAACCTTTCTGCCGTATCGGTCTATGGTAATCTCACCTGTATACTCTCTGTGTGTACCTTTCTTACCGCCAATACTGTCTCTGCCTTTATTATTTACTGCGTGGTCATAATTATTGCCCAAACAGCTATCAGCCTTATAAGACAGATTTGCAATATCATACCCTATAGTGAGTACTATCTGGTCTGTAACCAGCCTCTTATCTACCAGATCAAGCACAAGAAGGTCCGTCATCTCACGCACAATAAGCTTTGTCTTCTCATAATCATACGGCTCCTGAAGCACCTGCCCTGAACTGATGCTGTTGGTCTGCGGTCTGTATGCCTTGATATCAGCTATTGTAACAGGCTCATACCCCCATGCATGGTCTATAAGAAGCTCTGCATTGATGCCAAACATCTTATACAGCTTTTCCTCATTGTAAAAATCATTCGAACCGCCTGTTGAGCACCTGGCCACATCTCCCATTGTATACATGCCGGCTGCCTCGAGCTTTTTGGCATAACCTGCTCCCACTCTCCAGAAATCGGTAATCGGCCTGTGGTCCCATAGCTTTCGCCTATAGCTATTCTCATTAAGCTCTGCTATACGCACTCCTCGCTCATCAGGCATGGCATGCTTTGCCATAATATCCATGGCTATCTTGCACAGATATAGATTGGTACCAATGCCACAGGTTGCCGTGATACCGGTATCCTTAAGGACATTGTCTATCATCTTAGATGCAAGCTCCCTTGCCGTCATGTGATAAGTGCGAAGATAGTGTGTCACATCCATAAAAACCTCATCTATCGAGTAAACACTGATATCCTCAGGTGCGATATACTTAAGATAAATATTGTATATGCGTGTACTGTAATCCATATACAAAGCCATACGCGGCGGTGCGACAATGTATGTCAGCTCATACTCAGGATGTGCGTCAAGCAGATTCGCATTATATGATGCATAATCAAAGCCGGCCATTGTGCTTTCTGTTATATCATTTTCTGCTATATCGATTTCTGTTACATATTTTTTTCTTTCATCCGGATTGCCCTCAGCCTGGAGTCTTTTTTGCTGTTCACCTGCTGATTGTTTTCTATCAGATTGTTCGCCCTCAATTTGTCGGCTTCTATCCACTGTCCCGGCAGCATGTCCACTCGCAATAAGCTTCGACAGACGCAGCTTGTTTACCTCCTTCACACGCTGTACCACCTCAAAAAGGCGCGCCCTGCCCGGTATGCCATATGCCTTAAGAGCCGGCGATACTGCAAGACAGATAGTCTTCTCCGTGCGGGTTGGATCTGCCACGACCAGATTAGTGGTCAGAGCATCCTTTCCCCTCTCTCTGCACTCTACTGATGCGTAAAATGATTTTAAATCTATTGCCACATAAATGTGCTCTTCATTTTGCTTGTCCATACTGCAATTCTACATTGATTACGCTCAATTGTCAAGAACATATGTTTGTGTATGTGGATTATTGTCACTACATAAGAAAATGCCACTACAGCACAGTTTAATGCATCAGTAAGCCTTAAGCAGTCACTTAGTGGCTGTTAGAATTATATCCGCACACAACAATGCCCCGCCAAGGATGGTGGGGCAAGGCGTTATATGTCACTAAGCTTTAAAACACTACACTACAAGGAAGAACTTCACAAGGAAAAGAAGCGAAATAGCATAAGTAAGGATAGAAACCTCCTTTGCTTTTCCTGTAAAGACCTTGAGTACAGTATATGTGATAAGTCCGAGACCTATACCATGTCCGATAGATCCGGAGATAGGCATTGCAATAAGCATGAGTGCTACCGGAGCAACCTGTGAGAGATCCTCGAAATCCACCTTCTTAAGACCGCCAAGCATCAGGATACCAACATAGATAAGTGCTGATGATGTTGCTGCGGCAGGAATGATTGCTGCAAACGGTGCTATAAATATGCATGCAAGGAACAGGATACCTGTTGTGAAAGCTGTAAGACCTGTTCGTCCACCGGCCTCTACACCTGATGCAGACTCAACAAAAGTTGTTACTGTAGATGTACCTGTTACGGCACCAACCACTGTGGCAACTGAATCGGAAATCAAAGCCTCCTTCATGTTTGGCATATTTCCCTCTTTGTCAACCATTCCTGCTCGTGATGCAGTACCAACAAGTGTTCCGATGGTATCAAACATATCTATGATACAGAATGTGATGATGAGTGAAATTGCTGTAAACCATCCAATACTGATGAAATCCTTGAAATCGAACTTGAACAGTGTTGTATCTGCCATATCCTTAAACTGTGGTACAAATGAAGCTGTTGCAAGTGATGCAAAAGGATTTGTTCCAAAGAATATAGCCTCTCCTGCCCAGTAAACTACGCAGGCTGCAAGCATACCAAAAAGTACTGCTCCGTTGACGCCCTTATGAGCTAAAATAATGATAACAAAAAGTCCGATGAACATAGTAACAACAGTGAGCACCATTGAAGAATATCCATCTGTCATATTTGTTTTGGCAAGTCCCGGTGTGAGTGCACCGAAGAAATCCTTCATCACATAAAATGGTCCGCCATCCTTTGAGTAAACACCGGCATTTGAGCCAAAGCCGATATTTAAAAGCATAAGACCGATAGCAGGTGAAATACCCATGCGGACACCATAAGGAATGGCATCTACTATCTTGTCACGGATATTGAATATTGAAAGTATAAAGAATAAAATACCCTCAATAAGGATGATACACAGCGCAGCCTGGAATGAATCAACATATGACAGGCCTGTGATGCTTACGATATTGGCAACTACTACAGCAAAGAAGCTGTTAAGTCCCATACCTGGAGCCAGTGCAAATGGCTTGTTGGCAAGAAATGCCATGACAAACATACCGACTGCCGAAGCAATACATGTTGCCAGGAACACTCCGTTCCATAGTGCTTTTGTTCCCTCAGCACCAAATCCGGTGAGGAGGTTTGGGTTAAGAGCAATGATGTATGCCATGGTCATGAATGTTGTCAGACCGGCAAGAATCTCTGTCTTGACCGTTGTGTTGTTTTGTTTGAGTTTGAAGATTTTTCCTAACATTTTTCTTCCTTTCCTTTTATTTTTTTTGCAACTGTTATCCGCTTTCCTGCTACAGGCGCCTGTTAATAGCTGCATTGTATATAAAATTGTGAATCACAATTGATTCCTTGTTTTTTCCACGAACTCACTCGTGAAAACATCAAGTGTAACCGGCTTTGAATAGAAATAGCCCTGAATAATATTACAACCAAACTGCTGTAATAGCCTTACCTGCTCCTCATTCTCTGCTCCCTCGGCAACACACTCTATACCAAGCTCCATAATCATGGATATTAGGTGCTTTAACATGATCCTGCTCTTCTCATTGCTCTCGAGATTCTTGACCAGGGAACGGTCAATTTTAGCAATGCTGAACGGAAACTTAAAGAGCATCTCAAGATTTGAGTACTTCGTGCCAAAGTCATCCATCGAAAGACGAAAGCCCATTGAAATCAGCGACTGCGCGATATTATTTATCAATACAATATCCATATCACCAACCGACTCTGTTATCTCTATCTGAACAAGCCCCTCCGGGAGATCATACCTGTTCATTATCTCCTTCACCTGCTCCAGGAGGTCTGCATATTCCAGTGTATTTTTTGAAAAATTCACAGATACCGGAACCACTCTCCTGTCACTTATACAGCGAAGCTTCTGCGCCTTGCATACCTCATCAAGTACAAATAAATCAATAAGATGCGAGCATCTGTTTTCTTCTAAAATCTCGATAAAATGAATTGGTCCTACAACGCCATGAGCCTCATCAAAAAATCTGATAAGGGCCTCCGCCCCGACTGTGATGCCTGTTCTTGAATCAACCTTCGGCTGATAATACACCATGAAGCTTCCCTTTTCAATCTCAGAAACCACATCCTTAAATACCTTATTTCTCATTATACTGTCAAGACTCTTAAGCTTCGCGTCCTTTTCAATATCATACATTAAGCGAACCTCTGAGAGCTGCCTTGCTATGTCGGGCTTGTCCGTCCAACTAAAGCCTGTCGATACTGAGAAATCCAGATCATCAAGGCTTTCCCTTACTATCCTGACAAGTCCCATAAATGATTTTTTATCAATATCCTTGCAAAAAACAACTATCTCATCCTGCTCGTACCTGTATATATCATAGCCTGTAAAAACGCCCCTGATCACATCTGCAACCATCTTAAGACGCGCATTTCCTGCCATATACCCAAATTTTTCATTTATATCTGAAAGCCTTATGATATCTGATGCAAATACTCCCATAAAGCTGCAGTCATACTCCACATAGCTCTCTCCCAAATTATTAAAGGTCTCTCTCTTTCTTAAGCCTGTGACCTGGTCAAAATTGAGCCTGTACTCATACTCTGCCCTCGCCTTCTCATAAAACAGACTATTCGATATTGAAATACCAATCATTTCAATCAAATCCAGACTTCCTGAATTGGCTCTTGGATTCATAACCACGATGGCACCAAAGCATTGTTCCCCCTTGTTTAGAAGAACAGCAGATGTAGACCATATTCTGACATCAGCCATACGCTTGAACAAATCCCTGTATTCACCCTCAATTGACTGAATATCACTTATAAACACACGGCCAGCGTCATTAAAAAGAGCGAGAAAATCTGTAATTGCACCTCTTGAAACAGATTCATTAACCACCTTTGCCATAATCTTAGCACTTGGTATATGTATCTCCTCAATTGTGTCCCACGCACTCTCTCCATTATAAATGACAGCCACACAATCTGCATTATAAAACTCTCTAAGCAGCCGTAAATAGTTCCTATACCCCAAGCCTTCGGTGGTATCATTAACAGCATCAATGAAATTCTGCATAAACGCCCTGTAGCTGATTATCCGTCTCATAACAGCATTCAGCTTTGACTCATCACTCAAATCTATCATCTTGAGCAGTCTATAGCCATTATAATCCTTATGATTCAGCTTGATTATGAGCTTCTTTTCGCCTAACAGCTTTGCAACTATATTGTCGGGATGATCCTTTCCTGAAAAAACCGATACTCTGTTTCCCTGCTCTTTTTTCCGTAAAAACAAATCAATAAACCCATCCTCAAACGGCTTTGAAATAAATTCATCAATCTGAGATGCTGTCATAACGCTTGAATTTATGATAGCCTTATTGACAAATACTATTCTACGGCTCTCCTCATCTACTGCAAGTATATAGTCCGGCATTTCATCATACGAGAATATCTCCCTATCTGACATCCTGCAGGATACATCTGTAATGGAAGGAGCGCAGGAATTATGCGGAACGGTTATATCATTTTTCCTGATAGAATTAAAAAACGATATGCGATTCTTTCCCTGCCTCTTTGAGTAATACATAGCCTGATCCGCCTCATAGTACAGATCCTTAAAGGTCAGCTCTCTGTCATCGCCGGTAGTCATGCCGATTGATGCAGAATACTCCATATCAAAGATAATATTCTTCAGTCTTCCTGACAGCTTTACGCAGAACTCGTCCACAGCATCACTGTCCTCTAATCCAAATACGATCGCTGCAAACTCATCACCGCCAAGCCTGCCAACTATACCATTGGCTCCAACTGCTTCCTTAAGCACCTGTCCTGTCTGGCTTAATACCCTATCCCCTACATTGTGTCCCAAGGTGTCATTTACTATCTTGAAATCATCCACATCAAGCATCACAAATAAAAGCTTTGTTCCCTTTTGCCTGATAAGTGATGTACATTTATTCTCAAATGCAAGGTGATTGTACGTGCCTGTCAGCGAGTCCAAAAGCCCCTTTTCATCTCTGATATCAAACATTACTCCAGCTACCATACATACCTTTTTATCCAAATCAGATATGCTGACCATGTACATCTCAACCGGCTTGCTCTTGCCATCCTCTGATATAAAACTAAGCTGGAATGCAGTACGCATAGGCCGAAGCAGACATTTATCAAGCTGCTTTTTGAAGCATTCGATGCTGTCTGCCGGACACTCTGACATGTATGTGTCAATATTTTGTTTAAAAACCGGATATACTGTCTCCTGAGCCGGAGAAGAGTTGACTATTTTGAAAATATATGCCTCATCATCTTCCACATAGTACTCAAACATGCGCTCATGATTGTTTTCTGCAACAATCTTCATCAGCTCATAGTAAGCCTCTGTTATTCTATCTGTAATTCTTCTCCCTCTGTTACGCTTATCTTCCATGCGGAAACCCCATTATCTACAACATATTCATAAACTTTGCTTCAAACTAAATTCTTATCAGTGCTTTTCAATTTCCTCAAATACTCTGTCAGCCACCCGCGGCAGCTCAGAGAATTTGCGAATAGCAGGCACATCGTCATCTATTGTGCCGAACCCGTATGCTGCATGGATGAACTTAACTCCTGCCTTTTTGCTGGAATCGTAGTCTCCCTGTATGTCACCTACATACACTGCCTCATCTATATTATTGCGCTCTACAATAAGCTTTATGTTTTCTGACTTCTCAAGCTCATTGTTGCCGTAGCACTCAGTATCCTTAAAATACCTGCCAAGTCCGTGGTACGCAAAAAAAGACTCTATATAACCACGCTGGCAATTGCTGACTATATAAAGGTCATATCTTTCTGACAGCTCATCAAGTGTCTTTTCAACATCAGGATAAAGCTCTCCCCCATGAACGGTCAGGTAATCGTTTTCTTCTCTATAGCATACATTAATTAACTCATCTCTGCAAGTACAATTAGGAAAGATAATGGATGCCAGCACATCCATTGTCTTTCCCATTACTGAATACATATCTTCTTTTGTGATAGGTGCCCTCTCATAGCCATAATCTGCTATGGCCTTATTCCATGATTTTGCCACATTCTCTGCTGAATCCCAGAGAGTGCCATCCATATCAAAAATAATACCCTTATGCTTCATCTATTGCCTTTCCGATATCATGTCTCATGTATTTATTATCAAACTGTACCCACTCTGTTGCCTCGTAAGCCTTGGCTCTGGCCTCCTTAAGCGTGGCGCCTGTTGCAGTGATACCAAGCACACGTCCTCCGTTTGTGACGATATTTCCGTCATCATCAAATTTGGTGCCGGCATGATAGCAGTAATAATCATCTTTGCCGTCAAACTTCTCAAAGCCAGTTATCTTAAAGCCCTTCTCATACTTGACAGGATATCCGTCTGATGCCAGAACCACGCATACGCATGCATTGTCCTCGAACTGAAGATCTATTGTGTCAAGAGTTCCGTCTACACAGGCCTCCATCACATCAATGATATCATTCTTCATACGAGGAAGCACAACCTGTGCCTCAGGATCTCCGAATCTTGCATTGTACTCAAGCACCTTTGGTCCATCCTCTGTGAGCATGAGTCCGAAGAAGATAACTCCTGTAAAAGGTCTGCCCTCTTTAGCCATAGCATCTACAGTTGCCTGATAAATATACTTCTTGCAGAAATCATCGACCTCATCGGTATAGAACGGACTAGGTGAGAAATTACCCATGCCGCCTGTATTAAGGCCTGTATCACCATCGCCTGCACGCTTATGATCCTGCGCAGATGACATAATCTTGATAGTCTTTCCGTCTACAAATGAAAGCACTGAAACCTCACGGCCCGTCATGAACTCCTCAACTACCATGGTGTTTCCGGCTGTTCCGAACTTCTTGTCCTCCATGATGGTTCTGACACCCTCTTTTGCCTCCTCAAGAGTATTACAGATAAGTACACCCTTTCCAAGAGCAAGTCCGTCTGCCTTTAACACAATAGGGAACTTTGCTGTCTCTAAATATTTAAGTGCCTCTTTGGCATCAGTAAAATTCTCATATGCCGCAGTAGGGATATTATACTTTTTCATGAGATCCTTTGAAAATGCCTTTGAGCCCTCAAGAATAGCTGCATTCTTCTTTGGTCCGAAACACTTGAGCCCTGCCTTTTCAAACTCGTCAACGATACCACCTACAAGCGGATCATCCATGCCGATGATTGTAAAATCAATGGCATTATCCTTTGCAAATGATACGAGCTTATCAAACTCCATCGCACCGATTGGCACACACTCTGCAAGTGCAGCGATACCTGCATTGCCCGGTGCACAGTATATCTTGTCAACGCGTGAGCTCTTTGCAACAGCCCTGCATATTGCATGTTCTCTTCCGCCGCTTCCTACTACTAATACCTTCATTTTTGCCTCCTATACCTAAGCTATACATAAGCTTTTCATTGTCCGGTAATCATAATCTACCTGTGTTTACATACTAATTACTTACAGCACTGTCATTACTTCTCATCTATAATAACATGTCCGTCTTCTACTGACACCCTGCCATTTGCTATCAGGTCGATAGCGTGTGGCATGATTTTCCACTCAGCCTGCTCCATAACCCTGCGCTGAAGCACCTCAGGTGTGTCGCCCTGCTTTACCTCGACTGCCTTCTGTAAAATAATAGGGCCTGTGTCTGTGCCTTCATCCACAAAGTGGCAGGTGGCACCTGTCACCTTCACACCGCGTGCAAGCACTCCCTCATGCACCTTAAGACCATAGTAGCCTGTGCCGCAGAAGGATGGTATGAGCGATGGATGGATATTTATGATTCTGTTTCTGTACTGCTTTATCATCTCAGGTGGAATCACTACCAGAAAACCTGCCAGTACGACTAAATCCACATGATATGAGTTAAGCTGCTTTAAGAAATCTTCATTGAAGGCAGCTCTGCTTTCATAGCTCTTTGGCGAGATGCATACTGCCTTTATTCCAGCCTTTTTAGCTCTCTCAAGCGCATATGCATCTGCGTTGTTGCTGATAACAACCTCTATCTGTGTGTTTGTAATTGTTCCGTTATCTATTGCATCTATGATGGCCTGAAGATTGGTGCCGCCACCCGATACACATACTGCAATTTTCATTCTTTTTCCTCGCAACGATGTATACAATTATTAACAATATATTGAATGTTATTATACGAGATCTACACCCTTCTCGCCGTCAATAATCTTTCCGACTACGTATGGTATATCTCCGGCAGACTTCATAGCCTCCATAGTCTTGTCCACGTCTGCAGGGTCAACTGCGACAATCATTCCAAGTCCCATGTTGTAGGTATTGTACATCATCTGCTCCTCGACATTTCCCTCTCTAGCCATCATTTTAAAGATTGGTGGAACAGGGTAGCTGTTTTTCTCAACTACGGCACGTTTGCCATCGATGAGCATACGTGGGATATTCTCATAGAAGCCGCCGCCTGTGATATGACTGCAGGCCTTTACTGTGACTCCTGCGTCCTTTACAGCCTTAAGAGCCTTTACATAGATTCTTGTAGGGGCAAGAAGTGCCTCTCCAAGTGTAGTGCCAAGCTCCTCATGATATGTATTTAATGTCTCCTTGTCCATCTTGAAAATCTTTCTAACAAGTGAAAATCCATTTGAATGTACGCCTGTTGATGCCATTCCGATAAGTACATCACCATCCTTTAATCCCTCGCCTGTGATGATGTCCTTTCTGTCAACCACACCAACTGCAAAGCCTGCAAGGTCATACTCGTCCTCAGGCATAAGACCCGGATGCTCTGCTGTCTCACCGCCAACGAGTGCACAGCCTGACTGCTTACAGCCCTCTGCCACACCGCTTACGATTGTAGCAATCTTCTCCGGATAGTTCTTTCCACATGCTATATAATCAAGGAAAAATAATGGCTCACCGCCTGCACATGCCACATCATTTACGCACATGGCAACTGCATCGATTCCGATTGTATCATGCTTGTCCATGATGAAAGCAAGCTTTACCTTAGTTCCGCAGCCATCTGTTCCCGATAAAAGCACCGGATCCTCCATATCCTTGATGGAAGCAAGTGAGAACGCTCCTGAGAAGCCTCCGAGACCACCTAACACCTCCGGTCTCATAGTCTCCTTTACATGCTTTTTCATAAGCTCTACTGACTTGTAACCTGCCTCGATATCAACACCTGAATTCTTGTAATCCATTATTGTTCCTCCTAATAATCTGCAATTCGTTCAATACCTATAGTATACCTTCATAGTGCTAAATTTTCCAATTATATATTGTAATTATTCTTATTAGTTTTACTAATATAATATATCTTTTATAGAAATAATACTTATAATTTATTTCACGGATTATATTGACATCAGACATTCATCGTCCTACACTATCCATGCAAATAAATATTTAGATTTGAACGATTAATAATACAATTAATAATACAAAAGAAAGCTATGATACACAGCACTGCAATAAATACCTGACAAGCTGTCAAATCATAAAGGAGAACAACAAATGCTTAAACAGATAAAAAATTTTCTGATAATGACACTCAGTATCACCATCATGGCAATCGGTGTATACTATTTCAAGTTCCCAAACAACTTCACCTTCGGTGGCGTAACCGGTGCCGCAGTTGTTTTTGCAAAGATAACACCGCTCTCAGCGAGTATGTTTTCTACTATTGTGAACATGCTTCTGCTTGTAGTGGGCTTTTTCTTCCTTGGCAAAGACTTTGCTATTAAGACCACCTATGCCACAATACTTTTATCTGTTGAGCTCCTGGTACTTGAAAAACTTGACCCGCTCACTCATCCTCTCTCAAACGAGCCAATGCTTGAGCTGATTTTTGCCATCGCTCTTCCTGCAATCGCATCTGCACTGCTTTTCTATGTGGGTGCTTCAAGTGGCGGAACCGATGTCATCGCCATGATTGTAAAAAAATATGCACATGTAGAAAATATCGGCATGGCTTTATTTCTCACCGACCTCGTCATGATTATCATCGCCTGCTTTGTATTTGACATAAAGACTGCTCTGTATTCATTTGTCGGACTTGTTGTGAAATCATTTATGATTGATGCAATCATCGAAAATATCATGCTCAGAAAATCCATAATGCTTATCTGCGATGACAAGGATGTGATATGCGATTATATTACTAACACGCTGGAGAAAAGTGCCACATATGTGGAGGCACGAGGTGCTTACACCGGTGAGAGAAACTATATCGTTTTCAGCACTCTCACAAAGAAGCAGGCCATAGAGCTTAGAAGCTTCATACATCAGAATAAGTTGCATGCTTTTATGTCTGTGATGAGCACCAGTGAAGTATTTGGTAAGGGATTTTCTTCTCTGTAAATTCATTAGAAATCTTCCCTTACCTGTACTTCAGGCTGTATCCGTCCTTCTTCCATAAAATCATCAGAAAACATATCCAGACTACTAAGCAATCCAGCCCATTCATTATCCTTCGCTATAAGAAAAAACATAACAGAACACCCCCTATTTCATTTAGTCTATAATTTTGAATAAACTGCATCGTTTCTGGAAAGAAGATATACACAATACTGATTCATGCTGATACCTTCCTTCTTAGAATGTTCTGCAAGTGAACGATGAAGACTTCGTGGAATTCTAAGTTTAAACTGTCCAGAATAATCCTCTAAGCTGTCCGGCTCATGGATTTCAATACCATCTTCCATAGCAGCTTCTAACCATGCTTTCTTGGCATCTAAAGCGTTTGCGACAGCGGATTCTACTGTTTCTCCGCAGGTAATACATCCCGGGAGCTCCGGAAATGAAACCACAAAACCACCCTCATCCTTATCCTCTACAATTTCCATACGATAATTCATTGTAAAATAATCATTCAGCGTTTTCATCATTCACCGCCTCACTTTCCAATACCTTACGCAATTCATCAAACCGGAGGTCTTTTGATAAAGCACATATTCTCGTTAATAGTTTATCCCATTTTGACATTCTGAATACCTCCTATCTATATTATACGTGGTATCACATTTGGTGTCAATGACGTTTATTAAAAGAATTTTGCATGACCGTTTTTGTCAAAAGCCTTCTGTATTTGCTTATCATCTCTGACATAAATATTGATAAGGTCATTAACTACAAAACAGCCATAACCGCGATTTTCTTTTTTAATCGCAGCTACGGCTGTTATATTTACATGTATTAATTATCTACATGAACTAATTTATTTCAAAAACTAGTGCTTCGGAATAAGCTTCTCTGTACCACCCATGTATGGCTGAAGTGCCTTAGGGATATTTACAGAGCCATCTGCATTCAGGTTGTTCTCAAGGAATGCGATAAGCATACGTGGTGGAGCAACAACTGTGTTGTTAAGAGTATGTGCAAAGTATTTCTTGCCATCCTCGCCCTTTACACGAATCTTAAGACGTCTTGCCTGTGCATCGCCTAAGTTAGAGCAGCTTCCAACCTCGAAGTACTTCTTCTGTCTTGGTGACCATGCCTCTACGTCGCATGATTTAACCTTGAGATCTGCAAGGTCTCCTGAACAGCACTCGAGAGTACGGACAGGCACATCGAGACTTCTGAAAAGCTCTACTGTGTACTTCCACATCTTCTCATACCATTCCTTTGAATCCTGTGGCTTGCAGACAACAATCATCTCCTGTTTCTCAAACTGATGGATACGGTAAACACCTCTCTCCTCAATGCCGTGTGCACCCTTTTCCTTACGGAAGCAAGGTGAGTAGCTTGTGAGTGTGTATGGAAGCTTTGACTCATCGTTTATTGTATCGATGAACTTACCGATCATTGAGTGCTCAGATGTGCCGATAAGGTAGAGATCCTCTCCCTCAATCTTGTACATCATGGCATCCATCTCCTCAAAGCTCATAACGCCTGTTACGACATTTGAACGGATCATGAATGGTGGAATACAGTATGTAAAGCCCTTTCCAATCATGAAGTCACGCGCATATGCTGTCATGGCTGAGTGAAGACGTGCGATATCTCCCATCAGATAATAGAAACCGTTTCCTGCAACCTTTCCTGCTGCATCGAGGTCTATTCCGTCAAATCTCTCCATGATATCTGTATGATAAGGAATCTCGAAATCAGGAACAACAGGCTCACCAAACTTCTCGTTCTCCACGTTGAAGGTATCATCCTTTCCGATTGGAACTGATGGATCGATGATGTTTGGAATCTTCATCATATCCTCAAGCACCTTGTCCTGATACTCTTTCTCGAGCGGCTCAAGCTCTGCGAGACGCTTTGAAATCTGTGCTACCTCAGCCTTTACAGCCTCAGCCTCTTCCTTCTTGCCCTGTGCCATAAGAGCACCAATCTGCTTAGAGACCTGATTCTTCTTTGCACGAAGATCATCAGCCTCCTGCTGTGCTTCTCTTGCCTTCTTGTCATACTCGATTACTTCATCGACGAGTGGAAGCTTGTGGTCCTGGAATTTCTTTTTAATATTTTCTTTTACGAGATCCGGATTCTCTCTTAAAAACTTTAAGTCTATCATAATTCCTCCAAAGTATTATGTTTTTATAACTTATAACATTTTACTCTGAAAACCCTTAAAATGCAAGAGGATACTTGTCAGTAAGTGTCTTGATGATAGCCTTTGCAGGCTCAACTGCGCTCTCGCCCTCTTTAATGATCATGGCGATTGCCTCTGCAACCTTGTCGAAATCATCCTCCTTTAAGCCTCTTGATGTGGCAGCAGGTGTTCCGAGACGGATACCGCTTGTAACAAATGGCTTCTGTGGGTCGTTAGGAATAGTATTCTTGTTGGCTGTGATATGAGCCGCATCAAGAAGCTTCTCGATAGATTTTCCTGTGAGACCAAACGGAGTTAAGTCTACAAGCATGAGGTGGTTGTCTGTGCCATCTGATACAATCTTGATGCCACGGCTCTGAAGACCCTTGCAAAGTGCCTGTGCGTTCTTTACAATCTGCTTCTGATACTCCTTGAACTCAGGCTGTAATGCCTCCTTGAAGCAGACTGCCTTTGCAGCAATAACGTGCATGAGAGGTCCACCCTGGATTCCCGGGAAAATAGCCTTGTTGAAATTGTACTTATCCTGCATCTCCTGACTGCAGAGAATCATTCCTCCACGAGGTCCACGGAGAGTCTTGTGTGTAGTGGTTGTGGTGACATGTGCATATGGGATTGGGCTTGGATGAAGTCCTGCGGCTACAAGTCCTGCGATATGAGCCATATCAACCATGAGCACTGCGTCTACCTTGTCTGCAATCTCTCTGAAACGCTTGAAATCTATAGTTCTCGCATATGCAGATGCACCTGCGATAATCATCTTTGGCTTGCACTCAAGGGCGATCTCCTCTACCTTGTCGTAATCAATGAAGCCCTCGTCATTTACTCCATAAGGCACTACATGGAAATATGAGCCTGAGAAGTTGACCGGTGAACCATGTGTGAGGTGTCCGCCGTGGTCAAGATTCATTCCCATGATGGTATCGCCCGGCTTTAAGATGGCGAACTGTACTGCCATGTTGGCCTGAGCACCTGAGTGCGGCTGTACATTTACATACTCTGCACCGAAAAGCTTCTTGGCTCTTTCTCTGGCAAGCTCCTCTACCTCGTCCACGCACTCGCAGCCGCCATAGTATCTTCTTCCCGGATATCCCTCAGCGTACTTATTGGTGAGAATGCTTCCCATAGCTGACATAACAGCAAGGCTTACCCAGTTCTCAGAAGCAATAAGCTCGATGTGGCTGTTCTGGCGCTCAAATTCGTCTGTGATGGCGCTTGCAATCTCCTGATCTTCTTTCTTGATGTCGTCAAGTGTATACATATATGTGTCTCCTTTTCTTTATTGCAAAATACTTGCATTATTTATCGCAATTATATGCTTTGCTGTGATTTATTACTTTGATGCGCTACCGCATAAAAATAATCCTTGCTACAATTCTACTATTTAAAGCAGAAAGTGGCAAGGATTATTTGATATATCCTTCATATTTAATTCTAATAAGTAACTATACCCAAATCAAATAACTAAATCACATATATGAATACATTTAAAAAATACGGTCATCCTATAAAAAAGGAGGTCTGAAAACATGACTACTGACCAAAAAGAAAAACGAAATGATGAATATAACAAATATGTAAAGCGCGTCACACCTACTCACTGCCTTTCTGCAAACATGCTAAAGGCATTTATACTCGGCGGAATCATATGCACTATTGGACAGCTCATAGTAAATATCTGCACTCAATACTTTGGGTTAAGCAGCAATGAAGCCTCGGCCTGGTGCAGCATGATTTTGATTCTCATAAGCTGCGTACTGACATCGCTAAACCTGTATGCACCGCTTGCAAACTGGGGAGGCGCAGGCGCTCTCGTTCCTATAACAGGCTTTGCAAACGGAGTATGCTCATCCGCATGTGAATTTCAGGTGGAGGGACAGGTATTTGGCATAGGCTGTCAGATATTTAGGATTGCAGGTCCTGTGATACTGTACGGCATATTTTCAAGCTGGGGGCTTGGTGTGATATACCTTGTTGTAACGGGCTTGTAATTGATTAGTATTATGCATATACGTGTTACTTTGTCCATCCCTCAAATTATTTAGTAAGAGCCGATCTTGTGACCGGCTCCTATTCAGATCATTAATTTACTGTTCTGATGCTTCTTTTTTAGTTTTTCTTTTCTTTTTATAGATTACAAAACCTGTTGGTACGATTATTGCTGCTGCAACTACACCCAGCACACCATAAAACAGCGGCTTATTCTCAAAGAAAAGAATGAAAGCGTTTGATGAAACTGTTATACCCTTGTAAATAAAATCAGTTGTATTGGTTCCACCATCTGTTCCGATGGAGCAGTCTGCACAAAGTATTGCAACCTGCTGATTTACGCCCTCCGGTACCTTAAATTTAATCTTTCCATCATTTCCATTCAGGTACTTTGTAAGTTCATCGCCTGACATATCAGAAATGACTTTCTGTTCTTTTCCATCCTTGTCAAGTATTGTAACTTTGACATGTCCAAGCTTTCCTCCATCATCTGTAGGAACAAGAGTTACGTTCTGTGATGTTCCTCTGTAATTACCGTCTTCCTCAATTCCACTGATTGTGAAAGTTGGAGCTGTCTTATCAATTACAAAATCAGCTGAAACGTTTTTCAAATCACTATATGCCATTGATGTGGCTTTGTCCTCTGACTCAACGACGAGATTGTATTCACCTTCATCATCAAAAAGTGATTTATTTACAGCATACTCGTATCTGTACCAGCTTCCGTCTCCTCCTGACTCTGTTACCTTGTAGTCGTTACCTTCCTTAAGGGCATTGCCATTAAGCTTAATATTGTAGTTTAAGAGTTCATCAGCATTAGTCTCGTAGAATACGATATCCTCTGCAGTTTCCTGTACATAATAGTCATTAACTACATCCATTGAGTAATCATTTAATGCAAATGTTGAGCCATTTCTGTTGACAGAGAAATCAATGAGATTATCTCCATCCTGCAGGTTTACAGTTGAAGTTACTCCATCTTCATCAACAATGTTTACCGTATCATAAGCATTTCCAGCCTTGTCTACAGCTGCACATCTGAGTGAGTACATTCCATCCTCCTCGAGGTTTCCATACTCAATCCTCTCTCCATTTCCAACGGATGAAGCACTTCCTTCGATTTCTTTTGTTGCAAAAGAACCATTCTCATATACTACAGCTGTCAGTACCGGAGTAAATGTGCCAAAGTTGGTATCTGTGCATTCAATAGCAAAACCAATATTTCCATCCGTATTGTTTGCGGAATTAGGATTTATTCCACTTATTGTTATAGCAGGCTTTGTAAGATCAACACAGAAGCTCTGATTCTCAAGGTCAGTTGCCTTGTTACCAGCCTTATCTGTGTATGCAAGTGTCCATGTGTAAACAGCGTCTGATGCAAAACTGATTGTTGCCGTATGTGTATCACCGCTTCCTGACCAGCCACTTATTGTAGGAGCTGAAGCAGGATTTCCATTGTCTGTCGCATTCATTGTTAGGACAACTCTGCTTGTCTCAAAATTGTGCTCCTGAATTGTCACAGTAGCAGTTCTCTGCTCCTTATAAAAACCAGCCTCTGCTGCATTATTATTATCATATGCTACTGAAATCACCGGAACAGTCTTATCTACAGTAAATTTTGTAGGTGCAAGTGAGTTACCATAATTGACATCACCGCTCTTGTTTCCTACGATATCCTCTGCTGAAATATTGAAGGTATAATCAGCATCGTTTCCATAGTATATTGTAGCAATATTAACTGTATCATCTCCGTTTCCAGAACCACTAACTGTAGTCCATCCTGATATAGAAGGAGCACCTCCGGCACTGGCCTCTATTACAGGGATTACCTTTGCAGGGTCAAAGTTACGCTCAGTAACCTTAACTGTTGCTGTTCTTGACTCCTTAAAGTAAGTATCATCTCCAAATGTTGTATCTCCACTGTTATTATCATAGCTTACTTCAATCGTAGGTGCCGTGATATCAATCTTGATTACATTTGTTGTCTTATAAGTGTTTCCTGCATTATCAACAGCTGTCACTTCGATCTGTACATCGTTACTGTTGTTTAATCCCGCATCAATTGTGAAATTTCTTGATACTGACTTAGTCAGATCATTCAAACTTCCTGCTGTTGCAGTGTATGTATACAAATCTCCTGTCTGTGTCTGCTGACCCAGGCTTATCACCTTGTATGATACACTTCTGATACCTGAAACAACACCTGTTGCTGCATTGTCCGATACTGACACGCCAACATTTACATTTGAAGCATAGATGCCATTGATATCAGTTGGAAGTGTTACATTAATCTTTGGAGCCTGTGTATCAAGCACTGCTCCATTTGTGCTGACATATGATACATTTCCTGAATAATCTACAATCTTCAGATAGACAACATAGTTCATGTCATTTTCCGGTAAACTGATAGCATATGAGCCATCCTTACCAGTTGATTTCATCGGTGTCCATGATGTAACTCCTGACACATCTGCAAATACACCATCCTTGTTTGAAACGTTGTAGCTTACTTCTTTTACTCCGCTGAATTCATCTCTTACACTACCTGAAACATACATCTTTCCCTTAGAGAAACGTGATATCTCGTATTTTCCACCATTTAAGATGTTCTTCCAATCTGCAAAGGATGTCCATGTAGTATCAGTTCCCTGTGACAGATAATTATACTTCATGTTACCTGTTGGATTTATCTTATCAATAACAAATGTATTAGATTTATTGATTTTGTATCCATCAGCTTTATTCTCAGCCAAATCCTGTGCTTCTACACGGATAGTATACTTATGATCATTGGTAAACTTAATAGTAAGTGTACTTACAGCATCTTTTCCGGCTCCAAGAGTCCAGTCACTATCCTTTACGATACCATCTGGAAGCTTATCACTATTATTGATATCAACTTCTTTTCCGCCATCCTCTGATACCCAGATATTTACAAGCTTCTGATTAAAGAATACACTGTTTTCCTTAACCGATACTTTAGCTGTACGCTCTGTATTGTAATACTCAGCACTATCAACTACACTGTATGCATCCTTCTCAGAGGCATACTCTACATTAATCTCCGGCTTTGTTGTATCAATCCTGAATGTCTCATCTTTCTCATCATCCTTCAGGCTGACAACTGTCTCATTGTCTGCTGTGTCTATAACCTGAACATAGACATTGATTGCACCGAGATTATCTGCTGAATTGGCAAACTCATCCGATACTGTTATCGGAATATTCAGCTTGTCATTTGTTCCTGACTGTTTTTCCGGGAGAATACTATTAACATTTATATTTTTTGTATCAGCCCAGGTCTCCTCTGTCGGTACATCTCCTGCAGCAGTTACATAGTACTTAATTGATTTGATTCCTGATGTAGCATCATTTGCTGTTACATTAAGCTTCACATCTCTATTGTAGAAATGCTTTGCACCATCAAAGCCCGCCTTGTCACTAAGGCTGTTTTTCATTTTCTTGTCAAGGCTTATACCTGCTGTAGGATGTGTTGTATCAAATTTGATTGTCTGACTACATTCTGTCTTATTTCCTGCTTTGTCATACGTTTTAGTTTCAACATAAAGATTCTTTGAATCATAATATGCATCTTTCGGAATTGTTATTGTTCCTGTCAAATCACCATTATCTGATTTTTGCAATGTATCTGCAGTTAATGTACCACTTGTCAGATTTTCGTTTGAATCCTTGCTGGCTTTTACAATATATTTCACTCTATCAACACCTGATGTCGCATCTGATGCTTTTACACTAAGTGTTGCACCGGAATTAAACCAGCCATCCTTGTTAGCACCAGCATTTACTGTCAAATCAGCAGTAGGGTTTGTTGTATCAAGCTTAATTGTCTGACTACACTCTGTCTTATTTCCGGCAAAGTCATATGTATATGTTGTGATTGTCAAATTATCAGTATCATAATCAGCCATATCAGGTATGCTAATACTATCTGTATACTCTTTTGCATCACTTTCAACACCAGTTATTAATTCTACCGGAGCATCAGCACTTCCCTCAACATAAGTTCCATCTGCTTTTTTAATTGTATAGCCTACTTTTTCAATTCCTGAAGTATTGTCCTGCGCAGTAACAGTGAATGTAGCACCATTGGTAAACCACTTATCACCATCAACGCCCTGTTGTAACTCCAATTTTGCAGTCGGAGCTGTAAAATCATACTTTGCTGTAACCGTTGTATCAGCTGATGACACAGACTTATTTCCAGCTACATCTACAGTATCTACGTCAATAGTTAAATTATTGGAATCATAAGCTTTATCTTTTGAAATAGTTATATTTCCTACAACCTCTGTATAAGCTCCGGAAGCATCTAATTTCTTGTCAATAACATTTACCTTTCCGGTTTTCATTTTCTTGCCATTCAGGTAAATATAATAATTAATAACCGGATTTTCATTTTCTGCCTTAATACCACTTGTTGCATCCTTTGCCACAACAGTATAAGTCAGGGTATCGTTATTCCAGCCTTTGCTATTATCTAAAGTCGAGCTGCCATCATCTCGTGTGATGGTAACTGTTGGAGCCTGTTTATCGATATTGATTATTTTTTCAACTGTTGAAGAGTTATTAGCCCTGTCATAAACTGTTATTGTAGCCTTAAGAGCCTTTGTATCAGCTGCATAATCACGACTCTTTAAAAGACTAAACACTGTTGAATAATTCAAGGTGCCAAGATCTGAGCCTTGCAACGTGACAGTTGTAGTAGATGGTAAAACAGTATATGTTCCATCGTCATTCAGCCTTGCAAGCTTATACTCATATCTGTCAATACCGGAAAGATTATCAGTAGCCTTTAATTGTAAACAAACACTTGACTGTTTCCACAAATCTGCATTTTCGTCTTCAAGCTTATTTTCCTGATTATCACTATCTACTATATTGACATCTGTGATTTTAGGTGCTTCGTTATCGATTATAGCACCTTCTGTACTTATATATTTTACATTTCCACTGTTATCTACAATCTTTATATATACTATATATTTATTATAGGACTTGTCTAACGACTCACAAAAACTGTATCCATCATCTGATTTATTTATTTTAATTTCTTTCCATTTATCAGCAGATAAATTATTTAACTTAGGCTCTGATAAGACTGTATCCGTATCCAGTTTATTTACATAATAGCTAACTGTCCATATGCCGGAATTTCCGGTTTCTTTGTCAGTTACACTACCTACAATATTCAACTGATTTTGTTTAAAAATAGATATTGCAGTGAATGGATTTAATATATTTTCCCACCAGTTACCAATTATTCCAGCATCTGTTTTATCTGTTGAGAACTGTACTTTTCCAACCGGAGCGAGCTCATCAATATAGAATTCCTTTGATTTGCTATCAGCTACAGTGCCTTCTTCCGTTTTATTTCCTGCTAAATCCGTTGAAGAAGCTTCAATTTTGTAAAGATGATTACCTGTAAATTTAAGCTTTGCAGTATATGAGCCATCCTTATTGTCAGTCCAGATTTCATCATCTGTTTTTACAATAGCAGCACCTTGTACTTCTGCCTTGTTATCTAATATATTTACTGCATTTTTATTATCAACCGCTACTTTAATTTGAGTAGCATTTTTGTTAAAAGAAGCATCTGTTACAGTAATCTGTGCATATCTGTCATGGTTGTAGTATTCTACCCCATCCTTTAACTGTGAATAATTATCATTAGTTGTATTTTCATCAGCTGAAGAATATGCAATACCTACAGTTGGTGCAGTATGATCAAAGTGGAACTTTTTATCGTCAGAAAGTGATGTGATTTTTTCATTTCCTGCTTTATCCGTCACCTTGACATACACATTTCCTGCATTTGGAGTATCTGTAAATGATATCGTTACACTCTTAGCATCAGCTTTAAGATTTTGAACATTTTCAGCATCCCAATCGATATTCTTAATGTCCCATCCAGAAGCACTTGTCACATCATCTGTGAGATAAACTGATTTTATACCAGCGATACCTGAAAAATTATCAGTAGCACTGATACCTACAGATATTTTATCAGTAAAATAATATTTACCTTCATTACTATTCAATGACAACTCCGCATTAGGCAGTGCTGTATCAAATTTGATTATCTGAGTCTGTGTATCAGATTTCAGACCTGCATTATCGTATGCTGTAACATTTATCTTGATTTCTTTATTGGCAAATTTACTTGCCTGTAATGTAATCAAATAGCTTCCATCAGCATTAGGATTAACTGTTTTTTCTTCAAGAAGCGGCTTATCTTTTTCATCTGTCACTGTATACTTAACAGCCGCAATCTTTGAACCAGCATCAGATGGTGAAGCTGTAATTTTCACATCTTTGTTTATCCAGTCTGCATTATTATCCTTTGCAATAGAAAGTGTAGGATTTACACTATCATAGTTGTATGCTCCACTTACTGTTCCCTCGTTGATATAAGATACATTTTCATTGTCTGATTTCTTCTTTTCCTGTACGATAACAAGAGAAAATTTATTTTCGCCCTGTGTGATATTATTGGCATCTATAGCAATTTCTTCTACAAAGCTGCCATCAGAATCTTTGATTTTATAACCATCTTTTGCCTTGATTCCGGTCACTTCTGAATACCAGGTGTTTCCATCTGAAGCAGTATTTGATGTTCCAACTACCTCACAATATTTTCTAAAATCACCGTAAGCATATGGCTTTATTGTTGTAGTATATGTGTTCTCTGCACTGTTATATCTGTCATCCTCTGCAATAGCAGCCTTGATTGTAACTTCTACTCCATCGGCACTGTTATTATAGCTCTTTGCAGTCCATTTACCATTGTTAGTAAAATCAGCATCCTGCGTGATGTAATCTTCTCCGGTAACCACACTATAAGTGATTTTGCCTTCGGCATCACTAGCACTTGAGCTTGCAGCTGCTGCAACCTCATCACCTACATAAACCTCTGCATTTTCATCAGTAAATGAAAGTGTCTGGTCTAATTTTGCAATTGCTACATCAGACTGTGTGATTGTCTTATAACTATCACCAACAGATAGTGTAGCCGTAAAAGAAACTTTTCCGGCTTTCTTTATATTTACTACATCTGTAGTTTCATCAACATCTGCAATTTCCTGATCTGAAGATGCATATTTAATAACACTATTATTATCCGCGCCTTTCACAGCAAGTATTGGTGTAGTATCTAGTTTCCAGTCATTAAAATTTGTGGAGAAAGCAAACTCTTTATATGTGTCCTTAACCATTGCAACCTCTGTATAAGCTGGACTGTCAGAAGCCTCCACAGCGGTGCATTCCTTCTTCCAGAAAAGATATCCATCAGAAGATATATCCACAGAGTAATTACTGTCCTTGACAAGATCTGTCACATCAATTTTTATGCTATTGATTGCTACAGGCTTAGCATCCTGCTGTTCATCTGCCTGTCCAGCAGGCTCATTTGAATTGTCAGAGCCACTTTCTGAGCCTGTATTTTCAGTATCCTTTCCAGCAGCGTCATCCTTACCGGTATCAGTATTACCCGGATTGTTATTACCTGAATCGGTATTATCTGGATTTGTATTATCTGGATTTGTATTTCCAGAATCAGTTTGTGCCTCAACCACTTTGGTCTTCACTAACTTTTGGTCAACTTCTTTTCCGGTACTGTCAGTAACAGTTACCTTGATATCACCTGCCTTGGCCCAGTCCGAAGCACCTGTCACCTTAAGGTAGATAGCACCATTTGTGTCATTCGCTTCAACTATCGTGAAGTTTGCCGGCAAAATGGTGACAACCATAAGTAGGGCCATTAAAAAGGCCATCATGCGTTTTCTCATGCTACTCACTCCTTTGCTTTAAATTATTTCATCTGTATGTATAAAGGTAATATCCTCTAATACCATAAACTGATTGAGAACTGTTGTCTCGCTTGGATTCTGTGGCATATGTGATGAAAGTACCGTTGTTTCCCCAACATTCTGCTGACTGAGAACTGTTGTCTCATTTGAATAATTATGATTCAGAACAGACGTCTCATTTGAATAATCCTGTTCAAGAACCATCGTCTCATTACTTTCATTATCTGTATCCATTCCAACAGACGCCTGCTGTTCCAGCTTCATCGTGCTGATTTTTTCTGTATGAACCCCAAAACCACTTGTGATTCCACGTCTTTGTAGATTTCCCGACGGAGTCATTTTATCTGTCAGTCTGCCTCTTTCCAGATTAACTGCACTTGCCTTATAAGCTTTTCCACCGGAGGCTTCATTCTGCTTTCTAATATTTTCAATTGCCTTTTTTGCATTTCTGCCTGTTAAATCACCAATTACATTTGGAATTTTAAGTGTAATAAATAGTATCACTGAAACCACAAACATTACAGCACACGCTATGGAACCCACGATAAAAATCAGCCTGTAAATATCATATGTCATTCTTTCTCAGCCTCCTTTACCGTGTTTATCTTCTGCTTTGTCGACTCGATGTTGTCCTGAAGCTTCTTCATATCGTCTGCAATAACCGATTTGTCAACCTTAGTCGAACTGTCTGATATAGCATCCAAAAGTGCAATCACATCATCCTTGGATGTCACCTCCAAAAGAGGAGAAATATTGTTGTTTACAATATCATCTACTTCATTCCACACCTGAAGCTTTGAATCCACACTGTCAAACTGTTCAGATTCCTTTTCCAGCTCTGTAACTTTTTTCCAAAGATTTGCATACTCTTCATACATCTTCTCTGTCTGCTTAACCTTTGCTCCACCATACTGGCTTATGAGATCCAGACAATCGGAGATATCACAATATATCTGTGCAACAGGATATTTCTGCACAGCATCCTTGTACCACTTGGTGGCATTGGCATATCTGTCCTTTTCCACATTTATATCATAGTAGAAAAGAAAGCTCTCACCATACTGGTAGCAGACCTCCTGATATCCGTCAGGATTTTTCTTTTTCAAATCCGAAAGCACATCATACGTCTGCGAATATCCATCACTGTTTTTTCTATCCAGTCCGACCTGTATCTTTGTAAGTATGTTTGCCTCATCCTTGTCCAATACAAAATCACTTGTAAGCATATCATTTAGCTTCAGATACGCATCTGTTCTGGTAGGGTCTGTAATTATCGCATTGTAATAGTCCTCATAAGTATCTGCCGTTTTCAGAATGTTATCATAGTTTTCACTTTTTTTATTCTCGGCTGAAACATATCCCCATATAGAGGTTGCTCCCAAAATCACTGTAATTACCGACGTAGTGATAAAAGCTGCAAGCTTTCTTTTTTGTTTTTTTCTATATATATCATCTATCTCATCATAGTGCTCCAAAGCATACATCAGCTCTGCCGCATTCTGATATCTGTTAGCCGGATTAGGCTGTGTACACTTTAAAATGATTCTTTCAAGACCACCTGACAGGCTTGGGTTTATCTCTCTGATCGGCCTGATTTCATAAGGTGGCTCACATGGGTTCTTTCCTGTAACCAGATGATATAGTGTAGCACCAAGACAATAAATATCTGTCCTGCCATCCGTCTGTCCCATTCCTCCAAACTGCTCCGGAGCTGCATATCCCATAGTTCCGAGACATGTCGTATCAGCCAGATTTTTTTCTTTAAACTCTCTTGCTGTTCCAAAATCAATAAGAGTGATATTGCCATCAGGTTTAAGCATAATATTGGCAGGCTTCATGTCACGATATATGATAGGTGGATTCTGTGAATGCAGATATCCAAGTACATCGCACAGCTGCTTAGCCCAATGAATCACATCATCCTGAGGCAATGCGCCATACTCTTCAATAGCCTTGCTAAGTGAATTTCCCTGTATGTAATCCATGACGATCAGGAATCTGTCGTCATCCTCTATGACGTCCACAATATCCGGCAGATAAGGATGATTAAGTTTTTTTAGCATGTCTGTCTCAGCCACAAGACTCTGCTTCACAACCTCAAAGTCCTTTACACCGTCTTTTCGTACCTCTTTAATAGCCCACTGCTTATTTGCTTTTTCGTTCATAGCCAGGTAGACGATACTCATTCCACCATGGCCCACTTCATTCAGTATCTTGTATTTTCCATCAACAAGAGAACCAATCTCAAGCATAAACTTTCCTCCTACTGTACCTTAATCAGCGCTGCTGTGATATTGTCTCTCTCCCTACGCTGCATGTTGAGTTCTATCAGAGAACGAAGCTGCCTATTCATCACATCCCTGTTTGTCATAAATGATGGTCTGATTGCCTGATAAATCTCATCAGATGTAATCTCGTGTCTGAAACCATCCGAACAAAGCAGAAACTCCGTACCACTTTGCACATCTCCAAAAAACATGTCAGGATTAACAATCTCAGAAGCACCCACACACTGTAAAAGCACATTTCTGCGCGGGTCTGTTTTAGCCTGCTCTATTGTCATATGACCCAGCTCTATCTCTCTACCTACAAATGTCTGATCCTTTGTAAGCTGTATGAGCTTATCATTTACAAGATATGCTCTTGAATCACCGACATTCATCAGATAGTATCTCCTGTCAGTGACAAGAAGCGCTACTACAGTGGTTCCAAGATTAACGCCCTGACCTGCTCCATACTGTTTGATTTTTTGATTCTGATTTGCTACTATACTCTCCCACTGTGCCCTTATTACAGAATCCTCAATATATCCGGGTCCATTTTGACAAATCATCTGCAGATCATCATTGACCCACTTATCAAATGCTCTTATAACCGTAGCACTGGCAAGCTCACCCTTCGCAAGACCTCCCATACCGTCACACAATACCGCAAAAACCATATTCCCAAGATTGGTAAAAATACGTTTCATCATTATGCTGTCCTGATTTGTTCTCTTGACTGTTCCCACATCTGTCTGGGCTGCAATTTCGTAATCCATACCATTTCCTCAATAAATATAATATTTAACCTATGATTTTTGTTTACTAGTACATGAAAAATTCAAAATCCTCATTCGCCAGTCTGATTTTTGTTCCATGCTCGATTTTAGTCTCCACATTGCTCTGAATCATCGAACCATTCACATATGTATGGTTTGTTGAATTGGTATCAACAATATAAAACTCATTGTCCCTGTTAATGATATTTGCGTGGCTCCTGCTGACCGCTGTATTGTCACTCACAAAATAATCCACATAGCTTCTTTCTTTTCCTATTCTAAATACCGGCTTGTTAAGCTCTATTCTCTCATTATTCTTTATTCGAAGCAGATAAGGCTTAATAATCTGAGCCTGTGATGCTCCCAAAACAGTGGTCTCTCCAGCCTCTGAACCGACTCCAAGCACTGTAGTCTCTCCAAAATTACCGGCCTTTGTCATGTTCTCCAAAATCTGTGGTGGAACTGATGGATTTCCGGTCATGCCTGTATTTGTATTTTGATTCTGCACCGGCTGTGGCTGAACCTGTTGCACCGGCTTTTGCTGTGCCTGTGGCATCGGTTGTGGCTGTGCAAACTGACGCTGCGACTGATTCGACTGAGTGAACTGTCGCTGTGGCTGTGCGAATTGTTGTTGAGGTTGCTGTGGCATTACAGTTTGTGGCTGTGCCGGCTGTGGACGCTGCTGTGGTGGCTGGCCTGGGATGGCAAAGGAAACATTTGATGGCTTCACATTTTGACCAGGCATTGCTGCTCCGTTTTTTTCTGCTTCCTTTTGAGCTTTTCTTTGGGCTTTTTGTCTCTCGTAAATCTGCTTATTTTCTTTACTGTAATGTGTCAAAAGTCCAAACATGGACATCTGCTTCTCACTTGTTGTTTCCACATATGTACCTGAAATATTCGTCCCCATCTGCACATTATTATTAATTCTATTCTGGTTTTGTGGATTCATATTAGGTACTGCAAAATTCACCTGATTAGGCTGTACCACATTATTTGCTGATTGTGTTTCACGCTGTGATTGCATTTTCCCCTGAGATGGCATATTTGTCTGTACCTGTTCATTCTTTAGCTGATTCATAGCAGGCTGCATAGGTTTAGGCTGCTGACTCTGTGACTGGCTCTGTGGTTGAACCGGTTTTTGCTGACCAGCAACAGCCTTTGAAGCTGCAATATTTAAATTATCAGCATCTATATCCATCAAGAGCTTTTCAAAAGCATCCACAGAAAATACAGGTGTACTATTCAGATAATTAATAATCTGTGCAACATAATCGCAATTCTCATTTTGGTCAAACTGTGTACTAAACATTATCTGCTTAAAAAACATAGGAATATTAACAGACTCATTCTGTCTGACCAAAGGAAGACATACAAGCATTGCATCACACTTTGACACATCAACATAGATATGTTCCAAATCAATCAACAGTCTTCTCGCATCAATCATATATTCCTCTGTTGATTTAATTGCCTTTAATACGCTGATAAACACACCTAGTAATCTCTTCTTATTTACAACTCCTGATAAAAACTCTTTTGCTGACACTTTTGCAGAAATATTATATTTAATAAATCTATCAGTATCTGACTGTGTGAACAGAGTCGGAACAATTCCATCTATCTTATTATTAGTAATCATTCCAAGGCTCATTGTATCCACATTATCCGAAGCTCCTATTTTATATACCAGATAAGTATTGTTTCCTTGATTTTCATATGTAAAACTCATGCCTTTGTCTCCTTTGTTCTATGATTCATGATTGTATAAATATAGTGTCAAAACCTGCCATTTATCATCCATCTTAACAAATGTCTTGCCCTGTTCATTGAAATCGCACGCATCATCAAATCCTGTCGCAATGACTTTATTACCCTTTTCATCCACATAGCCCCAGCCATTTGTAAATCTAACGGCCGCCAATCCGTTTGAAAAGCTATGAGCCTCATTAAATTGAGGCTTAATCACCTGTTTACCATCCTTATCAACAAATCCCCATTTGCCGTCCACACATACTGCGGCATATCCATCATCTGCAAATAGTCTTGCATCATCAAATTTAGTTTTTACAACCTTATTGCCTTTAGAATCAAATAAATAATAATATCCATTCTGCTTTGCAAATACCCTATCATTTCTACATACTATTCCTTTACTGTCCATAACAACCGAATCATATTTATCTTTTGTTACTTTCTTTCCCTTGGTATCAATAAGACTCCATTTATTATCAGACTTGACAGCTGCTACTCCATTTCCCATGGCTGAAACCTCATCATAGTCACCAGCTATCTTTTTCTTGCTGTCCAAACTGTACAGGCTCCATTTTTTGCCATCATTTACTGGAAAAATATTATCCATTGACATATATCCCAGTTTCTCAATATTGTCGACAAAATCAATGACTATCTTTCTGTTGCCCTCGTTGTCTATATAAAATGCCCTGCCTTTGTCATCTATAACAGGTGCAACCTCTTTAGCAAACGCTCCCGCCTCTTCAAATTCGGATTCTATTACACGATGCCCTTTGCTGTTCAGATAGCCCCACTTTTTTTCTTTCTTTACTGCTGCATAACCATTACTGAACTCCTCTACCTGTGCATATTCACCTTCGAGATAATACTCATATTTGATATCTGAAATAATCTCTTCAATCTTCTTTGATGAAATTTTCAGTCCATCCGCTTCATCCTTTATCCTGAAACATGAGGCATAGTCTTTCTGCTCCAAATACACCTGAATCAAAAACTCATATCCCACCTGTTCCTTGGGATATTCACTTATGAGAGACTCTCCCCATTTGGCAGCTGTTCTTAAATCCTCCGCTTCTATATACATCTCTCCCAGCTCTGCCCGAAGCTTCGCTGAATCTTTAAGCTTTAAGGCATCAAGATAGTCCTCCTCTGCATTCACATAAACCTCAAGCTTCCTATTCTGTCTGGCCTGAGTTATATCATTATCATATTGTTTATTAATTTTTTCTCTGTCACTATATGTTTTATATACAGATCCTCCTAACAATGCTACAAGCAATATAGGTACTAAAAATTTATAATTCTTCATTGTATATCCTCTACATTCCAGTCAAAAATATTGATAACCACGTTCCTATAGCAAGAGCCGGACCAAATGCCATTGCATCCTTTTTGCCTTTTCTTTTTGTAATAAGAAAATAAATTGCTGTGATAAATGATAAAACGAGAGATAAAAATATAGCGCTCCATATTCCATCAAGTCCAAGCAATAGCCCCATAACCACAAACAGCTTTATATCCCCGGCGCCAATTGAACCCCTGATACATATCTTGCAAAGCAAAGAAGCTATAAACAGGGCTGCCGCTGCAATAAGCGAAGAAATGATATTGGCAACAATAAACTGACTGCCACATATCAGCTCAACAAATATACTTAACACCCAGTATACAAGTCCTGTAATAATATATTCATTTGGAATCCTTAGCTCCGTGAAATCAACATATGCAACAGATGCCATAATTGAAAGAAGTGCTATCATCCTAAAATTCTTATAAATTGCATTATCGTGATAAAAGAACTGAAGCATACAAGCATCTATCATGACAAGAAACATACCTATAATACAATAGACAATAAGCTTTTTACTCTTTTTTTCTTTATTTCTGATCAGTATATAGATACTCACTCCACATAGAATAATTGAAATGAGTATCATTAAAATATCATTTGTTTTCATAATTCCTAATCCACCTATTTTTTCGCACTAACTCCCTTGCCCCACACATCGGTTGATGCACTCTGACAAAATCTGATGGTGATATCTGTATTAAGCAGATTGACAACCTTCACATCATATGAGCAAGTCAACCTTAGGGCATTACTTGATTTGCCATCCGTTGATACCAAGAACTCCGTGCCAGCAAACGAAAGCCCATCCAGACCATCCTTTACATGATACTGTTTCAAAAAAGCGTTGACATCCCCACCATTTGAATCCTTAAGATTCTTCTTCATAAAAGCTCTTCCCATAGACTGTGCCAGATATGACTTGCCTGCAGACGAACCCTCATTCAATGCAAGCATACCCATACCCTTTACAAAGCCCATAGGATCTTCTGCCAAAGCATCTCCATAGTCATTAATATTGGCAGCCAAATCTGATGCTCCACCCTTTGTCTCATCATAAGCGGTCATTAGACTTTCAAAATCAGAAGAGCCATTCTCTATATCTGACAAACTGCTATCCATATCCGATATTCCCGTCATTAGCTCATCCATACCCTTTAATGTATCCTTTGCCAATGCCCTACTGCTTGAAGCCGCATTGCTTGCTGCATTATCCACCGAATCAATACCAAACTTATAATACAAATAGGAGTACTGCGATATATCTGTCGCCGCACTGTTTAACGCTATGCTCATCTTTGCCTGTATGTAGCATATATCAACTATCGAATAGATGATGTACAACAGGAAAATAAAGACAGTAAACGAAATTGTTGCCTCAACAACAATAGCTCCTCTTTCATCCTTTATATGTTTTCTCATGATATTCTCCCTTTAAATATAGATTTTCATATATACTATTTTCCTACTTCAATTACTGTTTGTCAATAATTACTTTACTATTTGTTAATGTAATAATAATATTTACTCATTTCAATTTAATAATTTTCTTTTTTAACAAAAAAAGCCACCACACTACTAATATAGCATGGCGACTTCCTATGATAGTATTAATATTTAATTAATTTACATATTGTAAATTATTCTGCTGTGAATGTAACCCCTGCATCGGCATGTTCATTTGCATACTGTTCAGCATAAGAGCCCACTTTTCCAATAAGATTAAATTCAGAAACATGCAATTCAGTAACACTTTCTGGTATTTTCAAATCCATTCCCCAGTTACTCGTTGGCGGTATCAAAAAATAAGTATAATCATCAGATCCAACTTTTTGCAAGCCATCATTTAATACAAGCTCCTGAAGATTTGTTCCATCAAACACCCCTCCTTCAATTGTTTTTACAGAATCTCCCATAACTACATATTTTAATTGTTTACATCCTGAGAAAGCTGATTTTGCAACTTCCTGAACATTGTTTCCTATTTTCACTGCAACTATATTATTATTAAGCGAAAAAGCAGATTCAAATCCAACAACCTTCTTTCCATCTATTTCATCAGGAATAACCACGATTGGATCCTTACCAACATACTTATCTATTACTATTTCATCTGAATTGTCATTGAACTCAAAATCCTCTGCCGGTGTCTCATCATGGCTCATCAAATCATCCATTGTGATTTCATCTGCTGTTTTATACTTCGTATCTTTCTTATCATTATCAGACTTACTATCGTTTGATGTATCCTTCTGACTGTCCTGAACTGTTGCTGTTTGTTTGTCTGTCCTACCTGCATTGTCTGATGACGAACTGCCACAGCCCGCTGATGACACAGCCATTGTAAAAATCATTCCTAGAATTAATAGTCTCTTTTTCATTTTTTTCTCCTTTAATAACCTCTGATTGTTTTTATATTATATGTGCACCAGTCAGTACTGCTGCTATCATACAAATCTGTATAATCACTATATAGTGGCAATGTAATTAGTAACGGATCTACTTTCAGTTTTGAATCAAGCTCAAAATAAGTCTTTGAGTTTTCCAGTTTGTAGCCATCATCCTTCGTTGTCTTTGACGTTTCAAAAACTTATATTTCCAAAAAGGAGGGGCAGTTCCTCGCAACTGCCCCTCATAAACTTTGGCAAACTCTCAAAATTTTGATTACCAAGTATAGTTTGCGACTTCCTATGATAGTATTAATATTTAATTAATTGACATATTGTAAATTATTCTACTGTGTATGTAAGATTATTTTCTTTTGCATATTGTTCAGCATATGAACCAGCCTTAACGATCAAATTGAAGTCTATAACATGCATCTCTGTAACACTTTCTGGAACTTTCAAATCCATTCCTTCATTGTTCATCGGAGGATAAATCATATTTGAGAAATCGTCTTCACCGATTTTTTCTAATCCTTCATTTAGTATTAAATTCTGAAGATTAGTGTTTACAAAAGCAGCTCCACCTATAGTTTTTACAGAATTTCCAAGAACTACATATTTAAGTTTTTCACAATTACCAAATGCCGTTTTTGCCACTTCGGTAACATTATTCCCAATCCGAACAGCTACAATATCTTTGTCATTCGCAAACACTTTGTTAAATCCAACAACTTTCTTTCCATCAATCTCATCAGGAATAACCACGATTGGATCCTTACCAACATACTTCTCTATTATGATGTTATCTGTGCTGTCATTGAACTCAAAATCTTCTGCCGGAGTCTCATCATGGCTCATCAAATCATCCATTGTGATTTCATCTGCTGTTTTATAACTAGTATCATTCTTATCATCAGACTTATCACTTGAAGGTGTGTCTTTCTGGCTGTCCTGCACATTTGCTGTTTGTTTTTGTTGCTCTGTCTTACCTGCATTGTCTGATGACGAACTTCCACAGCCTGCTGATGAAACAGCCATTGTAAAAATCATTCCTAAAATCAATAGTCTCTTTTTCATTTCTTTCTCCTTTAATAACCTCTGATTGTTTTTATATTATATGTGCACCAGTCAGTACTGCTGCTATCATACAAATCTGTATAATCACTATATAGTGGCAATGTAATTAGTAACGGATCTACTTTCAGTTTTGAATCAAGCTCAAAATAAGTCTTTGAGTTTTCCAGCTTGTAGCCATCATCCTTCGTTATCTTTCTCATATTCGCCTGAACTACATCCGCACATCTAAGTGTCATTGATTCTCCAATGTTGGACTGCATGCCACACACTATAAAAATACATAAATAATCGCTGTAGCGCAATCCGTTATCACATGAATTAGTAAAATTACCAAATTTGGTTTCTATAATACTTAATATATCTGACACACTTGTACAACTAGTTTCTGAATTAGTTCCATAATCTAAAGACACTTGCCACATTGATGCTTCACATTTATATAATTCAACCGAAAATCCAGCTTCTAATCTATTCAAATCATTTGATGTTTCAAAAACAGTTAATAAACAAATAATAACTGCCTTTACTGCCACAGATGGTACAACGCCAGCAGTTGCTGTCATAATTGCATTCGAAACAATGTCAATAGCTTTTCCTGTATTTGTATTTTTTAAAACACTCCAAAAATTCTCAAACGCAGAAATCAGATTCAACACATATCTAATCTCATATATCTGTCCATATGCAGCATTTATATTCTCATTATTATTTTCGTGACCATACAAAATGTACTCTAATTCACAACCATATGCAGCATTGTTTTCCTTACAAAGCCTCTTATTGGTAAGTGATTTATTAAAGTAATCCTTATATTCATCACTATTCCACTTATCATTTACAGAATTATATTTATCATCCATATTTTCTTTTGTCAATGTGGACACATCAAAACCCTGGTCTTTTAAAATGTCATACCTTCCTTCATTATCTATAGTAGAGTAAGACAACATTTCCATTATATAAGTAGACAAATATAAGTTATCTCGAATACTTTCAAAATTTCCACCTGTCAGATTTTTTAATAGGCTCACAAAGCTATTGAAAAATGTTGTATTTCCAAATGTTTTATTTATCGTGTCAATCTCTCGTGCTATAGTCTCTGCATCTTCATGTGGATTTTTTCTATTCTTAGCATTTTCTTTTGTTTTTTCCTGACTACCTGTCGCTTTTCCCTTTTCATCATCATATTTCTTTATTTCATCTTCACTAGCTGTCATAAACTGTTCTTGCCAGAACTGATACACACCAGGTATTGCAACTGTCTTTGAGTCAGCGACATCAAGCAGTAAATTATGGTCATCATTGCTATTTACACTCGCAAGCCCCTCAGTTCCAGTTCCCTGTGGTGAAAACAATGATGAAAATGTAGAATCCGCATAGCTTGAAAGCTCTGAATTCGTAGTCCTTTTATTTATCTCGCTTTCAGTAATAACCATAGAGCCTGCATTTTTGAACTGATCATATGTAGATATATCCTTTACCTTCTGATCACCATATTTGAAGCTATCTATAGCTGCTATCATCGAATCAATCTGCGACTTTATGTTCTTAAGTCTGTTTTCTAAATCTATAATTGACTGTTCAGTTATATTTCCGGCTGCTTCGCTGGCCTTAATATCTGCGATTTCATCTCTGTCACCTTCTGCAAGGTCTGAATCAGTGCCATCTGCCTGATTACTCCAATCATTGAGTTTTTTTGCATAATCTGCTGCATCCTGCTTCAGTGTCTCAAGTGACTCTATATCCTTACTCGAATCTCCGTTTATCGCTATGTTTAATACATCTGAATAGTGCTGCAGAGTGTTTCTTTTTTCAATCAGATTCGTTGATATATCAGCAATTCTATTTACAAATATAGTACTTCTATCGCTTAATGTCAATGACGTTGCTTCTATATTATATATATTATTGCTTGATATACTCTCAAGCCTGTTTACTAATACGAGATAGCTGTCACTGCCATTTGTCACCCCTGCTGTCAGATATTTTGTCTGTCTGTTCTCCACCTGTTTCTTATATGATTTGTATGTAGTATCATAGTCATCAGGTAAGTCATTTCCCAGAGTACACTGCATCATGGCGTTGAGTGCACAGTAGCTCTTTATCATTTCATCTGCTTTCTTATTCAGATTAGTTCGATAATCATCACTGCCACTTACCGTGACACTGTAGGCATCTGCAGCATGCTTCCAATACTGTATGTCATTTGTAACACCGGATGAATACGATATGCTATTGTTCACAGCATTGGTGAAATCATTCTTTGCTTTGTCAAATGCCTTTATTTTCTTAGAGATATCGTCAAACTGTTTTGTCAGTTCGGTGCCATCTATGTAATATGTATCATCGTCTTTTCTTGAATGGCAGTTTACATAATATGTCTTGCCATCATACTTAGCTTTATAGCATTTTGTAGAGCTTTTTGTGTAATTATACTGATTCAGTGGCACCTGTGCCCTGTTAAAAACCACAAGACCCGATGTGTTATATAGATTGGTAATCATCAGCTTATTCAGCTCACGATACTGTTCTCTGGCTGTTTGCATGGCATCACGTGTACCTGTGAGCAATGAATTGCTTGGCTGTGGATTTCCATTAGAATAATTGTCAAACAGATACTTATATGTATTGTAGCTGTCACGCATCAGCTTCTCGTCAGCTTTACAATAATCCTGTTTTTTCTCCACCAGCGGTTTATTCTCATCACTTTTTAAGACATCATCTATACCGGGAATACTCTTATTCTTTATTTTATCGATGGCAGTCTGTGTGATAGCTATAGGTGCCCTGTATTTCATGAAGTCCACTATCTGCGATTTAAGCATAGTGGCATTAGCCAGATTGGCACCATCTACGGCTTTTATAGTAGTTGAGTCATCGCCGTCATCCGTTACCCTGAGATAGTCACTGGCTTTTGAATCAGCACCTATCATAGCGCTGAACTCTCCTACCAATGTGTTCATCTCATCCTTAGACAAATTCTGTGATTTGAGTGCATTCTTGTAGCACTTTATTGAAGCATCATAGAATTCATCTATATTCTGGCAGGAAGCTACCATGCCATACCAGTCATTCAAATCAGCGTCATAATGTGTCATAAGTGAATTGAGTGCCATATCAGCTGCCGATTCAGCCATAGACTTGGACAGGTACACTCTGCCCACATCCACAAATATACTGGCCACCAGCATACACGGCACCAGAATGATTACGAGAAATACTGACACAGCACCTCGCTCTCTTTTACTAAATCCATACATATTCATAACTCCTATTTACTCGTCCACTCAGTTATCTTATCTGCCAGTTTGCCTGCCGGCTCAGAGATATCATGATTTGTATATCTCTGTACAAGATCCTCTGCGAAATCTACAGTCCGGATAAACTCCGGCACATCAGATACCGGCACATCAGTATGAGTGGCATACGATATATTGGTAAACTCATCCTGTCCCAATAACCTGATTGGCATTTTTATCTTATATGATACATCCACATTTACCTTTGAATATATCACTTTACTTTCAAATTTAAGTCTGTCAATTGAAATACTTGGCTTCATCCCTGTAAAGAATCCGGTGCCTATCTTTCCCACATTTTTTTTTATTTCACTCTCTATGTCACCCTCAGTATCTCTGAGACTGCCTGTAAGGTATCTATATGGCTTCAGACTAACTGAATTAAAATCCGGTATGCTGCCAGACTCAATATCATCAAGCATAGGATCGGCACACTTTGCAGCACCTTCAAGCACTGCTGATACCACTATATCCTCCACCTTACATTTCTGCGTATATGCATTTCCTACAAACAGCATAAAAAATATAGCCAGAAACATTGTCGGAAACACAATAGAAGCCTCCACTATCAATGCTCCTCTTTCATCTAAAAGTCTTTTCATAATTTTCACTCACATTCGAATTATTTTGGGTATATATCAAAAGATATATACCCAAAAAGCTTTCTAATTGTCTGTTATTCTCCAGATACTGCACTATTAGCTTTTTCTGTTATTGTACCAAACAGATTTGTCAACAGATCCATAATCTGTCCTTTAAAGAATACAGCAAGTAATACAGCTATTCCGATAAGGACAACTATAGAGACGATATTTACATCTCCCTCTTCATCGCACATGAACTTACTAAATGCAAGCCTTGCCTTAAGTCCTAAATCATTCATTAATAACCACATAAACGTTTCCTCCTTTCGTGAAATCTATAAACAATCAGATTACTCTGATTCTCTACCTAAGCTCCAATGTTTGTAAATATCGGGACAATAACCATAATCAGGATTCCCATAAACATAAGAAACATTGGGATGAGAAGCTTGCTTGATGCCTTCTCTCCCTCTCTTTTTACCAACTGTCTCTTAAGGTTCCAGATTTCTGCACTCTGCTCCTGTAAAAGAGCCGTCAGCTCACTGTTTCCCTTTTCGATGCCCTGTATGATAGTAGATGCAAATTTTTTTATCTCAGGTATGATACATCTGTTTCCAAAATGATATATAGCTTCAGTCTCAGAGACTCCATTTTTCATCTCGTCAACTGATATCTGCATTTCTTTATATAATGTAGTATCGCCATTATAAGCTACATCTGCCCATGCATCCCTCATGATAAGACCTGCATTAGTCAGAAGGGCAAGCTTTGATACAACATTTGAGAAGTCGGACAGCAGTTCCTCTGAACGTTTCTTAATCTTGTCACTGGCTGATGTTCCATAATAGTAAAATGCCACAAAGGCGAACATTATAAATATCGTAACAGCTGCCATACTTCCTGCCAGCCCATACATGGCAAATGACATGGTAAATAATGTATACCCTAAAGTAACCTGCTGTGCTCTGGTGACTCTGATATAGTAATCAGCATACTTGCCATCCTTGAGCACCGATATCTCTTTCCTTAGCCTTCTGTCGTATTTGGTTCGATAATTATACTTAATGAGTTCAAGCAGTTCATATCCCACAAAATAAATATCCTTTAAAGGATATTCTTTCTCATCCAACCCTTGAAAAAGTGTGGCATTTTTCTTTCCTTTACAAAACAGGAATATCCAAAAAATTGTAAATATCAAGCCTAATATCCAGCATATATAATCTAATATTCCAAACATAACTAAATCTTTATCTCCAATACTTTTCTTCCTATAAAATATGCTGCCACAAATATGATTACCGCAACTGTTGTCGCCATGATGCCTGATGGAGACACAAAATTCTCAGCAAAATCCGGACTCATCAGCTTCATCATTCCAATAAGACCTATCGGCATGATAAGCATCACATTCTGCTCTGTTTTGTTTGCTGTAACAACGGTTTCTATATCCTCTGCTATCTCCATTTTGTCATTCAAAATTTCATATGTAGACCTGACTGTATCCTTGATATTTCCGCCCTTCCTATAACATATCTGAAAAACCTTGGCGAAACTCTCTATATCCTCATTGCCGCTTCTTTCCCCAAAATCAAGAAGTAGGTCTTCAATATCAATATTATTATCCATACCTGACAATAAAAGCTCCAGTTCGCTAATAATATAAGCACCATCCTCATACTGCATCTTCATATCGTCATACACACTTCTGAATGAATCTATAACATTTTTACCGGCTCCCAGAGATGTACTAAGTGCCTCTAACATATCTCTAAACTGTTTATTAAGCTGATTTTTCTGTTTCTTAATAATAGACTGTATCCTGACCGGAATATACAATTTAACAGCTATAACGCCAACTATTACCGGAATAATTACATTTAAACAATATGTAACTGTAGTTGCCTGCCCATATTCATCTTTTCCTATACCTCCATAGAATAAATATCCGATGCACGCTCCTATCACAAATGCAATAAGTACATTGATAATTTTCTCTGGAACAGACATATAATAGACCTTGTAATTATATGTACTTGTATTTATCCGTGATGTATAGTATTGTGGTTCCAGAACTTTTTTCTCTTTGTTTTTTTTCTTCATAAATTCACCTATATGGCTGTTTTTATACCTGACAGCTTAAGCTTGTAGTCGTTCTTCAATGGATTGCCGGTTCTGACCAGTCTTCCTGATACCTTATCCATTGTGCTGTTTTCATCCTCTTTAAACTCATACAGTGGGTTTAACTCTATCTCTCCATTTTTGATGCCAACTACTTCTGTTATAGCCATGGTCTTTCTGCTTTTATCCCTAAGTCTTGATAAATGAATTATAATATCAACTGCCGATGCAATCTGCTGCTTTATTGCCTCAATCGGAAGCCCGTCAGCCCCCTGCAGCACCATTGTCTCGAGTCGGCTGAGCATATCCTCAGTAGAGTTAGCATGTCCTGTAGACAACGAGCCGTCATGTCCTGTATTCATAGCCTGAAGCATATCAAGAGCTTCTCCTCCTCGACACTCGCCTACTATTATCCTTTCAGGACGCATTCGAAGAGATGATTTAATTAAGTCTCTTATTGTAACCTGCCCGGCACCTGAAGCATTTGCATTTCTAGTCTCCAGACTAACCAGATTATCAATTCCTGTAATCTGAAGCTCTGCTGAATCCTCAATTGTAATAATTCTTTCATCCTTAGGAATAAAATTGGAAAGAGCATTAAGAAATGTTGTTTTTCCGGAGCCTGTACCACCACTAATAAAAATATTGTATTTGGCTTTCACCAAAAGTTCCAGCTTATCTGCTATTTCCTGTGTTATAGAACCATATTCTATCAGCTTATTTATAGTCATTGGTTCTTTTGAAAACTTACGAATAGTAATCGTCGGGCCACATAAAGCAATCGGAGGCAATACCACATTCACACGCGAGCCATCCGGAAGCCTGGTATCACATATGGGATTAGCCTGATTCACTTCTCGTCCTGCCAATCCTACAATTCTTTGTATGACATCCTCCAGCTTTCTCTGACTCTCAAACTTCTTATCAAGGCGTGTAAGTCGTCCTTTTTTCTCAATAAAAATCTTTTCAGGTCCATTAATCATAACCTCTGTAATTGAATCATCACTGATAATCGAATCTAATAAGCCAAATCCTCTTATAGAGCTATATACCTGCTGTGATATTGATACCTTTGTCTCAATAGGACAGTAAATATCCTTAAGCCTGTCTGTAACTATCTGATCTATTCTTTCCGCAAGTTCTTCATCTGATATTTTGCTCAAGGATACATTTTCACTTACAAAACGTTTTATGTCATCAACAAGCTCTTCTTCATTAATCTGCATATACATTCCCTCTATTGCAAGATTTCTTCAAAAAATTCCATCTTGGTCAATGCTTCTATTATCTGTCTGACTGTAGCATGTTCATATCGTGGTGCTCCGCCAATAGTCTTAATAGAAATATTTGATAGCATCTCTGAGTTCTTATTACTAAACTTGTTGTATATCATATTCATGTTTCGGATAATATTTATATCATCATTTTGTTCTAATAAAACAACCGACTCATATGCTCTCATAAATTTATAATTTGACAGCTGACTGCCATCATTTACAACTATAATTCTCCAAGCCTTTGAGAGGAGCTTTAATTTTTCTATTTCCAAAGAAAATGGTAAATCTACAATAATCTCATCATAATTGTCCATTCCCTGTATATTGCCTATCAAAGTATCAATATCTGCATATGAAATTTCCAATATATCGAGTGCAACCTTTGTAGACGAAAAGTACGACACCCCTTCCTGGCTTTGCTTTATACAGCTTTCAAGCTTCAATAACAGATTTGCCTTTCTGCTCTTAAGCGAATATATAACATCACTCATAGTGGCATTTCCTTCTGCCTGAAAGAAAACATCTGTTGTGCCACACTGTTCTAAATTTAAATAAAATACCCTTTTCCCCATATTCGCATGTGCTATCGCACATGCTGCTGCAACAGTCGATGTTCCAACCCCACCACATGGTGATGTAAAAATAACCACACTGCTCTTATCATTTTCTCCGCTGATAGTAGCCACATTTGCAGCCATATCAGAATATACCCCAAGTATCTGCTTAAATATAACGTCAACACGCTGATACTTGCATATGGCAATTTCATCCTTTATTAACTCTATACCGGGTGTCCCTGTAAAATAGGCAAGTCCACAATTTCTCTTGAATTCAGATTTGTCAATATTAAAATCTTCTTCAGCTATTAATACATCTATTCTGTACTCTTTTACCGATTCTATTGCGTTTTTTTCATCTGTAAATGAATAAACCTCTAATTTATCAGCATACTTTGTATTAAATACTCCTGTAAGCCTATCCAAGTACTCTTTATCTTTATCAAGCAATGCAACCTTAATCTTCATAGCACAACCACCTTCATCTTAAGTCCTCTTTTGCCTATATTTTGCCACTTTCATTACTATGTGTCAATACATCTTTTACTTATAGTTAATATTTTTATAATATTTTGACACAGATATTTTATATACTATCAATGTTCTTTTTATTCAATATTCACAATTTTCCATATGTTAATTTCTGATTTTCAGTGCGTAATTTAATTTTTCATAATTCAGCTACAATTAGTCATAATAATTTTTACTAATTGAAATTATAATATGGGAGGTTTATATGAACAATATTATTCTAAATCCAAAAGAACTTGGTGAGCGCATACGTAAACTACGTTTTAAAAGAAATAAAACACAATCTTATTTTGCTGATATGTTATACATCTCACCTTCATATCTGGCCCTTATAGAGTCCGGAAAGCGAGTTCCTAATCTTGACTTACTTATCCATATAGCAAAATTCACAGATGTCACTCTCGATTATCTTGTTTTCGGGGATGATCCTAATTGCGACCCTTTGCAAATGACATTTAACAGACTCTATGATAGCTATGATAAAAAACAGATGGAAAATGCTATGAAACTAGCTGAGTTTTACCTTGAAATGACAAAAGATGATGATAAAATCAAAGACAATATAAATAAAAAATAATTTTCCATTGCCAATCTCCTTCCTTATTTCTATAATATTCCCATACCATATTTTCAAATGCAGCATATAAAGAAAGGGGATTTTCAATGGACACTTTTTCAGAAGTTTTTAAGGCTATCGCAAGCTACCCGTGGCAGGTAAATGTGGGTGTGCTTTCACTAATACCACTATACATCATAGATTTTAAGTTTTTCTGCAAACTAAATATTGGTTTACAGCGCAAGATAGCACTTGCAAAGGAGCGCGGACATGTAGCGAGAGGCATGATTGTGAAGGAGGATGCAAAGAGGCTCGTTGTCAATAATTCACAATCCGCTTACAGCTACTGGGCTGCCAGATACACATATACTGTAGACGGAAAGGAGTACCGCAAGCGTTTTTCATGCGATAACAGTCGGATGTGATACTTTTTGGCACAAAAAATCCGCTATACCAAATACAATGGTTAGCGGATTTTACTATTTACATTTTGATAAATTATTCCTGCCTGATGCTACACAGTCTCCGGCACCTTATAGCCTGCTTCTCTCATTAATTTTTCAAACTCACTGACACTGACACCGGCTTCCTCTGCTGCAGTATCAATATCGAGCTTGCCCTTTGTTACCAGAGTAAACAACATCTTATTTGCACCTTTTTCTATACCTTGTTCTAAGCCCTGTTCTAAGCCCTGTTCTAAGCCCTGTTCTAAGCCCTGTTCTAAGCCTTGCTTTATTCCTTGTTCTAAGCCTTCCTCGA
>OLGA01000137.1_pt1 | contig 62466 bp, 51 predicted proteins | sample 1604881 | NCBI WGS metagenome assembly OLGA01 (sample SAMEA3888896, study PRJEB22519) | human gut metagenome | biome: human gut; feature: human-associated habitat; material: faeces | place: Denmark | collected 2009 | reverse complement strand
ACCGCGGGAGAAAAAAAGGAGGGTGTGCCGTAAAAGCCAATTACGACACACCCCCCTTTTGTTTATGCCGTCCCGGGGGTGTAATAATCGTGGGCCATACCGTATCATCCGGCCGGATACACGCCAGGCCTGCGCCTAAAAGCGTATTACACTAACAATCAGCCAATTACCCCCCCCCCGAATTTTTCGTGTGAAAATTTTGTTTTGTTAAACTTTTTTATATACCTTTGCAACGGACATGGGTAAGAGAACCGGTCCGTCAGTCGCTATGCGATTGTAAAAAACATATACAATACAAAAAAGATGTAGTTATCTATTATCTTCCATATCCAAACTTGACGGTTTAAGATATATTCCTGAAAGATAAGAGACAATGGCATCCGCATTTTTGCATATACACGTGTGTGCATACAGACACGCACCCGTTATACGCATAGGTGTGGTGATTGATGTCTTATTTACAGGAATGGGCTTCCGTCAAGGCCTTGGATATGGGAATAAGATGTAACTTCAATCTCCACACCTTTTTTTATACCCAAACATCACCCCCTATACACAGTGGCCGTAGGAGATTGTCGGCCGCGCATTCACACTCTATGAAAGCCTTAAAAAGACTTTGGTACACGGCATGCGCTGCTATGCTATGCCTGTGCCTGCTGCCCGCCTGCGGCGACAGCAACGGCGATGAGCCGGACAACCCCAATCCCATAAACCCCGACAAAGAGGTCGCCGACCCCGCAGGCACCGTCAAACTCTCAATGCGCAGCGAAGCCGCCGCCGGAGACAGCAAAACCAAACTCGACGACAGGCTATACATAGATGGTGCGGACAACTTCAATGCCAATGGTGGTATCATTGTAGATCTCGGCGGTATGAAAGGCTTAGGAAATGTGGGGTACATTCCCAAGACCGGGTATGTCTCTAAGGTCGCAGTTACACCGGGCAACGGATATATATGGGGTACTTATGACGCCTTTTACCGCATCTACGTCACCAATTACACGCAAAACTCTGCCGGAGAAATCATCGGTGCGGACATAAAATACCAAAAGCCGTTCTATGGCAAGGACGAGGCATTGAAACCATCCGACACAAGCCTATCCGTAAGCAGTGATGGAGGTGAGGCTTCTGTCGTTTTCGAGAACAATTCCATTATACCTTTTACGGTCAAAACGGATATGGACTGGGTACGCGCGATGAGAAGCTCCACCCTTGATTATAGCGTCCTAACAAACGCCATCACATTCTATATTGAACCGGCAACCACGACCGAGTCCGAGACTGCGACCGTCACCGCCACAACATACTACGACAAGTCTACAACGATAACCATCACGCGCCTCGGCGTTGCGCCAATGTTGTCCATTCCGGACGATGCAGCCAATAAAGAAATCGATGCTAACGCCACCGAGTACCGCCTCCCCATAACGACCAATCTCGATTTCAATGACCTGACGGTTAAGTCGTCCGCCGACTGGGCCACGGTAGAGCTTGTGGACGGCTCAAGCCGCACTGCGGCTATCGCCAACTCCATACGTTGGATTGGCAACGAACCGGCCACTCACTCTCGCGCCAACACCGCCACCGTCCGCACCTACTACGCCCTCGTGAAAGTCGCAGCTAATGTCAATAGTGCCGAGCGCAACGCCTCAATCACGGTTTCCTCCAAGGACGGCAAACTTTCGGCAAAGCATTCCCTGTCGCAAAAAGGCGCAACGTTATCCGTAACGTCGAATGGCAAAGAGGTTAATGACGGTGATATTATCGATATTCAAGACACAGAAACGAGCCTAAATATCAAAGTAGAATCTTCGGTTGACGGAATCACAATTTCATCTGACAAGTCATGGGCAGAAGTCACCACAGACGATGAAAAGAGCTATACAATTAAAGTAGCCGGTAACCAAACTCCTGATGACCGCTCTGCAAAAATTTCCATTAAAGCGAAGAATAGCGATCTCGCCATGTCTTTCACGCTCAAGCAAGCAGGCGGAACGTTGTCCATAAAAGACCTTGATGGTTCTACAACATATTATGTAGACCGTGACACCCATACATACAATTATGTCATTGAGGGATCTCTTCCTTATTCTGTCAAGTCAAATGCTGACTGGTGTACCATTTATCAATCAGGCAAGAACTTGGCTGTAACCGTATCTGCAACGACCGTGACTCGCTCTACTACAGTTGAAATCACCGGCAGCAAAGAGCCTATCATCCTCACATACAAGCAGACGAAGTATAAGGACGGCGATGTCATTACACTTAATGGGAAAAACACTCTTCTAAGTCTTCGTGACGGGGCACCGCTACTCTATTATACGGTTAGTAGTGGCGCTTGGTCTATCCAAAGTATTAATACTGGAGCAACATCTGAGGATGATGGAGAGAAAAACACCAAAACAATCCATAGTATTCCAAATTGGGTAGATTTGTATCCAGCGTTTAAGAGTATTGAGGAATTAAATTCCAATGGCGAGTCTGGATGGTATATGCCTGCAATTTTTGAAGTGCCGAATATTGCCACAATTAGATTATTAACTAATAGCCAGTACTATTATCGATATACTTTTGTTCGAACATCCACAGAATTATCTTCTGAGACATGTAGTTTGGCATTTTACGACAAAACCTATGCGAAAATATCATATCGTTCAGCGTCAAAGGATGCCATAGGTCAATATTACGCCGGGCCCAATGACTACTACTATTATAATGTCGTTGCCGTCAAAAAATTCAACGCCTTTGACGTAGAAGACAACGAATAACCGCGAAGCATAGCAATGACGATAGCGGGTACGGGCGGAAGCCACCGCGATGGCATACGTCCGTACCCGCACTTTTCCGCAAATACGCAGTTTACGGCGCACAGCGCCTGTTGGTTTAACGTGAGCCATCAGAGACACTAACACGGCACGCAGTCCCTACCCTGCGTGGAAGATTTGGCCACCTCAAAAGCGGCGGTTCACACAGAAATCCCGGAGGTTCGCACAGCAAACGCCAAAAACGTTGACAAGGCCATATGCCGCGCAATACCTTTGCAATGTCAACCGGCAATCCGAGGCATACAAAAAGCCACAAGACAACAACAACAACAACAATACTCACCAATCAAAAAAACAAACAACATGAAGAAACATCTGCATCTATTAGGCATCCTGCTGCTGACTTGCGTCATGGGCGCATGCAGCGATGACGACAAACAATCCTACGACTCCGAGCAACTCGAAGGGCGCTGGCAGCTCGAGTCAGTATCACCCGAAGACATGGAGGACGCCTTTGCCACCATGAGCGGCCTTACCAATACTCGCGACCTGTATCGCGGCTATGTCGAGTACAATTCCGACGGCACATGGCGCGAAGTGAAGTCCGGCTACCGCATCCTCTTCGGCCAAGGCACGTGGAGCGTCAGCGGCGACAAGCTCAACCTCATAGCCATCGAGGAAGACCTCAGCCTGCCCATGTCCTACAAAATCCGCGAGCTCACCGATGACAACCTCGTCCTCACCACCGCTTCGTACCACAACGTTCCCCTCAGCGAGGCCATCACCCTGACCTACAAGCGCTATTGATCACCCATTACTCCCTCACAATTCCATTATTCCCATAGCTCTCATTCCTCTCATAATTTTTACCCTAAGAACACCATCCAATGAAGAAACTTCTCACACTATTATCCGCAGCTCTCATAGCCCTAAGCGCTATGGCCGAAGACCAAGCCACCTACCTGATAGTCGGCAGCAATATATGCTCTCCCATCACAGTCAAATGTTCAAACGGACACACATACAAAGTATATGACCAAGTGCGCATCGAAGGACTGACACAGCCTCGCGAGGCCTACGACTGCCAAGGCCGACAGATTGTTACCCCGTCTGGTGACACCCGCACAAGCAGCGGCTATGACGGCTATCATTATCGTTATTATACTTTCAAAACGCTCTACAGTTCCGACAGCAGCTACGGCGGCTACGACAGCAGCTACGGCCGCGACCGGGAAATAGAAGAAAGCGCTAACCGCGCCGGCGATGCCGTCCGCAGCGGCCTCAGCGGCCTCGCAGGCGCGGCAAGTGTCTACGCCTCGTACCACGATGGCGAGGCATATCCCGGGCTGTCCCTCGTAACCGGGATATCGCGCGGCTACGGCGAATTTGCACGCCTGCGCATGTGCCATAGCGGATGCCAGTTGTACGCCGGTATAGGCAAAGACTGGCTGATGGACGGCGACAACAAAGACCGCCTGCTATGGCACGCCGGCATAGGCTTCTACTTCGGATTGGGCGGCGACTACGACGACCCGTCCATGGACGTAGCCTTAGGCCTGACCTACGCCGAGAACGCGATGTACAAAAAAAGCTCGCTCACAGCCGACCTAAGCTACACCTACTGGATAGGCCCGTGGAAACGTGTGGGATTCACCGGCGGCCTCAGCCTCGGCTGCGGCGACTTCCGCGAGTTGTTCAACACCGACAACGTAGAGGCCGACCCCTGCTTTGCCTGGGGCTTCGAGGTCGGCATAGTCTTCCGCCTCGCCAAGCTTTAGCCCAAGACGCTGTCCACTCAATATAAAAGGCGTATAGGACAAATAAAACCTGTAACCAGCGTATGTTCCGTTCTGCAAAAAACCTGCTGATAGTGCTAATAGCGCCTTTGACGCTGTTCGCCAATCCTGCAAGGGCCGGGATCAAGGCCACTTACCTCAGCGCCGGCGGCGAGGTGCATACGCCCATATCTGTCAGATGTTCCAACGACAGCACATACACCGTCACGGACAGCGGACTGAGGATTGATACGCTCGTATATCCGGTCTATGCTGATGATTATAACGGATATGCACTCGTACTTCCCGAGGCCATAATCATAGACGACAAGGACGGATACACATTTGCCTATTACAACTTCACGACCCGTCACACAACAGCTTTGCGCCAAAAAGCTCTCGGACACCGCGTATGCACCGAAAAGCGTCGTTATGGAAGCGCCTTTGACTATTATAGGGAAGCTATTACCCGGCCGGTAGTTTGCGAGCCATACCCGGGACTATACATCGCAGCAGGCGTCTCGCGCACCTACGGCGAATTTATCCGACTTCGCAGATGCTTCGCCTCCCACCTGCACGTCTACGGCGGCATCGGCATGGACCTGCTGATGAACGGGGCGAACAAACACCGATTTCTATGGCACGCCGGGGTCGGCTATTACACAACGCTTGATGACGGATTCAAGGATATAGCCGCAAGCGTCACCATAGCCGAGAGCGCCGTGCATCGCAATCTGACACTGACCCTCGATGTCGGGTATACCCACTGGCTGGGCGAGGACAATCCCATCGGCCTTACAGGCGGCGTCAACATCGGTATAGGCGGCGTCACAAAAATGTTCTCCGGCACGACACCCACACTTGTTTGGGGCTTCGAAGTCGGCATAGTCATTCCTTTGATACGCCCCATGCCAATATAAACGACGATATAACCACTAACAACAAAACCAAAACAATGAAGAAATATCTACTGATAATACTGCTCGCGCTATTTGCCCTGCCGGCAAAAGCCATCGACTACATCGACGACGATACCGTGTACGAAGTCATGAACAACCTAACATTGAGACGGCCCTTAGTCATCGAGATGTGGTCGGACAACTGCCCCGGCAGCCGTGTAGTGGCACCGCGCTTCGCCGAGGTCGCCAGACGCTACTCCTCGCAGGCGTACTTCTATAAACTCGATGTCTCAGAATATCCCTCCGTCATAAATTACTTCGGCATCAATATGCTGCCCTGCGTCCTTGCCATATACTACGACTACAACGAAGACGGCGAATTGATTGCATACTATGACGGATACCGTGGCGAGCCATACCTGCACACGTCCAATATCGACGCTCTTGTACGGCGCGTAGTTTCCAATCATATCACAGACCGATAGGCTATTACGAGGGCAAGTGTAAGTAGATCGCTCATTCCCTCTCACCTCTTCATCTACTCTCTCCTCCACAATACATATTCCCTATCCAACCCCCGGCTGCCGTGCCCGCCCGACCACATTCCCAAATATCCAAGAAACAGCCCATTCCTGTGGGCGGGTACGGCAGCCATTTTTTTTTGACAACACCACAAAAGACAATATACGACAATGAAACGACTATTACTCCTGACAATTATGGCGGCGCTATGTCTCTGCCCCATGGACGCACAGAAACAGAAGCGCAGCGGCAAACGCCCCGCCAAGGAATCCACAGAAGCCAAAGCCGAACGCCTCTTCAACGAAGCCGAAGACTTCTATTTCGGCACGGACAAAGTCTTTATGAACCGCGAGAAAGCCGCCGAACTCTACCGTCAATCCGCCGAACTCGGCTATCCCCCGGCGATGGAGAGGCTTGGATACGGGTATCTCAATGGAGATATGGGACTGGCTAAAGACGGAGAACAATGCGTATTCTGGTTCAGGAAAGCAGCCGAAAAAAACAATTGTGACGCCCAACACGGCCTTGCCATATGTTATGCAGACGGCTTCGGAGTTCCGAGAGACTCCGTACAATCTATTTATTGGCTCGAAATAGCTGCCGAAAACGGCAATTCCGCCTCCCAATATTGTCTCGGGATGGAGTATTGTCCAAGGAGAACCCCTATAAAAGCATCGCTAAGAAAAGCCGGATACCGATACGATGCCGACAAAGCAATTTACTGGCTGAAAAAAGCCGCCGAACAAGAGTATCGTGATGCATTCTGGGAACTATCTAATTTGTATCATAATCTCGGACAATACGAAGAGAGTGTGCAATGGGGGTTCAAAGCCGCAGAGAGAAAAGATCCATATGCGCTACTTGTCTGTGGATCATTATGCTATAATGGTAAAGACGGATTTCCCCAAGACAGAGATCGGTCTTTTGAGTATCTATCCTATTTAGCCAATAATCCCGAGCTCCTAAAGGATGATGAATGGCGTGCCGATACATACTACTATTTAGCATGGTGTTATTTCAAGGGATATGGCACAGAAGAAAATGACAAACTCGCATTTAAATACTTTTCTTTGGTCCCCGTCGAATGTTATGAAAGACTATGCGACTGCCCTATTATGTTGGGCGGTTTTTACGAAGGTGCCATTGACGGAGCACCATACAAAGATGTTCAAAAAGCTATCGAATACTACAAAATAGCTATGAGTTACAATAATTTAGAAGGATATTATTGTTATGCGGTCGCCCTTTACGATGGAGCTGAAGGAAAAAACAAGCGCAAAGAAGGTCTGAAAATGCTGCGCGAACTTGCCCGCAACGGTATGGAGCCAGCCATCAAATACCTCAACTGCATAGGCCAAAAATACTGAGCGATGACAACGCCTTAAGCATCATTTTACTCATTAATCCAAGCGAGACCAATATATTAACACAATTTAATATCCGGGGAGGGTGTTTTAAGTTTTTTACAACTATCTTTGTCTTTAATAACATTGATTAGCATTTAAGGTAAGGTATAGTGAACTCTCCCCCCCCCTCTTAAACACGCTCCAAAACGACAATTGACCAAGACATGATTACAAGACACTGCATAGGAAGATATACCATACTTGTCGCCATAGCAGCAATGTGCATCAGCATCGCATACGGCGCAACACCCCGAAAGAAGAAAAAGAATCGGCGGGCAACGCGCACCGAGATTGTCAAGCCACCATCCGAACCCTTCGAGAAGGTCACTGAATGGGTCGGTGAGTACATTGAGCAGAAATCCTATTCACGAGATACGGCAGATCCGCTGATACGCCTCTTGGGATACTCAAAGCAGCTGAAAGGCAAGTATTACTCGGCATTCGACAAGCTCTTGGTGGACTCGCTTACAGCCAATCTCAAGCGTAACAGCAGCGACCGTGTAATAGCCGTGGTCGAGCTATACGACCATCTGTTTGCGGACACGGCAGCCAACAAGACCAAGATGCTGTATGTCAAAGGCAATATCCTTGCATCAAAACAGGACACCATTCAGCTGAAAAAGGTCATTCGCCGCCTAAACTTGCTGCAAGACACCGTTCACAGCCAAACACTCTACGACCACCTCATCAAAATCCGCAACTACATCCCTGCCGACCAAGGTCTTGACGGCACGTGGATCTCGAACCGATATAGTACAGACGTATACGATTGGCCCGCACACCCTATAACTTTTGACTACATAGGCGGTCAAACAATTGTATATCATAAGCCTTACGTACAGGAATTAGAAAACACATGTGATTACCAGCCGACCGACACATCCCGCCTCGTATTGCCTTATGCCGAAGACTCATTGTATATCGTTTGGTCTTCTGAAAAGTTGAAGAATATCGACCCCGAAGCACTCGGACTGTTGCGCGGCGCGACATCCACTGCAGCTTCAATAGTTTCAGGCAACTTAGCACGGCACAACAAAGTAGACCTCGGAGAGCAAATTCTCGGCAATATAGCCACATCGGCCATCGAAATCGGGCTCAACGCCATATTTGACGCCCTTTGGAAGCCGTCAAAGACCGTATGGATTCTCGAAGGACGCTTCCGTCGCGTCAACAAATATCTGCTACAAGGGACATTGAGCTATCAGAGCAAAAAAGTCAATGTAGACGGAAAAGTCAGCAATAAAACATCTTGGACATACGAGTATTCATACACACGCTATAATCCCGACGATCACATTTATTGGGCCGGATGGAGATTTGGTATAACCACACCTTACGCATGGCTAACCGAATACATCAAAGCCCGTAAGAATCAGTTTACCCCGGCAAAGAAAGACAAGAAGCATTTCAATGCACATCAAAGTTTGAAAATATGGTATATGAGCCATGTTCGCGCATTGGAAGAGGGTGTTGACGACGACCTTTACTATCAACTATGTATGGCACAAGCCGATTCGTTGAAACAAGCAAGCTATATCGCGCCCTTTATGGGCATGAAATTCGCCTCGGTAGACAGCATCTTCCTCAGAAAAAACAAATGGTCGCCCGAGCAAGGAGTTATCCTTAAAGATTTTGACAAAAATCTGTCTGCCGCTTTGCTTGCCGGCCTGAAGAAAAATGACGTCATTGTAGAAGTCGGGCCTTACCCGATTACAGATGATGCATCTTTCAGTAAAGCCATCAGCCATTTTAAGCCCTACGAAGTGGTGAACGTGGTGGTACAGCGCAAAAAGAAACGCTTGACAATACCCGTAGAACTGTCCATATGCTTAAGGGATTACGATAAAAACGAGAAAGAATGAAACCTTTAATCATATCTGCAATACTGCTGTGTGTGACGACGTCCACAGCATACGCGCAGGACGCGGACGTGGACGTTGGCGCCCTTGCATGGTCTGCCAGAGAGTCGCTCCGGTCTATGAGCGGACCTGTAGAATCGATTGTCAAACCTGACGGCAAGGGCGGTGTCGTGAATGCCGGATTCGGGCAAAAATCCAATATTAACATCCGAATCCCGTCGCGGCGCAGACCGGCGAAAGGACGTCCCAATAATGTAGGGTCGCACACGAAAGTCAGATCTGAGAGCTTTTTCGAACGGAGACGGCGCGAGCGCGAAGAAGCCGCCGCCGAGGCGGCACGCCGCGAAGCAGAGAGGCGTGCCCGTATACGGCGCGAAGATGCCGAAGACTTTGCACGCGGCTATTCGATACACCAGGGCATGATGTCGGGATTCTATATGCGCAAGGCCGCACGTGACCGTTACCTCGCCACCGAAGGCGCAGCCCGACTGGACGCCTCGGTACACGCCATGGATTTGGCCACTATCCCGACGCAGGAAGCCAAGCCCTCGCTCGACACAAAGTCCAACGACGAACTCGCCGAACTGTTTGAGGAGCCGGTAAGAATCATCGATTTGAACAAAGAACGCAGCGCGAGGACATCCTTCACTTCCGGCGAAAGCATCTCCGTACAAGGAAATACCGACATTTCGCCACAGTCTTATAATGACTGGATCACCGCCTTCCAATCCACACCAACGGTCAAGATGCCGTCCGCCTCGCCCGGGCGTATCACGGCAGAAATGCGACTGCTACTCTCAGCCGAGCAATGCGACATTGACACCCTACCACGCTTCGTCATCCCCAACATCGGCCTTGCCATATGCTTCGGCGACACACTGCTGTCGATAAACAAGGATATGGCCCGGCGCTTTACATGGGCTTCGGGACACGTGGACCATGTCGTTCCGTGCGGCAATAGCATGATTTGCAAAATAGGGCAGAAAATCGTGAGCTATCACGGGGCAAAGCGCGAGGAGCTGTTTACTATAGACACCCCGGAATACTCGCTGTTTTCCAAAGACAACGAAGAATTTTGGGTACTCGCGTGGTATGCCGACATCTCGGCCTTATACGCCGTCAATCCCACGAAGCACACTATGACCGAAGTGGCACGCCTCCCCGAGTTTATATGGAAAGTCGAACAAAGCATAAACGCGACATACATCGCCATCGACACAAAGATTTATCAGCTACAGAAAGACAAGAAGCCGACACTGCTATACAACCACGACAAGCGCATCAACGACTTCATACTCACCACCGAAGGAATGTTGCTCGCCCTTGACGACGGCTTGGTGTTGCTATCGCCAGACTACACCGCCTCGGCCGTATCAGACCACGGCATCCTCGAGCTATGGGCAGACGGCGATGACTACTACGCATTCGACACCAAGCATAACATACAGTACGTAACCATCAAAAAGACAAAATGAAACATCCAATCAAAATGAGCCGCATCAAACACATTTTGGCCATAACCCTCTCCCTGCTGTTGATAGCCATCATCGCCGATGCCCAAGTCAGCCAAAGACGCCGCACCCAACAGCCCCAGCCACAACAGCAACGTACACAGCCACAAAAAGCAGATGAAGCGCAATATGAACCGGGGCATATATGTTCACGCGATTGCTTTACTACAACTTTTACCGAAAATAACACCAGATTCAAATTAGAACGTAGTAATAAGTGCAATGAAGCTATCGTCCTTGGCTACATACTCAAAAATAAAAAAAACCAAGTCGAAGAGGCAGAACAAAAATTATATCTTCCTGCGAATAAAAGAGCTGTATCCATTCCCACAAAAGACGGATATGACTACTTAATCAGTAAATGGTATCATCCGGATGAATATGAAGCTTACGAAATAGAAGTTAGAAAAAAAGCTGACATCAGTTTTAAATGGATCAAAGGTCCAGATACATACTTTGCAATTTTTAAGAATAAGACCGGGAAGGGGTTCACCATCTATATGCAATATTGGACTGGCGATCGTTGGATAGATAGTCCAGCCATTTTAGATGCACAAGGTGGAAGTGCGGCAGCCGGTCCATATAAGAGAGTCCGATTTACTCCGTTAAAACTTAATTACTAACAATATAATAATCACAACATAACTACGATAACAATGAATGCATTAATCAGAATCACAGCTCTAATCATCGTTGCCTTCGCCTTTGTCAGCTCGAACGCACAGGACTTCGAGGGCGTATGGTATCCGTCCTCGGATGAAGGTATGATCGGCAACATCAAAATCAAAAAAGAGAACGGCGAATACGTTGTCCAATACAAGACCAAAGCATACGGACTAAAGACGTCAAAAGGCACAGTCGTTAACGGCGCTTTAGAGTTTTACTTTCTCGAAGATACAAACTATGGTGAGTATTGGATAGGCGAATGGAATGGTGAACGAGACCACATATTAGTAGGTCATGACTACGGCCATTACGGCACTAACGGCAGAGCAGGGGTAATATACGATCGATCTTACAATAGCCGCGAAAAATGCGCTACAATTGAAAAAGAATACTGGGATTTCAAATTAGTTCCTGAAGGCGACAATATGACATTATATTACCAAGCTTCAACCAGTTACTGCGCAAATAAAAAAGGAGAAGGCTTGCGTGTCGTCTTTTACAATAGCTCTGGTTATTTCATTTCTGATGCCTACACCAACTGGTGAGCTGCCTCGCGGCATACAAAAGAGTAATCTAACATTCAAATAGCTATATATGAGACACTACGCGAAGTATATTTTGCTGATGACAGCAACGGCGCTGACAGCATGTAGCGACAACGAGGCCAACACCCCGGACGACAAGAGCAATCCGGATCCTATAGGGACTGTCAGCACCACCATGTACAACGAGGATAACGGAGACACTCATCTCGGAAGCCTGCACATAGATCGCAATGGAAACTTCGTGGGCTGCGATATGGCCATGATAAGCGGCGCTAACGGCTTGAGCGATGTTGCAAGTATACCCAAGTCCGGATATAGCGGCACATCAAAGGTTATGCCCAAGACCTGCTACGTAACCTATCTCGATGGCGAATGGTGCCGTCTTTATGTAGAGAAAACCATCAGCACGAGCAAGGCTTCCGCCACAGGCGCTAACATCAAGTATCAAAAGCCCTTCAAGGGTAAAGACGAGGTTTTGCTTCTGTCCGAATCCGAAATCGTTTATGCCGCAGAAGGAGGCAATACGATTGTGACCATAAACAACAGTTCGATTATTCCCTTCTCTGCGACCTCGTCTGCCGAATGGTGCAATGTAACGATAGGCTCGACCCTTGAACAGCCATACCTGACTGATGCTGTAAGTGTAGACGTCCTTCCGTCAAACTCTACCAAGGACGAGACGGCGACCGTTTCCCTTACGACACTTTACGGAAAAACAACCACGATTACCATCACCCGCAGAGGCGTCGTCCCCAGCATCGAGATGGAACAAAACATACGCATAGGACACAGCGCAAAAGAATTCACAATACCGGTGACGACCAACCTCCCGCTATCAGACCTCTCGGCAGCGACTGATGTAGACTGGCTTTCAGTAGAACTCGCAGCCGTAGACAAGGCTGAGACAACAGCCCGTCCGTTGCGGTGGCTGGGGAACAACCCGGTAGCACCTATCAAGGCAAAATCGCCAAGCGCACCGGCTCCCGAAACCATCATCGTCAAATGCGTGGCCAAAGCCAATACCGACACCGAGCGCAGTGCTACAATCACGATTTCATCCAAAGATGGGCAGACATCAGCCGACACCCGACTCCAACAAATCGGGATGTATATCGACCTCGGCCTCAGCGTCAAATGGGCCACGTGCAACCTTGGCGCCGATGTACCCGAAGAATATGGCTATTACTATGCTTGGGGCGAAACATCCACCAAGAATAGCTACACGCATGAAAATTACAAATTCTACTGTGGAAAATCTGACAGCTATAGTAAGTACAACGTCACTGACGGGCTTACAACACTCAAGTCCGAAGACGATGCAGCGACAGTGAGCCTCGGCGAGCCATGGCGTATGCCTACCAATACCGAAGCAACCGAACTACGGCTAATGTGCAATTGGTTTTGGACTTCGATAAACGGAACAACAGGCTACCGGCTTACCGGGCCTAACGGCAATTCAATATTTATGCCATGCTGCGGACAATATAGTATAGCTCTTGACCTAAACGACTTCGCCAAGTATTGGACATCCTCATTGTATCTGGAAAACCCCGTTGGAGCAAGGTCTATTTACTTTAATAAAAGCATAACCGGCAAAGATTATAGCAATAGCACCTTTAGCCGGTACTACGGCCAATGCATCAGACCGGTAAAGCCATAAAACCACTTATAACAAAAAAACATGAAACAGTTTAACAGACCCAAACGGCTATTACTATCATATATACTCTTGTTCTTCGGCTTCGTCAGCGCAAGCGCACAGGACTTCGAGGGCGTATGGTACCCATCCTCAGATGAAGGCATAGTCGGCAACATCAAAATCAAAAAAGAAGGCGACGAATACGTTGTCCAATTTAAGACAACAGTCGGGCTAAAGACATCCAAGGGTAATGATATTGACGGCGCTCTATACTTTAGTTTTTTAGCTGCGAAAACTTATGGCCAGTATTGGTTAGGAGAATGGAACGGCGACCAGTTTTGCATCTTAGTTGGAAAAGGCAACGGCCATTACAGCACTAACGGTCATGCAGACGCAATATTTGACCCCTCTTACGACAGTCCACAAAAATGCGCCAATGTCGAATATGACTATAGGGAGTTCAAATTAGTACCCGAAGGAGATAATTTGGCATTATATCACAGATGTTCATTGTATTATAAGGCCCAAACATCCAACGGCGAGCGCATAGTTCTTGGACAGAGTAGCAATTTCGTCAAAGCCAACACCTACACCAACTGGTGAGCTGCCTCGCGGCATATACATCATCAAATCAGCACAAGGCATACGCAAAATACGCATATAAAGAGATAACGAATATAACAGCACAAGCCAAATAGAACGGAATTTGAATAATTAGTGGTTTATGGTTACCTTTGCAAAAGATTGCAAACGACCACTTGACAACGTCTTGACTATGAATATATCCAACGCATGCTTCGTCACCAGTAGCCCCGATGTGGATAAATGTCCCAAAACGGCCATGCACGAGTACGCCTTTATAGGGCGCTCCAACGTAGGCAAGTCCTCGCTGATAAATATGCTCACGGGCAATCGCTCGCTGGCCATGACCTCCGCCACCCCCGGCAAGACCATGCTTATCAACCACTTCCTCGTAGATGACGCATGGTATATCGTAGACTTGCCCGGCTATGGGTACGCGCGGCGCAGCAAGGACGACCGCCGCCGCCTCGAAGCAATGATCAAGGGCTATATTCTCAAGCGTCCGCAAATGACGTGCCTGTTCCTGCTAATAGACGGGCGTCACCTGCCCCAGGACATAGACCTCGAATTTATGAACTGGTTAGGCGAGAATGGCGTGCCATTTGCCATAGTCTTCACCAAGCTGGACAAAATGACGTCGAACGCTGCCAAGACCGTCACCACCAAATACCTCGAAACGCTGCGTGAATACTGGGAGGAACTGCCTCCCGTATTCCGCACTTCGAGCATAGACCGCCGTGGCCGCTTTGAACTTCTCGACTATATCGAGAGCCTCAACACCCTACCCATCGAACTTCCAAATTCCCAACTCGATATAATTAATTAGCCATCACTAACATTTAACGCTTACACTTAATGAAAAAATTATTACTCACAATCACGACTTTGCTGGCCACGGCCACCATGTCGGCTTTCGATAGCGGCGGCCTCAGCTTCACCGTCATCGACAGTGAAAAAAACGAGTGCGCGGTCACCGGCTACGATGCCGCCACCATCCCCACCTCGCTTGACATCCCGGCCAAGGTGGCGGATAACGGCATCACCTATACCGTTGTACGCATCGACCGCAATGCATTCAAGGAGGCGCCCATCACCTCGCTCACTGTTCCGTCAACCGTAACAACCATACAGAGCCGCGCATTTTACAGATGTCAGAACCTGGCGACAATAGACCTACCCGTAAGTCTCGAAAGCGCTTCCGGCGCTTTCAGCTTATGTCCCATAACTACGGCATACGTTCGTTGCAAAAACGAGCCTGACGGGTGGTCCTTCGGATTGAGGCTAAATCAGATTTTCTACTTCGGTTCGGTACAAGCACTAAACGGCAATAGTGTATCGTCAACAGTCCAATACATCCACTGCTTAGGCAATACGCCGCCCGAAATCACTTACACAAACAAGTTTTCTTATGGCTTCGATGGCATTGTATTGGTGCCCTCCTCCGCAGTAGCCGACTATCGTGCTGCCGATGTGTGGAAAGATTGCCGTATATACTCCAATGACGCAATCGAAAAAGGATTCACCTTTATGATTACCGATGCCGAGAAACACGAGTGCCAAGCCGTCCATTATGACAAATTCTTAGGCGGCGACGTAGTAATTCCGTCCATCGTTGCCATCAACGGCGCCGACTACACTGTAACTGGCATCGCCGTCAAAACATTCTATAACTGCGACAAGATTACTTTGCTCACCGTCCCCGCCACCGTGCGCGAAATCGGCGAGGAGTTCCTTGGATACAACCCACGCCTTGAGCGTATCACCGTTGAGGACGGTAGCCAGTACTACAAGGACATCAATGGCATCCTCTACACCGCCGACGGCGCCACCCTGCTAAAATGCCCTGAACACTACTTCGACCCTGTGGCCGTACCGGACGGCGTGCGCACCATTGCCGAACACGCCTTCCAAAGTAGCAATATCACCTCCGTCGTTCTTCCCAACACGCTCACCGAAATCGGCTATATTGCATTCGGATACTGCAAGCATCTGACCAAGGTTACTATCCCGGCATCCGTCACCACACTCGGGCGCAGCGTCTTTGTGGGCTGCTATTACCTCAATTATGCGAGGATAGAGTCCGAAGTAGTGGGAGAATATATGTTCGCCGACTGTAAGAGCCTTACACGCATAATCCTTAGTCCGAAAGTAAAAAAATTGGGCAAGTGGGCTTTTCCCCTACATGGTAGATTCACAACAATGATACATGTACTGAATACTACTCCGCCCAAATGTGAAGACAAGTTGTCCGATGATACTAACGACATAACTAAATTCACACTCAAAGTACCATACGGGAGCGAAGACGCATACTACAACGATGACGTATGGGGCTTGGTTCCCACCATCGAGAACACCCTCGGCTCGGATAACAACGGCCTAACATATGACAGTAAAATATATGGTGGCAGCTTTTGTGGCGCAATATATGCCGATCCTCAAAAAGCTGTGGGCGACTTTGTCATTCCCGGACAGGTAACCATAGGTGGGACAACATACGATGTCAGAGCGACATTCCACAACATCTTCGATGACAATCCTAAACTTACGTCTCTGACTATGCCAAATTCGATGGACATGATCAGCAAAGCCATCGCCCCCGGTAGCATAAACATTAGCCAGTATAAATCCAATTCAAAGTATTATGGTTTCTCTGACGGAATACTCTCATACGGCATAAACAGTCCGTGGATAACTGCATGTATTCCCGGGAAAGAGGGAAATGTTACTATAAACAGGGACGTTGTCTATGATTATGCATTCTATGGCTGCGATAAAATCGCATCTCTATCCTTTGAGAATACTGTAACCCTCGGCCAACACGCCTTTGACGGCTGCAAAGGATTGGAGAAAATCGATGTGAACATTGGCGGCAGTTTTTTTGCTGATGCGGCTAATTTCGTATTTGCCAACTGCACCGGGCTTAAAAAAGCCACAATCAAGTCAAACGAAATATCCATCGGAGCATTTGCTAATTGCAAGTCCTTGGAAGAAGTTACCATCGAACCTCACAATCCGGAATATTCGTTGTTGATATACAACCATGTGTTCTTCGGCTGCCCAAGCCTTAAAAGTATAATCTGTCGCACAACAAAGCCATATAGCCCCAGCGACTTGTTCGGACTAAACGTTGACATCCTCGAAAGCTACCGCTATCAGAAAGTAACGCTCTATGTACCCACTGGCTCGGCACAGGCTTATAAAGAACACCCGCTGTGGGGTAAGTTCGGCAATATAGTTGAAAAGGATATGGGCGGCGTGGACGATGTCTTTGCCAACGACGACAACAGTGTAAGCGTGTTTGTCTCAGCCGGCACCATACACATCAACGGAGCCGAAGCGGACGCCGCTGTGGCAGTATACGACCTCGCCGGACGCACAGCCTATTCCGGGACAAGCAAAGAAATCGCCCTCGGTCACCACGGCATATACATCGTGGCCGTAGCCGGCAAGACCTTCAAAGTCGCCCTCTAAACCGGGACGACTTACCATACAGACAGCGGGCTGCGCCGACGCGCAGCCCGCTGTCTGTATCTTCCTCTTAGTTGAACGCATCACTGCCGGGCGCACCACTCGAAGGCTGCGCGGAAGGCGGCAAGCCACGGCGTAACCGCGTCATTGCGGCGACTGCGCGGATAGTGTCCGCATTGCCACGGGAATATGGCGCGCTCCAAGTGCGGCATTATCGCTACATGGCGCCCGTCCGGCGATGCAATACCGGCCACAGCCCCGTCACTGCCGTTAGGATTGCCGGGATAAGTCCGATAGGCATACTTGGCTATAACGTTGAAGTTCTTGACACCGGCAGCGCCACCAAGATTGAAGCGGCCTTCGCCATGCGCCACCCATATACCAAGGCGTGATCCCGAAAGCCCGCCGAACATCACGGTATTGTTCTGCGGCACAATAATACCGAGATACTGAGACTCGAACTTATGCGAACGGTTGTGCTCCATACGCGGCATACGCTCGCCGGCCTCCGGGGCTATCAGGCCAAGTTCTATCATCAGTTGGCAACCATTGCATACGCCCAAAGACAGAGTGTCGCGCCTTGCATAGAAGGCTTCAAGCGTCTTCCGAGCCTTCTCGTTCCAACGGAAGCCCGAAGCCCAGCCCTTGGCCGAGCCAAGCACATCGCTATTGGAAAAGCCTCCGCAGAACACTATCATACGGATATCCTCCAGCGTCTCGGCTCCGCTCATCAAGTCTGTCATACAAACATCCTTGACATCAAAACCGGCCAGATATAGCGAATACGCCATCTCGCGCTCGCCATTGATACCCTTGTCACGGATAATTGCGGCACGCGGACGACCGCTGACCGAAGCCTCGGGACGTATCGTCATCTCCTTGCTTCCCTTCCATCCGGAGGGGAAAATGTAGCGTAACGGCTGATGCTCCAAATTATCACGGCGTGCGGCAGCACATTCTTCGCCACTTTGCAAGCAATCAAGCCTATACGAAGGCTCATACCATATCGAACGGAGTGCATCTATGTCGAAACTATGGGTATCGGTGCCGACCTTAACCTCCAGTGTACGTCCGGACGTAACAGGATGACCTATTGCGAAATACCGCACTCCGGCTTCGTTGAGTATCGCTTCGACAGATTCGGTCGTACCATTGTCCACCTGCATCACCACTGCCGGATTCTCGGCAAACAATGCGCTGACCAAGTCGCCTCCCATACTGCCTGCCATTTCAGACAAATCGATTTCGAGCCCACCCGATGTATTGGCAAAGGCCATCTCTAATAAGGTTGTCACCAGACCGCCGGCACTTACATCGTGCATTGCCAAGGCCTTGCGCTTACGGACAATGGTTTGCACAGCTCCGAAAGCGTGAGCCAACGTCACTGCATCCACTTCGGGCGCCTTGTTTCCTACCAAACCCATTGTCTGGGCCAAAGCCGACCCACCAAGACGAAGAGTATCGCCCGCAAAGTCGATATAATATAATGTCGAAGACTTCTTTTTCACCAATACCGGCGAAAGCGTGCGGCGGATATCGCGCACCGGCGCTGCCGCCGAAATTATCACCGTACCGGGAGCCATCACTCGACGCCCGTCAGAATACTTTTGCGTCATTGACAACGAATCCTTGCCCGTGGGTATATTCACGCCCAATGCGCAGGCAAATTCGCTACACGACTCGACGGCTCGATACAAGGCAGCATCTTCGCCCGGATTACGGCACGGCCACATCCAATTGGCGCTGAGACTTACACTGCGAAGGCCGGCGACCGAATCTGCCCCAACTATATTGGTCAACGCTTCGGCAATAGCCATACGCGACCCGGCTGCAGCATCGCACAATGCAGCCTGCGGTGCATGGCCTATCGACGTAGCTATGCCACGTCGTCCGGTGAAATCTATGGACACTACGCCGCAATCACTCAAAGGCAATTGTAATGCACCTTGGCATTGCTGACGCGCCACGCGTCCGGTAACGCTGCGGTCCACCTTATTAGTGAGCCAATCCTTGCACGCCACAGCCTCCAAGGACAATACATCGGCTATATACTTGTCCATGCACGCAACATCATATCGGACAGATGCATGGTGTCGCACGACCGTATTATCCGTCATCACGGTCCTTGGCGAAGATCCGAACATGTCTGCCATGGCCAAATCTATAGGCCCTGATTCCTGTCGGTCGCTGTCGTCCATACCGCCATGCCCGAACACAAAGCGATGGTCGGCAGTGGTATGCCCGACTTCGTACATCGGAGCTCGTTCACGCTCTGCAATACGGCGTATGCGCTCCACGTCCTTACCGCGCACTACCATGCCCATGCGTTCCTGAGATTCGTTGCCTATGATTTCCTTGTCACTCAGTGTCGGATCACCCACGGGCAGTCGATCTATATCAATATATCCGCCTGTCTCTTCCACTAATTCAGATAAGGCATTAAGATGTCCACCGGCTCCATGGTCGTGTATAGAGACTATCGGATTGGTGTCACTTTCGCTGAGCGCACGTATGACATTGGCCACACGTTTCTGCATCTCGGGGTTTGCTCGTTGTACGGCATTAAGCTCAATGGCATTGGCATACTGGCCTGTAGCAACCGAAGACACTGCACCGCCACCCATGCCGATACGATAATTGTCGCCTCCCATCACAATGACACTTTCGCCGCTATGAGGATGGCCCTTGACCGCATCACGGGCTCGGGCGTACCCTACCCCTCCGGCCAGCATCACCACCTTGTCGTAGGCATACTCAATGCCATCGTCCGAATACTCAAATGTGAGTACCGACCCACATATCAGCGGCTGACCGTACTTATTGCCGAAGTCACTGGCACCATTGCTGGCCTTAATCAATATTTCGGCCGGCGTCTGATATAACCATACTCGCGGATTCATCATCAATTCCCACGGGCGAAGGCCATTAAGGCGAGGATACGATGTCATATATACTGCCGTTCCTGCCAAAGGGAGGCTGGCACGACCGCCGCCAAGACGGTCGCGTATCTCGCCGCCGGTACCTGTAGCCGCCCCGTTAAAAGGTTCAACAGTTGTCGGGAAATTATGCGTCTCAGCCTTCAACGAAAGTACAGTCGGGACATTCTTCTCCTCAAAATATGAGGCATACTCGCCCGACACGGGTGCAAACTGTCGCATACGCGGGCCTTTCACAAAAGCCACGTTGTCTTTATATGCCGACACCAAGCCATTGGGATTGGTTTTACTTGTCTTTTTTATCAGTTTGAACAGCGACAGCGGCTGTTCCTTGCCGTCAATGACGAACGTGCCATTAAAAATCTTATGGCGACAATGCTCCGAATTGACTTGGCTGAATCCGAAAACCTCACTATCCGTAAGCGGCCTATTCATGCGTTTTGCAAGCCCCTGTAAGTACTCGACCTCATCGGCACTCAAAGCCAAGCCTTCGCTTACGTTATATGCTGCGATGTCTTCGATATAGCGGATAGGAGCCCGGCTTGTATCCACATCAAACACATGTGCATCCAAGGCATTATAATAGCGTTGCAACATCCTGTCATAAGTTGTGCCTTTGTCGGCACGATCAAACTGCTCGATGCGACGAATGCAGTCTATGCCCATGTTTTGGCAAATCTCAACAGCATTGGTACTCCATGGAGTCACCATCTCGCGGCGCGGTCCGATAAAGGATTGTTTGATGTTGGAAGACACGAGACGACGGGCACCGCCGAAGAGCCAAGACAGCCGATCGACCTCGCTGTCCGTCAACGAACGCGCGGTATCAACTGCGTAAACCTTCGTGGCACCTTTCTTGAAATAAACAAGCATAATGGTGTAGCGTGGGGAATATAGATGTCGATTATGTCAGCACGGTACAAGACCGCACACGACCTTTACTGATGCACAAAGGTACGTTTTTTTGGCGACGTCAACAAATGAGACCATGGTATTTCAGCACATTTTACAAGCCTTAAATCTTCATTGCCGCGGTCTCAAAAATAATTAGTAACTTTGCGGTGAATATGCGCCGTACCAACGGGCACGCTATCAGGCAACGCATACACTAAACATACATCATCATACACAACACAAAACATGAAATTACTTGAAGGTAAGACAGCCCTGATTACCGGTGCCGCACGCGGCATTGGTAAGGCCATAGCATTGAAATTTGCGCAAGAAGGAGCCAACATCGCATTCACAGATCTCGTTATCGATGAAAACGGCAAAGCGACCGAAGCCGAAATAGCTGCTTTGGGAGTCAAAGCCAAGGGTTATGCTTCTAATGCTGCCGACTTCGCTCAAACAGAGGAAGTGGTTGGCCAAATACACAAAGACTTCGGCAGTATCGACATTCTGGTCAACAATGCCGGCATCACCAAAGACGGCCTGATGCTTCGCATGTCCGAGCAGCAATGGGACGCCGTAATCAACGTCAACCTCAAAAGTGCATTTAACTTTATTCACGCAGTGCTGCCCATCATGATGCGCCAGCGCAGCGGTTCCATCATCAATATGGCATCCGTTGTCGGAGTACACGGCAATGCGGGCCAAGCCAACTACGCATCATCTAAGGCCGGTCTTATAGCCCTATCCAAATCCATCGCCCAAGAAGTTGGCTCACGCGGCATCCGCGCCAACGCCATCGCCCCGGGATTTATCGAGACAGCCATGACCGCAGCCCTGCCCGATGACGTACGCGCCGAATGGACCAGGAAAATACCCCTGCGTCGTGGCGGCAAAGTAGAGGATATCGCCAACGTTGCCACCTTCCTTGCCTCGGACATGTCCTCATACGTATCCGGCCAAGTAATACAGGTGGATGGCGGCATGAACATGTAACATCCACAGCCAACACATACAAGAAGGGTGCGGGAACACCCCGCGCCCTTCTTTACATTATATATCTACAAGATACACCTACCTCCTCCGAACAAGCCAATGCTGACATACAACACTCAACTCAAAGGCATAATACTTCCCGAGTACGGCCGCAACATCCAATCTATGGTGGAGTATTGCATGACCCTCGAGGACAAAGCCGAACGTACACGATGCGCCTACTCCATAGTCAACACTATGGGTATATTGTTTCCCGAAATGGTGGCCAACGATCCCGAGAAGCACAAGTTCTGGGATCATTTGGCAGTCATGAGCAACTACAATCTTGATATAGACTGGCCTTTTGATGTGATACACGCCGATTCGCTTGACTCAAAACCCGAGCCCGTGCCAATGTTTGACCAAGTGTCAAATTTCGAACGCCAATACGGACGCGTAATCGAACAAATGGCTCTAGTGGCAGCCGACATGGAAGACTGTCCGGACAAAGACGCCTTCATCGAACTGCTTGCCAACCAAATGAAGAAAGTAATGTCCGAAGCCAACGAAGACGTTGACGACCAGCGTATCTTCGATGACCTTGCCGTGCTCAGCAAAGGTAAAATTCGCCTAACGCCCGACACAATGGTATTGCGCACATACAAGGTCACTTCCAACACCGGCAAGAAAAAGAAAAAGAAGTAACCTAACAAGAGTTTCGACATATGCCGCACACACCGGTCACATTTGAGCAACTGAGACCCATCGGTCACATTATCAAAACCTTCGGATACGAAGGCGATTACATTATGTACTCGAATTATGGTGAGGCAATCGAAGATTTAGACTTTGTATTTGTCGAAATTGACGGGCTTCCGGTACCATTCAAATTATCAGGCACTACTTTCCACAAGGGTGAGATGTGGCGTTCGCGACTCATACCTGTTATTGACGACCAAGACTTGACAGGACACACAATATACGCCACAAGCCAAGATCTCATTGACTCGTTGCACCATGACGCCACAGACCCGGACAGTAAAGATTTTTTCATTGAAGACCTTATAGGATTTGATATCATAGACACCGAATCGGATAAAGTCCTGGGACGAATCATCGGCATAGAAGACTCCACGGCAAACAATCTATTCATTGTCAGCCGTGCCGAGGACAATGACAGCAAATTGTATATTCCTATCGCCGACGAATTCATCGAATACATAGATGAAGGTTCGATAGGTGTTACACTTCCCAAGGGTCTTCTGGAGCTATAACGCATTTTCCCATAAATAGTCATCAAAAGCTTTTTTACAGCAATAATTAACTTATGACCATGTTTGACGAAGATAATGCCATAGCGTTTATACGCGCACAAATTGGCAATGAAATCTCCTCGCTATATGACGATGACGAAATTCTCAATGTCATAGATATAATCTGGGATTTCTACGAGAGTAACGGAATGCTCGAAATTGATTTTTCAGAAGATGATGAAGAAGATGCCGATGTGGATCTCGATAGACTGATGAGCACCGTGCGCCGCACTTTGGCCAAAGATAAGCGTGCAAAAATTGCAACCGAACACATTGAGCCTATAGTCAACGCCGAATTAGCTTACGAAGACTCATTGGAGGACGAATAACCCAATGTATCTAAACATGCCCCGTTTCACTTTTTCAAAAAAATGCGCCATTGTTGCTGCCATTCTGATGGCGGCAGCATCCGGCATAGCCTCGACTGACATTCCAAATGCCGATGCGCCCAAGACCCTTAAGGAAAACATTGCCACGCCGGAAGTTCCCAAAAAGTATTCGCCGGCAATACAGCGTCATATGGGCAACAACGCAAACCAATTTGCACGACACAATCTTGAAGTCGCTATGCATCGCAAAAACGAGGTATACAGCATAATCATCCCCTGCGACACGCTCTTCAAGCCAAACGATGACGAACTGCGCACGCATGCGCCATACTATCTCAACGCCTTCAAAGAATTGCTGCGCAAACCTACGTCATACAAGATACTTGTCGTCGTATATTCAGACAACACCGGCAGCGAGCAATATTGCGATGACCTCACCGAAAGACGCGCCAATGCTATTGCTGACTATTTCGATGAACTGGCAGGCGATGTTGAAACCAACATCACACCTTACGGTATGGGGGCTGAGGAACCGCGCTCGGCAAACACTTCTGTCAAGAACAGGAGACGAAACCGACGCGTCGAAATTTACGTTGTGCCCGAAGATAACGTCATTAAGCGAGCACGTACAGGCACTCTCAACTGACAATAGAGCAAAGAATACCCAAGAAAACTTTTAGCTCCGAATATGGGAACCCCTAATCATTATTACATATAGGGGTGCAGTGCCATGCAAACGCCCACGCCACAACTATATACATCATAGCAGTTATTATTCCACAATTTATTGTAAAACATGCGTTGAACGACAAACCCAAGTCACGCAGCAATAAGAGTTCATGCGTACTTGCTACCATCAGCATGACATTTAGCCCTGTACGAAAATCTGTTATGGCAGTTCGCTAAGGTGTTTATCCTCGCAGATAAATACGCGTCCGGGGAATTGATCTATCAGCGAATGGTTATGCGTAGCCACCACCACGGCTTTGCCCTCAGACGCTATATTACTTAGTAGGTGGAATATCTGCTGTCCTGTCTCCGGGTCAAGGTTGCCGGTGGGTTCATCAGCAAGAATTATATCCGGATTATTAAGCATGGCGCGGGCAATCACCACTCGCTGCTGCTCACCTCCGCTTAATTGATGAGGCATTTTGTAACTTTTATTAGGCATACCGACTTGATCAAGTACTGCGAGTATACGATCTTCGCGCTGCCTGCGGTCGCGCCATCCCGTAGCAAGAAGCACAAAATCAAGGTTGGCATAAACATTGCGGTCCATCAGCAATTGAAAATCCTGGAAAACGATGCCCATGCGGCGACGCAACATTGGGATGTCACGACGACGCAATTGTCCCATATCATATCCAAGCACACGGGCATGACCTTGTCCGGACACCGGAACTTCGGCATATAATGACTTTAGCAATGTGCTTTTGCCACTGCCGACTTTGCCCACCAAGTATACCGGCTGCCCACTATCAATGCTAAACGTAACATCTTTGAACACGACAAATTCTTTGCGACGAAGTTCTACGTCTTTATATTCAATCAGCGACATACTGTCTTGGTTGTTTTTATGCGTTTAATCAAGTTGAACGGCTTAGACCTCACAAAAGTACGCAATTTCTGCGAATAAATGCGTAATTTTGCACCTCAAAAAGGTCAGAACGACCCACGTCCACCTAAAGCCAATGCCATCGATGCATTGCATAGATGCCAGAGGCAACTTACATATATACAAAAATGAGCACAACGTTCTTACGCACAACTCTTGTGGTCAGTGCATTGGTTGTATCCATAGCGCTGCCGCAAGACACACAAGCCTGCACATCAATGATAGTTGGCGCACGAGCATCTGCCAACGGACGCCCCTTACTGTGGAAACACCGAGACACCGGGACGGAACATAATTTTGTAGACACCGTATGCCGCCCCGGGCAATACAGGTATGTAGCCTTGTTCAACGGAGGAGACAGCCTTCGTTCAGAAGCATGGATGGGCTTAAATGACACCGGATTTGGAATCATGAATACGGCATCCTACAACCTTGCGCCGGACACTGCTAAACTGGTGGACCGCGAAGGCATCGTAATGTCTATGGCTTTGGGTCGCTGCCGCACGATCGCTGACTTTGCTACACTACTTGACACCCTGCCTCGCCCTATGGGCGTACAAGCTAATTTCGGCGTTATTGACGCCTACGGCAACGGCGCATACTTTGAGACCAATGACAACGGATACACGGCCTACTATCTCAAAGACACAGAAAGCGATGTACTGATACGCACAAATTTCTCCTTTAGCGGCAATGACACCACCGGATATGGATATGTCCGCTACGACAATCTCTGCCACCTTGCCGAAGAACGGATACAACATCACACTCTTACCCCGGCGTTCTTTACCGAAGACGCGTCAAGGTCATTCTACCATAGTCGTTTGGGTCGCGATATCTTATGCGACAGCACCCGTTGGGCCATAGACCAGGACTTTATACCGCGGCGCATATCCTCCGCATCCATCGTCATCGAAGGCGTGGCTCCCGGTCAAGACCCAAAAGATGCTGTAATGTGGACCGTCATCGGCTATCCGCCCTGTAGCCACGTCCGCGCAGTCTCCATAGACTCCGTACCGCCCGAATTGCAACCATCAGCACCGGGATGGCGTAGCCCCGCATGCAACGAGGTTATAAAAGCCAAATACATGGCCTTCCCTTTGAGACGCCCGGGAGACAAGAGCTACATAGACATGGACTATCTGCGTTCAAAGATGCATATAGAACGCATAATGAGTATTAACGAATATGACAAGCATACCAAGAAATGAATCCTATAGTCACCACAATCCTGCTATTGGTCGTTTCCAATGTTTTTATGACCTTTGCCTGGTACGGACACCTCAAATTACAGACAGCCGGCATATCAACCGATTGGCCGCTTTGGCTCGTGATCGTATTCTCTTGGGCAATAGCATTATTTGAATATTCATTCATGATTCCTGCCAATCGCATCGGGTACGTAGGCAACGGCGGACCGATGACACTGATGCAACTCAAAGTGACCCAGGAAGCAATTACCCTAATAGTGTTTACCGTCATCACAATATTTGTGTTCGGTGGCGAAACTTTACGCTGGAATCACATTGCCGCATTCGTCCTACTGGTAGGAGCTGTATACCTTGCATTCCTTAAATGATTGTATCGCATAGGTATACGGCATCATCGACACGTACAGCACTACATAGGCGCATACTCTACGCCATTTACCATTATACTTCGCGGCAGCACGCAGCAGTCTTATTGCCCTTTACGCGTTTTTTTGTACCTTTGCACAACCAATAGCTGCAATTACGAACAAACAATGAACCATATACGCAACTTCTGCATAATAGCGCACATAGACCACGGCAAATCCACTCTTGCCGACAGGCTTCTCGAATATACCGGCACCATTGCATCCAAAGACATGGAAGCACAAGTGCTGGACGACATGGACCTTGAGCGCGAACGTGGCATTACCATCAAAAGCCACGCCATACAGATGCTTCATACCATCGATGACACAGAGTACACACTCAATCTTATTGACACCCCGGGACACGTAGACTTTTCGTACGAAGTATCTCGTTCCATCGCCGCCTGCGAAGGTGCCTTGCTTATTGTAGACGCCACTCAGGGGATTCAGGCTCAGACCATCTCCAATCTTTACATGGCAATAGACAACGACCTAGAAATCATCCCTGTAATAAACAAGATAGATCTCGAATCAGCCAAGCCTGACGAAGTTGAGGATCAAATAGTTGAGCTGCTCGGATGCAAACGTGAAGAAATAATCCGAGCCTCCGGCAAAACAGGCGAAGGCATATCCACCATTCTCCGTGCAATAGTCGAGCGCATACCGGCACCCAAAGGCGACCCTGAAGCACCGCTTCAGGCATTGATATTCGACTCAGTGTTCAACCCATTCCGAGGCATCATCGCTTATTTTAAGATTATCAACGGCACACTATGCAAAAACGATTTCGTAAAATTCGTCGCCACAGGCAAACAATACAATGCGGACGAAGTCGGTGTCCTTAAACTCGATATGCGACCCACCAACGAGATTTCCGCCGGAAATGTGGGTTACATCATTTCCGGTATAAAGACATCCAAAGAGGTAAAAGTGGGCGACACCATCACACACGTTGCACGCCCTTGTGACAAGGCTATAGATGGTTTCGAGGAGGTCAAGCCTATGGTGTTTGCCGGCGTATATCCCATCGAGACTGAAGACTTTGAAAATCTTCGCACCTCGCTTGAGAAACTCCAGTTAAACGATGCCTCACTCACCTTTACACCCGAATCATCTGCCGCACTCGGCTTTGGTTTCCGCTGCGGATTCTTGGGCCTGCTTCACATGGAAATAATTCAGGAAAGACTCGGTCGTGAGTTTGATATGGACGTCATCACCACCGTACCCAACGTTTCATATAAGGTATATGATAAAAAAGGCATAGTCACAGAAGTACACAACCCGTCAGGCTTACCTGACCTTACGTTAATAGATCATATTGAGGAACCATATATCCGCGCCAGTGTAATTACCACCTCCGACTTCATCGGACCGATAATGACCTTATGTCTGTCAAAACGCGGCGAACTCATCAAGCAGGAATATATCTCCGGCAATAGGCTCGAACTCACCTTCGACATGCCTCTTGGCGAAATTGTGATTGACTTCTACGACAAACTCAAAAGCATCTCCAAAGGCTATGCATCATTCGACTATCACCTGCACGACTTCCGCGAAAGCCGCCTGGTCAAGCTTGATATACTCCTTAATGGCGAAAGCGTGGATGCGCTGTCCACACTAACGCATGCAGACAATGCCGTCACCTTTGGTCGACGTATGTGCGAAAAGCTCAAAGAACTTATTCCCCGGCAACAATTCGACATCGCCATCCAGGCGGCTATAGGCGCCAAAATCATTGCACGCGAGACCATTAAAGCCGTGCGAAAAGACGTTACAGCCAAATGCTACGGCGGCGACATTTCACGCAAGCGCAAGTTGCTTGAAAAGCAGAAGAAAGGCAAGAAGCGCATGAAGCAAATCGGTTCGGTGGAAGTACCGCAAAAAGCCTTCCTTGCCGTACTAAAACTTGATTAAGTGCCGCGACTCGATATAAAGCCGAGACAAAAGTTAACAACATCGCCCTCAGAAGATTAACACGCATTCACGCACCAAACCACAAGCATGGTCGTATTCCCACATGCTAAAATCAACCTCGGTCTCAACATCTTGAGACGACGTTCCGATGGATACCACGACATCGATTCAATTATGGTACCTGTCGGATGGAGTGATGTACTCGAGGTCGTTCCGGCCATCAATGAGCCACGCACGACATTGGAATGTCATGGCAGCGAAGACCTTGACTGTTCTGAAGATGATAACCTCGTCATACGGGCTTACAATGCCGTCAAGAGCGTATGCCGAGACATTCCGTCTGTACGTATTTTTTTGCAGAAAAACATTCCGTCCGGAGCCGGTTTGGGTGGCGGCTCAGCTGATGCAGCATACACTGTGCGTGCACTCAACACGTTGTTTTCGTTGGGTCTCAGCAATGGAGCCATGGCAAAAATTGTATCTTCTATCGGCGCCGACTGTCCTTTTTTCGTTTACAACAGCGCCATGGTAGTTTCGGGCATCGGAACAACGTTGCGCAAGGTCTCAATTCCGACACTGAGCGGCCTCACAATAGTCATCTGTCGCCCTGATGGATGCCATGTATCCACAGCACAAGCATACGCCGGAGTTGCAAAAAATCCCAATGCGACACCCGTTGAGCGCATAACTGAACTCCCACCGACACAATGGCGCACAGAACTTCACAACATGTTTGAAGACTCTGTATTTCCTTTGTACCCGGCAATAGCCGACCTAAAGGAATATTTCTACAGAGCTGACGCAGTGTATTCTGCAATGTCCGGGTCCGGAGCGGCAGTATATGCACTATTCCAAGACAAATCAAAAGCTACCAAAGCATTTGATCAATTGAAATACAGGTACAAGTTTATAGCCACGCTATAACACGGCACACTCGGTTAGTTCCATTTGTGCCGACATTCAAAAATCCATGGTAAAAACTCGGTCAAAGATACCGCCCATGGCGAAAAAAATCATTATCTTTGCATCAGTATAAGACGGCTGTATTTTTCACCGCACATGGTGACTGACATCGCCATTGCACGGCACAAATCCGTCACCGGCTCATATTTGAGACACCGACCATGCAATATATAAGCACCGGACACAATTCTCCTTCCGTAACCTTGGCACAGGCCGTATTATGCAGCCACGCTCCGGACGGTGGACTATATATGCCCGCATCGCTACCACAAATTCCTGACGCTTTTTTCCGCAATTTTCAGGGTATGACTGCCTCCGAGATTGCCTATGTTCTTGCCACGCATTTTTTCAGCGATGACATTCCGGCACAAGCCCTCAAGGAGATGGTAGACCGCACTATCAACTTCGATATACCATTGAGGCGCATCGACAACGACATATATGTCCTCGAACTATTTGGTGGGCCTACCTTGACATTCAAGGATATTGGCGCACGTTTTATGGCATCCTTACTCAGACATATCGGGACGGGGTCACTACCGCTTAACATCATTGTGGCTTCGTGCGGTAATACCGCCGGTGCTATAGCCAATGCCATGGCTCCATTGTCGTCCGTAAATGTGTTTGTACTGTTTCCCCGCAATAGTTCGAATCGCCAACTCGAGCGCCAGTATACTACCTTGGGAGGAAACATCCACGCCATAGAAGTACATGGGAACATCGATGACTGCCTCGCTCTCATGCGTCAAGCACTCTCTGACCCGGTTCTGCAACGCAAGGCCATGATGACCTGCGCCAATTCGGCAAATATAGGTCGACTACTCCCCGAAACATTCTATTACTTCTACGGAGTTGCACAACTATTGGAACGCATCGACCAACGCTCGACCGAAATAGTCGCAGCAATACCTTGCGGCAACCTCGGCAACCTCACCGGAGGCATCATAAGCAAACGCCTTGGGCTACCGATAAGCCACTTTATCGCTTGCGAGAACGCCAACGATGCATTCAACGAGACTCTCGCGACCGGGCATCTGTTGCCCCGACGGCCATCCGTACCGACATTGGCTTATGCAACAGACAAAGCAGACCCCACCAACCTGCCCCGAATACTCGATTTGTACCACTACGACTTTGCTGCCATACGCCGTGACATTACCGGAGAGTGCGTCAATGATGTCGCAATTATTGAGGCCGTCAACGGATGCTATCGCGACACAGGATATATGTGCGACCCACACACGGCAATGGCCTACTACGGGCTGCGACGCAACCTCCGTCCGGGACAAACCGGCCTGATTATAGCTACAGCACACCCGGCCAAGTCTCTGGCGGCCATGAACGCCATCACAGGACGAGCCATGGACCTGCCTTTGCAGCTCAACGCCTTCATGACCGGACAGGACCATAGAATCCGCATCAGCCCCAACTACAATGTACTCCGACACATAATCACAGACAACACTCCAACACCTCAAAATATTAAACAATGACAAACAAACGCCAACTAAAGAAACACATCCGCTACGTATGCGGCGAACTTGCCGTAACACTCCTTATCGCCAATGCAGGTGTGCGCGGTTTTGACACAGGAAAGACTCAAGACATTGTGGGCAAGATTGCCACACTCCAAGAAACTTCAATTGCACACGTATCAATATGCTTCGACAAAATTGCCGCAAATTTCGACAGCCGCAAGGCATACAACGCCGCCCGTGCAAAGTACTTCGCGACAGCATATGCCAAACTCCTCAACGAGTTCAATAACCAGGTACAAGAGATTGTAAAAGAAATGAATGCCGCAATGCCTCAAGAGGCACGAGACGCAATTGTCAAGGACTTCAAAGAGCATAAAAAAGCTTGATTGACAGTCTATGTCTATTGCATCAGCCATACTCAGACTCATGGGATGGAATGTGGATATTTCTATCCCTGACTATCCCAAATGTCTGATTTGCGTTGCACCGCATACTTCCAATTGGGACTTTATCATGGGCAAGTTGGCTTACGCATCCATAGGTCGTCATGCCGGGTTTATGATGAAAAGCACTTGGTTTTTTCCTCCTTTAGGATGGATTTTTCGCGCAATGGGCGGCATACCGGTATACCGAAGCAATAAAGGCAAACATCCATCCATGGTAGATCAGGTATCGACAATGATGCGTCAGCGTGACAAGTTGCAAATTGCAATTACGCCGGAAGGCACACGTAGCCGCACATCCCAATGGCACACAGGAATACTGCGCATTGCATACAACACCGGCGTGCCCATAGTGCTTGCCACCATCGACTATCAGAACAAGCGCATAACAGCCTCTCACGCCATATCCGCCTCCGGCAATCACGACTTGGACATGACCTTAATAAAGAGCCATTACAAAGCTTCGCAAGCCAAGCACCCGAAGGATTTCGACAATAGTTTTCATGTCTCGGCCTAGAATTGCGCACCTGAAACATGCGAGAAAGGCACTCTATCCAATCCCACATAAAAACACCATTGACATAATATGCCATCTCTACAAGATCGGCTGACCGTAGCCGCAATTTCGCTTAACATCGCATGGGGCGACGTCGACGAAAACATTTTCGCCACCGCCGCCGCCATCGAAGCGCTACCGAACATACCGGATGTTATTGTCCTACCCGAAACGTTTTCGACAGGATACATCGCGGATAACGAGCATATAGAACGCGTGGCCCAAGACTGGCACAACTCAACCACCATAGGATCCATGACCGAATGGGCAAGGACATACAACGCAGCCATTTGCGGCACATTACTCATCAAAGATAGCGATCAAATATTCAATAGAGCCGTGTTTGTAGAGCCGTCAGGCGAAATTACATATTACGATAAACGCCACCTCTTTGCACTCAGTAAAGAAGCCAAGCATATATCTGCCGGACGCCGTTTGCCCCCTGTCATCAGATACCGCGGATGGAACATCGCCTTAGCTATATGCTACGACATACGCTTCCCTGCATGGTGTCGCAACCAAGGCTTGCGGTACGACATCCTGCTTGTCCCGGCCAACTGGCCACAGGCACGCGCATACGCATGGCAAAACCTGCTTAAAGCTCGCGCTATAGAAAATCAATCGTATGTCGTTGGTGCAAACCGTAGCGGCAACGATGACTTCGGCAGCTATGACAACCAAACTTTCGTATTCGATCCCATGGGCAAATCAATAGACAACGAAAGCGATAATCCGGCCGTAGTGTGCGCCACCTTTTCGCGAGAAACACTTCAGCACTTGCGACGTAGTTTCCCTGTAAGCCTGGATGCTGACAGATTTGACATTGATATGACTTAGTCCATATGCCATTTGATTTCAAAGTATTTTCGCTGGACGACAGCGGCTGCGCAATGAAAATCGGCACTGACGGCGTACTTCTCGGTGCATGGGTGGCATTGCCGACCAACGGCCTTGTTTTGGATGTTGGTACCGGCTGTGGACTAATATCTCTAATGGTAGCACAACGTGCATCGGGCAACCTGCACATTATCGGCATCGACAGCGACAAGTATGCCATAGAATGTGCCCGTGCTAATGTGGCCGCATCTTGTTGGCCCGAATTCGTTTCGATAATTCATTCCGGTTTCGAAAACTTTGTCTTGCCGGATTTAGCGGATTTAATCGTAAGCAATCCCCCGTTTTATACGACAGGTATGCTCTCGCCGAACAATGCGCGAGCCACGGCACGGCATTGCAATGGCACACTCTCTCCCGTCACTCTAATATCCTATGCATACAAGCATCTCGCCCCCGGCGGCTCTTTGGCTATGGTGACGCCGGCCGAAATCGAGCAGACTATTGTATTTGAGTCCACCATACAGCAAATGCGAATAGTACGCCAATGCGATGTAATCACTGTCCCCGACAAAAAACCTCGCCGAATTCTATGGCAAATGCAACGTTCGTGCGATTCGACAGCCTCATTGGAGCATACGACGTTGACCATACGCAAACAAGACGGTAAATTCACAGAAGAGTATCGCAACCTCACATCAGCGTTCTATCTCGATTTTTAGCCCTCTATTTTCAGAAAACAAATACTCCAAAAAATAATAAATACCCTAACCCCCTCACTACAAGACATGACAAACATCGGTTCAATAAACACAGACATCGGCAAAAAAGCCTTACTACTTGGAAGCGGCGAACTTGGCAAGGAAGTAGCCATCGAGCTACAACGCTTCGGCATTTATGTCGTTGCCTGCGACCGCTACGCTGACGCACCGGCCATGCAGGTAGCCCACCGCAGCCATGTATTCAACATGCTTGACCCCAAAGCATTGCGCAAGGTTATTGAGCGCGAGCGTCCAGATTATATAATCCCGGAAGTCGAAGCTATAGCCACATCCGAACTTGTTCGCCTCGAAGGCGAGGGATACAATGTAACTCCAACAGCTAAAGCGGCTGCACTGACGATGAACCGCGAAGGGATACGGCGCCTTGCTGCCGAGGACCTGGGCCTACCCACCTCTCCGTATCGGTTTGCAGAGACTCGCGAGGAATTTGACGCGGCAGTCAAAGCCATTGGCATCCCCTGCGTTGTCAAACCTGTTATGAGCTCCTCCGGCCATGGACAATCAGTCATCAAAACCGAAATAGACATTGAACGAGCCTGGAATATCGCCCAAAGCGAAGGTCGAGCCGGGGCAGGGCGTGTCATTGTCGAAGGATTTGTAAATTTTGACTACGAAATCACGCTGTTGACAGCCCGCACTATCAGTGGCACGGTATTCTGCCAACCCATCGGACACATACAAGTCAATGGCGACTATCGTTATTCATGGCAACCTCAGCCAATGTCCCAAACAGCGCTTTCCAAGGCGCAAGACATAGCACGCACCATCACGGATGCATTGGGCGGATATGGTATCTTCGGCATCGAACTATTCGTAAAAGGTCAAGATGTTATCTTCAGCGAAGTTTCGCCACGACCTCACGACACTGGAATGGTGACTATGATTTCGCAGGACCTCAGCGAATTTGCCATTCACGCCCGAGCAGTATTGGGACTCCCTGTCCCCGAAATCCGTTTTTACGGACCTTCAGCATCTCGGGCTGTAGTCGTAGAGGGCGACAGCGACAAGGTTGTATTCGGTAATGTTGACAAGGCTCTTTCTGTACCCGGAACACAAATGCGCATCTTTGGTAAACCGGAGGTATGCGGACACCGACGTATGGCCGTCATACTTGCCACGGCAAACTCCGTTGACGAGGCTCGAGCCAAGGCTGATGATGCTTTCGCAAAGCTCACCATCAAAGTACTACCTCGATGAGCGACAAGAATATAGACAATCGGCGAATAACTTTTCTGCTCGCTTACGGAGACGAAGGACGGGTGGACGTAATGTTTAGTCCCGAAAAAACATATTACCGTATAGACTTCCCGGACACACTGGAAGACGGCGAACTTCCCGGTCTACATGAGCAGTATGACAGCTTTAAGGAGGATTTACAATCTGCTTTTAACGGCGAACCGGAAGAGATTACGCCCGTTCGCTTCAAGTTATTTGTAAACAACATTACTGCTACGCCAAAGACGTTGAATTACGCCTCGTTACAACGATTTGTCGACATTCTTGTCGCCAAATACGATGAAATGTCAGTGCTGTACCAACTCATAAATTAGTAATACCAACCGAACATTAGCATTGATGTTTTTGCAGAGTGTCAAAACGTGACGTGTACTGCCAATCTTACACCTGAACGATCCACCGGATAGCCCGGATAGCGATGAGTCAGTCGCCATACATAGTCCACACGCAAACACTTGAATATATTCTCGATACCTACCGAGGCTTCCACGTATGGTGTTTTGGACACATCGGTACGCCCCACCCCGTCCGAAGACGGGAAACTGAGCAACGATGTATTGTCGGACGGATTATTGCTGCCTCCCAATTTGCCCCAGAAAGTGCGCACGGCAAAAACCTCGCGTAGACGCAATTTCTTTAACAATGGCACATAATTGAGGAGGGCTCCGTTAGCCCAATATGTAGCCTCTATCGAAGCATAACTATCTGTAATGAATTCCATTGCGTTTATCAACGCATAACTCTCCGGCTGTATAGTGTATGTCAAGTTTGCATTAGGTATAAATAGCTGGAAATACGGAGTATTGCGACTCCATACATGGCCGCCTTTGCCTATAAGATCAAGGTAGCCCCAAGCGCTCATCCAAAAACGTTTCTGCACACTCAGCTGGGTGCGGCAGACACTCCATCGCGACCCGGCTATATGGCGCGATCCTATACGTTGCGACAACATCACCACCGGAGCATCAAGATTGACAGGAAGTCGATAAGTACGTGTTTGATAAAACTTTTCGCCCGGTGCATAGCGCAATTCCAAATCAATCCAGGACATATCGAAATTGGGTAAAGCTTCACCTGTGCCAAGTGTTAGCGGTAAATGAGGTCCGGGCCATTGGCGTTCGACATTGACCGAGGCTGTCACCGACAAACCATTGTGCCTTTCGTGCGTATATGTCAATGTCGCAAGTCGCTGATACGTAACATTATAGTCATCACGCCGTTTCAACGACAATATAAAGTTGTCCGGATTTGTAAACATATACGACTGTCCCGGATGATAGGTATCGTATGTCAAGTTGAGCCGCAACGAGTGTACCGGAAACTCGCGCGAATGATAGCGTTTGTCATTGAAAGAATATTCAGCCTCAACACCATATTTCCATTTATGGTCTCCAAATCCATAAGCAGTGTAAAAGCGGCCGAACCAATGCGGCGAAAGATTGGCTGTCGTCATGCCTCCGGCTCTAAGTTTAAAGCCTTCTATGTCATTGTAGGATGCCATGGCATTTAGCGGCCCTATGTCAAAGTACGAAGGTGTGGACGTGGAGATATACCCTGAGAAGAGTGCTTTTACTCCCTTCTCAACAAACCGATACAATGGATATGAATGTAATTTAACCATGGCTGACGAAACATTTCGCTGGCTTTTTGGCAACTCGACAAGACGCACACCTTCCCAATAAATTGTATCTCGGCTTTCGGCTTGGCGCTCGACACGTCTTTCGCGTCTTTCGGCAAATATTGTATCCGAACCCTCCGGGATATCAAAATCATGCCCGGCATATGCCAAGGTCCTATTGATATATAATCCGGGAGTTCCCGGCAAGACCGTGCCTTCCAGAGTAAGATTATCGTTAGTGATAAGACGCGACCCGTCCGTAGCACGAGCATACGACTGTTCCAACCTCAGGTTTTGTATGAAGTTGAGATTTATATCCGATGAGATACGCATATCTATATGGTTTACAAATAGCACCGGATCGGTTACATCGACTTCCATGCTCCCTATAAAGCCAAACGAAGCCTTATTGCGTGGATAAAAGCTTAACGGAACAAGCTTCCGACCCTCAGAAGTTGTAATGGTATCGCCAAGGTAAAAGCGGTAAAAATCCGCAGATACGGCTGTCAATGGACCTACAAAACGATTCTGGAGCAACGTTATTTCACCGCTAAAAACATCCACTGGACGCAAGACGTCCTCAAGAAATGTCTGCATACTCTCCTGGTCAAAAATCTGATCGACACCCGTGCTATGATATGCTGTCACTATCTCCCTTGTCGCCTTAGGCTGGCGACGATAATGAACGTCTGAGGCCGTTTCCTTGACCGAAAGCTGCATTATAGGCCTCCCGGAAATGTCAGAGGTATCCATACATGTCCACAATACCGGGAAGCGTTTCAAGAGTTTGCTTGTCGATGGGTCTTTAGTAAAGTTGTTCAACGCTATCGATATGCGCTGGTACTGACGATAGTTGTAATAGTCGTTACGCCGAGGGTCTCGGTTCTGGCTTTGACGGCGCAGCCGCTGCATCATATCCACTGCCGGATTGTTGCGCTTACTGTATCGTTGTTTTTTGACAACCACTGCCTGTAATTCCTGTACTTGCGGCGAAAGATACACAGCATACATATTCACCTGACCTCGGCTTATCTTTATAGTCTTAGCCTCATAGGCTTGTGCAGTTACATTGAGCCACGATGTTGTATCACGTACAGTTATCTCAAACACTCCATCGGAACCGGCCACAGTGCTTCCCTTTTTGGAAGAAGATGTTATGCGTGCATACGGCACTGCCTCGTCCGAAATGCTGTCTTTGACAATACCGCGTACAAGATAGGAAGACACCGGCGTAGCGGCCTTCCCTGTGAAAGCAACTAATGCCAATAAAAGTATAATAACATAACGTCTTTCCATCGTTTGTCGGAAATATTCGCTAACTTTGAACAAATGTTTTTTGCCTAATTCATTAATTATGGCTGTCGAAATCGAACGAAAGTATCTTGTAAAATCCGATGAGTGGCGCTCGATGTCATCCTCGAGCAGTCACTTCTGCCAATTCTACCTGTCCGTAAATCCGGACTGCACTATCCGCGTCCGTATCATTGACGGCGCTTCGGCCTTCTTGACAATCAAAAGCCGCAACAAAGGCATATCACGCGGCGAATGGGAATACCCGATACCTGTCGAGGATGCTCGTACTATGATGGAGCTTCATGTCGGAAGACTTATCATCAAACGTCGCTACATCGTACCATTTGGCGGAAATACTTGGGAAGTAGACATCTTTGAAGACGAGCTGTCCGGACTTGCTGTCGCCGAAATCGAATTGCCTTCATCCGATGCCGAAGTCTCCATACCCCCATTTGTAGGTAAGGAAGTTTCAGGAGACTTCCGTTATTATAATTCTTCGCTCTCCGGCACAGGTTTGATGCCGCCCGAAGTATCTTCGCCTGCTTGATCAGCCTTTTGAGGCTGTTTGGGAACATCGCGCAGATTTAAACATACCACATTTTCGACATGTTGTGTATGCGGAAACATATCCACAGGCTGCACCGACGTTACCTCATATAATGGATCCAGCAACGCCAAATCACGCGCTTGTGTCGCCGGATTGCAACTTACGTACACGATGCGCATGGCGGCAGTTCTCAGCAAAACATCCACGACATCTTGATGCATGCCGGCGCGTGGTGGATCAACTATAATTACATCCGGATGACCGTGTTCTTTTACAAATTGGTCGTTGAGCACGTCTTTCATGTCTCCGGCGTAAAATTCGGTGTTGTCTATGCTGTTTACGTTGGCATTCACCTTAGCATCTTCTATGGCCTCGGGGACATACTCTATACCCACAACGTGACGACAATATCGGCTGACAAAATTGGCTATAGTACCGGTACCGGTGTAAAGATCATATACTAATTCATCACCCTCGAGAGAGGCAAAGTTTCGCACAACCCTATAAAGCTGATATGCACCTCGAGAATTGGTCTGATAAAACGACTTAGGGCCTATGCGGAAGCGAAGCCCTTCCATTTCTTCTTCTATATATGGCGTTCCACGATATGGGTATACCTCCAAGTCTCCGAACGTGTCGTTGGCCTTAGTGTTCACCACATATTGCAAAGAACTGATTTCGGGGAAAGTCTCGGCCAAATTATCCATGACTAATTTTATTTGCGCCGCATTGTCTTCGCCAAACACCATGACGACCATGATGTCTCCCGTGGTTACAACGCGTATCATCATCGTGCGCAAAAGGCCGTGCTGTGCACGCAAGTCATAGAATGACAACGAACGACTTTTAGCAAATGCACGTACATGGTTGCGCACACGATTAGTTATGTCATTCTGAAGCACACAGGTATGTATGTCAAGGACTTTATCAAATGCCCCCGGTATGTGAAATCCCACGGCATCGCGATCCGAGAAATCTTCACCACTGGCAAGTTGTTCAAAGGTGAGCCAACTACGATTTGAGAAGGTGTACTCCATTTTGTTGCGGTATTCCCATATTTCGGGAGAACCAAGTATGGGGTTAATTCCAGGGATGTCCACTTTAGCTATACGTTCGAGGGCATCCGCCACTTGCTGTTGCTTGCATTGCAACTGACGTTCGTATGGTATATGCTGCCATCGGCATCCGCCGCATATTCCGAAATGTGGACAACGAGGCGTCACTCGCATGTCCGAAGGTTTTATCATACGAGATATATGCCCTATGGCAAAACTTTTTTTCTTTTTGTCTATCTTGATGTCGGCAATATCTCCGGGCGCTCCAAAGGGCACGAAAACAACCATGCCGCTTTCGGTGCGACCCAGGGCATTGCCTTCGGCTGCTATGTCTGTAAGCTCAAATGATTCGAGTGTCGGCAGTTCTTTACGCTTGCGTGACATTTGTCTGTTTTGTAGGTTTGTTATACTTGTCTTTAGTTGAACTTGTGGCGTTTGGACGCTGCATTAGTAGTCGTATATAAGTTCGAGATCATCCACATATAGCACAGCACCATTACCGCCTGTAAAGTAGTCTCCGTATTTACTGGCCGAGGCAGTAATAAGTATATATTTGGGCACTCGCTGCGTCGAATTGTATTTGAGCTCGAAATCAAACAGTGTGTAGTCGTCTACGTTTTTTCCGGACTCCATTTTGCCATAGGCCACTACATCGGCGCCATTGGGATCAAATAGTTGACGATTGTTGGGATTGGTACGAATCTCGTAAGGTTCGGGAGCATCTATCAGGGCACACCATATTATGCATGTATCCGGACGACCTTTAAGTTCGTTGAACCCTGCGGTAGTGGAAGATATTGGCGCGGTTTGGTATTTGAAGTATCCGCGCAGACGCGTAGGCCGTTGTTCAAACGGACGGCCGAAGGCCAAGATTCCGTTGGTTCCGTCGGTCTTAACGTATTTTCCTACAAAGAGGTTACCGGCTGCAAGTTTGCCCACAACACCGATACCGACAAACCGTGTTTCAAGTTTAGCTGCATAGCCTTTCCCTGAATACGTATCATCCGTGGGGATACTATTGCTGGCTCCAAGTGTTGTCGCGCCTTTGTTGCCGGTGTCCCAATACTGTTCACCGCCCTCTGTCCATGGATTCCAGACTTTACCGTCGAGCCACCAGTTATCTAAGCCGGCATTAGGAACCTGTATGTTCAGTCCGGTAGTGAATTCGAGCGTAGCGCCTTGATATTCGCCGCTCACAGCTCTGGCTTCGTAAGTCGAGGATGGCGCCAACCCGGTAAGCCTTGCATAGAATGTGCCGCCTTGTATGGTCAGACGGTCATGTGAAATTTTTGTCCAGGCCGAAGCCCCCTTGAGGCGGTATTCTATATAGTTATCCTCACTGTCGGCGGCTGCACCATAGACCCATGCGACATTGGTCCATGCATCCACACGCACTGTGGTAACAGGCGAAGTGGTCTGCTCGACATACACATTCCATGTTTCGGTACGTCCATAAGCTTCCACCTGCACCTTCACCGGCGAAGAAAAGTCTACGATTTGACCTTCAAGCTCGGGGGTGACAATAGCTCCCTTAGGCCCTAATTTGGCCGTCAGTACCCTTATCCTGGAAATGTCCGTCTGGTCGCTCACGTATGCAACTACACGACGAGCCGGGATGTCTATAACGGTTGCTCCGATTTCGCCGTCAACGGTGAAATATCTTTCGATGGTCTGCTGTGCCTCGAAAGTCCATTGCCAATCCTGATAGCGTCTAAGAGTTACTGTCTTTGGCGTTGATAGGTCAAAAGGCTGATTTATGGTATCTCCAACCACATAGGCTTCTTCACTTAAAGTGTAGGACGCTATCTTCACCGAATGTATATCCACCTCTTCGGAAAGATAGAAGGTTACCTTACGGTACATTGTGTCTATGACTGCCGGACGCTCCTCGCCCTCAGCTGAAATGGACGTAAAATTGCACTGCAACCGTGCATACGGAATGTCGTTTTCGATGCATCCGAAAACCACGAACAAGAGGGCTACGGCCACAACGACCATGTATTTTGTGTTTCTTGCCATCTTTATGTCTGTTTTTCTCTCTCTACCAAGCATGTCTTTAGATACCGAGAATGTCAAATGACGACCATAAGGCCAAAGCTGATATTGAAGATGTTGAATCGGAAGTTGGCGCCGCTGCTGAAGCGCGTACCTTCGTCCACGCCATTAGTAAGCTGGTGTTCCTTGCGCCACTTGACGCCAAAGACGCCAAAGGATACGTTGAAAGCCACATTGTCCTGTATGAACACGGCTATACCCGGACTGAAATTGAACGATGCCTGAGTGACTGTAGTTCGCGTGTCCTTGGGTTCATCGTTGTATAGGCGCTTGAATCGCGATGAACCGCTTTGGAAGGACAGGTCTACCTCGTTGAACACGCCAAAACGCTTGTCACGTCCCAAGCCTACATAGTTGCGGTAGAAGCCGCCTATGACATAAGACTCTGTATAGTAGCTGACGTCCTTGAGCTTGAAGTTGATGTCATCGTCAAAATCAACGGCCAAGTTGGCCAAATCGGCCGTGCCTCGGCTGTATGTCATTTTGATACCCACAGATTGGTTGTTGCGTATAAAGTAACCTATTGTGGGGTGGATACTGTAAATTTTGCCCTTGAAATCGACATCCTTGAGGACGTTCAACACCTGGACATCTTCGGTGTTCAGCTCGCCATAAGACGCACTCAGACCAAAAGACCATTGACCCTTGGGTATGAACAAGTAATTGTACAGCCCTCTGTCGTATCGGCCGAAATTGTGCTCGGGTATAATGATACTTACGGTGTCCAAGCCTACAATTACTTTTTCGTCAAGCATAGCAGCATTACGCTGCCGCGTCAATGAGTCCTTGCGCACAACCTGTCCGAAAACAGACATCGCGATGGCGCACATCGCCACAGCAAGCATGAATAAACGTCTTGTCGCTGTTTTTGTATTCTGTATCGCCATCATAGGTAAAACGTTGCGCCAAAGGTTATCGAAAAGAGGTTGATTTTGAAATTGGCACTCTTGAGCGTGCGGTTGGCTATATATATACGGTCGGTCGTGGACTTAGTATGCTTGTAGCTAAAGCCCAAGACACCTACGTTGACCTCTATGGCTGAATAATTATTGAGAAACACCACCATGCCGGGCGCCAGTCCGAAATTGAACGAGAAATTCTTTTCAAAAGTTCCGGTGAAGTCTATGCCTGACCCCGACTCTAATTTGCTTTGTCCTCCGCCAATTTGCAACTGCACTTCATTGAAAAGGCCGAAACGGGTGCTATTGCCCAAACTCAGATAATTGCGGAAAGCGGCGGTGGCATAATAGTTATGGCTTATGCTGTACAGGTGGTCCACATCGTAAGATGTCTCCGAGTCCAAAACCACTTGCGCCTTGTCCAACTGGGTACGCTGTCGGCTGTAAGCAAAGCGACCGCCGGCAGCCAAATTGTCTGCAAAGGCGTACATCAGCATAGGCGAGACCTTGAAGGTGTAAGTGTCTCCGTTGAGATTTTCAAAGACAAGGAATTGATAGTTGTCTTGCGAAGATTGCGAGTAACTGACGCTAACACCCGTAATCCACTGTCCTTTGGGGATGAAGGAGATTTGCTTAATGCCTCGGGTGAATTTCTCTTGTGCCATCGACGCCGTGACGGAAAACAGCGCCACCACAACCACGACAAGCCACCTCAGGCTTTTTGCACGACATTGTGCCATTATTTTTCTTGTCATATTGTCTGTCTTGTTGCCGTCTATAATGTTTATATTTTGTATCAATAACTGAGATACAGCGAGTTGAGCCATAACGAACTACCTATGTATGCGCCTTTCTGCGGATAGGCGGTCGTCGGTACATGCGTGTCTTCGTATTCAATGTCACCCATGTGTATAGACGAGGAGGCCATCAGGCATAGGCGGCAGGCTTTGACGCCGCTGATGCCATAGTGTATGGGGATATTGAAGGCTGTCATATCGGCTGCTATATGCATCTGTGCTTCGCCACTGCCGATAACGATTTCTTTACCATCGGCATCAGTCCCATATATGGTTACACGTATCAGTCCCGAATCATACGTCGTTGCATCCGGCAAGTATTTGTAGAAGCCGTTTAGTGCCGAAGGACGCGAATGAAAGGGTATACCTTCGTTATACGTCTCTTTGAGTGTCTTGGGGTCGAATGTGTAACTACCCAAGAAAAGCTTGCCGGCCGAACGATGTGCCACCTTGGGCACGTTGCTATTGTATGGTATATACCGGCCGCGTTGTTGTATGTAGTCGGGGATATCGGCGCCTTCAAGATCCCAGCCTACCGAAGTCAGACATATTACGCGGCTGTCGTTGGCTAAGGTCTCGACAATATTGCCCGAAGGCATTTTGTACCAGGTATTGGGCGTAGCACATGCATCGCTGAAGGTCTTGGCATTTACACCGGCCCAATGCTTTTCGGGCCAAACGATTTTGATGTCCGTAAAGTTCTGTCGCGAAACCACGGGGATTTCGCCGGTGCTGTAGCGACCGCCACAAGGCAGATGCTTAGCTTCGCATATGGTCTTGACGTCTTCAAAATTCCCTTGCGGCAAATCTTGGGCCACCTCTGTAATTATGGTAGCAGTCGTGGCCGGGGTGTCGCCAAGAAGACACGCACTGACGTTATAACGCTTCCCGGGTGTAAGTCCGCTGACAACTACCGAATGTTTTTCGGGATAACGCTCCCAAATGCTTAGCTTGGTCCCGGAGGCATAGATTGAGGCATAACTTGCCATGGCTGCAGCCGCCCCGTCGCCTTGCGGCGATTCAAAGGTAATATACATCGTGGTGGCATACGTATCTATGTCCATAGTACATTGCGGCGCTACTCGCGCTATGGTTGCATACACGCGCGGCGTGCCAAGATAGTACACGGATATGTCGACAGGTGATACGCCGGCAGGCAGGTCTATATCAAAGGACACTGTGCCGGAGGGCACATCCACAGCCCAATTGGAAATCGGGCAATCTTCCTCGCCCCGCTGTGTGGATACCCGTACGGCAAAATCGCCTTTCTCGACATTTGTGGTGGATGTCCTCAGTGTAACCGTAGAGCGGTCAAGGCCTACAATAGCAGGCGTGGCCGATTCGAGCGATAGTTCTACTGTTTTGGAATCGACATCAAACATAAACGGCGCGGAGCACACGCCGCGATTGTCGGTGGCCATAAGTGAAAGATGCGTGTATACGGCATTGAGCGTCGGAGCCTGTTCGATCAGTCGAGTGAAATCCATGGAGACCGTACGACGATCGGCACTCATTGTATATACAAAGCCATGGCGTTGCATCTCGGCGAGAATTTGGTCCGGCGTGGCCGAAAGCAGGTCGGTGGATCCGTAGATGGATGCGGAGTTCATCGACAACAGTAAGCGCGTCATCGGTCGCTCGGAAGTGGCAGTGATGATGACAGGTGCTTCCAAGGGCACACCTTCGGAAACAGTGAGTACCATCCCCTCGCGGATGTCGGCACTACTGATACTTGGCGCTGCGGCATTCCAAAATTCGGCGCCGGTGGCTATACGGCTGTTCACTCCTTGCCCGCTAATGGTCAGCGAATTGTCATCGCCGGATATGGTATAGGTGTAGTATGTGGCTGAACTGAGGTCGGTGACAGCTGACACATCAAGTACATAGCTGTGGCTCGCATCGGCATTGGTGACCACCGGGTACAATGTCGCATTACCGTCAGCGACAAACTTGCCTCTTGTATGGTCTACATAATGCATCAAGTCGCGGCCGTCACGAACCCACATACCCGTGGTACGCACCTCTGCGCTATGATTTACAATGGCAAGGGCGACACCGGCATCCTTGATTGTGGCATTAAGCGTCACATCTGTGGTTTGGTCAGACAGGACGTCAAATTCGGCGGAAGCATAGTATGACGGCTCGTTATCATCGGGCGAATCATAATACACGCCTGCCTTGTACGTCCCTGAGGGAAAGCTTTGAGTTACATCAAACCGGTCCGTGCTTTCCCATGTATGGCTGTAAGTGCCGTCAGCCGTAGACATAAACATCGAAAGGAGGCTGACATCTATAGGCTGTACAGGCATAAAGGTACTGCCGTCAGCACTACGCATCTGCGCATCTACACTGACCGTCAGTTGTATTTTGCCTTGCCCCGTAGATACAGGAACCTCATCGGACGAGCATCCGCCCATAGTCAAGGCCAAAGGAATCATACATATATACATGAGCCGACACATATGCGTGCCTTGGCGCATCACGATATGTCGCAACAATCCTAATCGGCCGTTTTGCCGACTTCGAGATATGCCTACTCCTTCCAATATACTACTATTCATATCATTACATAACCTGACAACGCCTCTTGCGAGACATCGTCCGGCCATTATTCTCCGAAATATCCGTCAAAGATAGACATTTTTTGCCAAATCTCCCCAATCTCACGCCATTTTGTCGTTCCAAAAATCAGCCGACTACCTGATTATTAACACTTCGCGCTCCTATTTTACCGCCTACCGACGGTCTCGTCCGATTCTTCGATTTTTATTCCTTTTCTACTCGTTAAAATTTTTGAATATTGATTTTAATTGTTAACTTTGCCACAAATCTCACGCCGATGGGAGCGGCCGCGGAGGCGGCCGCGCGGGCGGGAGGTTGTTTTACAATTAAATAGGCGTTTATTCGCGCTTGTCCTTGACTGTTCCCGAAATGTGGCAATTTCAGACACTCAGACCAAGGATGTGCGACAGTAGACGCTCACGGGTATGATATATGCCCTTGTCCGGCTGCATCTATGCGGCAGGACATTGTCTATATATACCATATCGGCGTGAGGTCTGCGTTGCTCGTTTGGTTTGAGTAAGGCGATGCCACATGCCTTGGGACAGCGGACGAGCAACGATAAGGTTCTCACGCCTGTTTTTTCATCAACTACCACCAATCTGTGCCATGCCGAGAGCCCATAGCCACCACCCCCCCGCACCACTATGGGCAAAAATTACAAACTATGTGAGTTCACCAAGAAAGATGACGACACTGATGTCGCCACCCCGGACAACTACGCATTCTTCCACCCTTGCGAGTACGCCGAAATATTTGGCACGCCAAAGAAAAGCGCCACAGGTCAAGATATCTACGGCTATGTGAAAATCTGTGTCATCGACAAGAACGGATCTAATCACCGGTGTATTCGCCTGAAGTATCACGGTAGGCCTATCGAGAAAGACAAAGTCGCACTGACATATCACAATAGATGCCGCCTCGGCCTTGCAGATATGCGCAAGGATGAGATGGTTATGGTTCGTGTCAAGAAATCGAATTGGTTAGCTTACTACTGGTTTAATGGCGATTCGGGCGTGTGCTGGACGTTACGAATTTCCATATCCAGTCTTATATTGTCACTCATTAGTCTTTTCAAATAAATTATCTGCTGCATCGCCAAACACTGCTATTGACATTGAATAATTATATACATCAACTCAATAAATTATAACGTTATGAGTACCAATCAACAAAACTACAATTTAGGCAAGATCAAGAGTGCCGAATTGCGGTCGGTTTGGAAAGACGAGGCGCGAGACTTCACGCCTTGGCTGGCCAAGGACGAGAATCTCGCGCTGCTTAGCGAAGCCTTACAGTTAGACAACCTGATTGTTGTCGAAAGAGAGTCGGATGTCGGCAATTTCTCGCTGGACATCCTCGCAAAAGAAGAAAGCTCGGAACGTATCGTCGTCATCGAGAACCAGTTGGAGAACACCAATCACGACCATCTGGGCAAACTAATCACCTACGCCGCCGGTAAAGGGGCTGATACTGCCGTCTGGGTGGTCAAAAGAGCACGGAACGAACACCGCAAGGCTATCGAATGGCTCAACAATATGACCGGCGAAGGAATAGGTTTCTTCCTTGTCGAGGTGGAGCTGTGGACGATAGACGGAAGCAATCCGGCACCACATTTCAATGTGGTGGAACGTCCCAACGTGTGGGCCAAGGCCGCTAATGACCGAAACTTGAGCAAAACCGAGCGTATGGAACTCGAGTTTTGGGAGGGATTTCGCGAGTATGCCAAAGGGCATAAGGCCTATACAGCAGAATTCACCATTCCGGGAGCTCTGCCGCAAAACTGGTACAACGTGGCCGTGGGCACTACTAAATGCCATATCCGCCTTGAAGCCAAGCCACAAAAAGGCGAGGCCACGGTCGGCATCTGCATCCCCAACAACCACGCCCTCCACCAGCGTATGCAGGCCGATGAGGACCAAATCGCACAAGCTATCGGCGTTGACAAGTCTAAGATTCTATGGACGCGCAACAAGGAGTCTCGCTTCTACATCGCCAAGGAATTCAACATGTACGACACCCAGCAGTGGCCAAGCATCTATAAATGGCTATGCGACAACGCCGTCAAGGTCAAAAAAGCCATCAAAGGATATATCTAAACCGCAAACGGGTCTATGCCGTGATATGTTTTTGCAGCATAGACCCACAACTAACCAAACGACCAACATGAAACAAATAATCAAACGCTTAGGCTTGCTGCTGCTCTTACTAACAGCAATCCTCACCGCCCACGCGGGCGTAAAATTCAGCTACAACGGACTCAATTTCTGCACTTACGATACCGGAGACTCGTGTTATGTTGCAGATAATAGGGGAGCAAATGGTGCAATCGTCATTCCGGATGCCGCCTTTTATAATGGGATGCCGTATACGGTCACTTCTATCGGCGAATACGCCTTCTCTGGCTGCTCAGGTATCACTTCTCTGACTATCTCCTACTCAGTCACTTCTATCGACAAATACGCCTTCTCCGACTGCTCCGGCATCACTTCTCTGAAAATCCACAACTCGGTCACTTCTATCGGCGAATCCGCTTTCTCTGGCTGCTCCGGCCTCACTTCTGTGACTATCTCCAAATTTATCACTGAGATCAGCGCATACACCTTCTCCGGCTGTTCCGGGCTAACTTCTGTGACTATTCCCAACTCGGTCACTTCTATCGGCGAGTGGGCCTTCTCCGACTGCTCCGGCCTCACATCTCTGACTATCCCCAATTCTGTCACTGAAATTGAACGATCTACCTTCTACGGCTGCTCCGGGCTCACTTCTGTGACTATTCCCAACTCGGTTACTTCTATCGGCGAATACGCCTTCTCCGACTGCTCCGGCTTCACGTCTCTGACTATTCCCAACTCTGTCACTGAGATTGGCGCAGGCGCCTTCTCCAGATGCTCCGGCCTCACTTCGATGACTATCCCCAATTCTGTCACTAAAATTGAACAATCCACCTTCTCCGGCTGCTCTAGTCTCACTTCTGTGACTATCCCAAACTCGGTCACTTCTATCGGCTCCGAAGCCTTCTTCCACTGCTCCGGCCTCACATCCGTGACTATCCCCGACTCTGTCGCTGAAATCGGAAACTATGTCTTTTACGACTGCTCCAGCCTCACTTCCATAACATTCAATGCAGAAAAATGCACATCAATAGGAACTATGGTATTTGAAAACTGCACAAAACTTACGTCTTTGACAATTGGCGAAAAAGTCACGATAATCCCTGACTACGCCTTCTACGACTGCTCCGGCATCACGTCCGTGACATTCAATGCAGAAAAATGCACATCAATTGGATCTTATAACAATCCTGTATTTATAAAATTCACAAAACTTATGTCTTTGACAATTGGCGAAAAAGTCACAATAATCCCCGACCTCGCTTTCTACGAATGCTCCGGCATCACTTCTCTGTCTATCCCCAACTCTGTCACTTACATCGGCTCCAGCGCCTTCTACAAATGTTCCGGCATCACGTCCCTGACTATACCCAACTCTGTCGCTTATATCGGCCCCAAAGCCTTTAGCGGCTGCTCCGGCATCACTTCCCTGACTATCCCCAACTCTATTACTTCTATCGGCTTCAGCACCTTCTCAAACTGCTTTGGCCTCACATCTGTGACTATTCCCAACTCAGTCACTGAAATCGGCGAATATGCCTTCCACAACTGCTCCGGCATCACTTCTCTGACTATCCCCGACTCTATCACTGAGATTGGCCGATACGCCTTCTATGGTTGCTCCGGCATCACATCTCTTACCATCCCCAACTCTGTCACTTACATCGGCTCCAGCGCCTTCTCCAAATGCTCCAGCATCACCTCTGTGACTATCCCCAACTCTGTCGCTGAAATTGGGCAATCCGCATTCTCCTACTGCTCCGGCATCACTTCCCTGACTATACCCAACTCTGTCACTAAGATTGGCGATTACGCCTTCTCCAGTTGCTCCGGCATCACTTCTGTTACATTCAATGCAGAAAAATGCACCTCTATGGGATCTAATGACAAGCCTGTATTTAAGTACTGCACAAAACTTACGTCTTTGACAATTGGTGAAAAAGTCACGACAATCCCTGACTACGCCTTCTGCGAATGCAAAGGCATCACGGAACTTGACCTGAACAACTTGACTGACATTGGAAAATATGCATTTAGAGACTGTATTGGGTTGAAGTCGCTAAGCATCTTGAAAGCTAACAATGTGGATGCAAGCGCATTCGATGGTTGCAGCGCCATCGAGGCACTTGTGCTGCCGTATGAATGGGGCGTAGACTTCAAGATGGCGCTGAGCGGCACAACGCAACTCAGGACACTATATATCGGCGAAAATACGGCATCGATTTCCAACAGGGCTTTCGCCAACAACAAGAACCTCTTCGATGTATACAGCAACGCTGCAACACCGCCGAGCATAGGCCCGGCCACCTTTGGCAGCGAAACGTACTCGTATGCCACGCTGTATGTTCCGCAGGGCTGCGTGGACGCCTATAAGTCCGCTACCGGATGGAACAATTTTGAAGACATCCAAGAGCTTCCGTTTCAGATTGTTGTCAAAGACGAAAATGTCTCGGTGGACCGCACCAAGTCCATCCTTGTATCGGCTTCCGTCATCCCGGCATCAGCCACCTCCTCGGATGTCAAGTGGTACAGCCTCAACGATGAGATTGCCACCGTAACCACCGACGGCGAAGTCACCGGCATGGCCGAAGGCGGCGTGACCCTCCTGGCATACTGCGACGGCATCACTACTCCGATGAAAGTGCTCGTCATGAATTTATTAGACGGCGTGGAAGACGTCATGGCCGATGACCCGACGGAGCTGTCCGAATTCGATGTGTACAACCTGCAAGGCATCCGTGTGCGTACCAATTGCACGAAGGAGCAGCTGTCCGAGCTGTCTCACGGCATTTATATCCTTGTATCGCCGCAAGGCCGTAAAAAAGTGATAATCTGATACAACTAAAAACCTATCAAATATAAGTTCTCTCCACCCTTGTCCCCTGCACGTCACACCCACGCACGTGCAGGGGACACTTTTTTGTAGCGAAGGAAGCCGTGGGCGGGCAGATTCGGAGGGCATTGTACAATTTAGAGCGGAATTTCGCGTTATTTAAGGGTAATAGCATATCTAAATCCACAGGACAACAATGCGTAATACGCACATACATAGAGTCATTTGGCTTATACTTGCAATCGTACTCGGCTGCGGCGTCACGATAGCGCAGGTCAGGATACACGGAAAAATTACCGACGAGAAAAACGAGGCACTCGAATTTGTCAGCGTGCACGTCCGCGGCACGGCCATAGGTGCAACCTCGGGACTTGACGGAACGTACTCGCTAACAGCCCCGGCGGCGGACACCATACGCGTGGTGTTCTCCTGCATCGGCTACCACGAGGTGACACGACGCATCATAGGCGCCAAGGGCGAGACCACCCTCAATGTCAAGATGGAACCCGTCACCATCACACTGGAAGGCATCACCGTCACCGATTACCAAAAACAAACAGGCACAGTCCAAACTATCAATACTGACAGCTACCGACTGGCGCCCGATGTCAGCGGCGGCAGCGTTGAGAGCCTCATCTCCACTATGGCCGGCGTCACGCAAAGCAACGAGATGTCCTCGCAATATAGCGTACGCGGCGGCACCTTTGACGAGAACTCGGTGTACATCAACGGTGTTGAAATCTATCGACCGCAGCTCATTTCCTCCGGCCAGCAAGAAGGCCTCTCCATCATCAATCCCGATATGGTAGGCACCATCGGATTCTCCACAGGCGGATTCGCCGCCCAGTACGGCGACCGCATGTCTTCGGTGCTCGACATCACCTATCGCCAGCCCGAAGCCTTCGAAGGCTCGCTCAACCTCAGCCTCCAAGGCGGCGGACTCACCATAGGCACCTCGAGCAAACGCTTCAGCCAGTTGCACGGCGTTCGCTACAAGAGCAATTCATCGCTACTCAGTTCCATGGACGAGAAAGGCGAATACGACCCGCGCTTCTTCGACTACCAGACCTACATGACGCTGAAGATTAGTCCCAAATGGACCGCCTCGGTATTGGGCAATATCAGCATTAACAACTACAAATTCATACCTCACGATCGTAGCACCAATTTCGGCACCTCCACCGATGCCAAGCAATTCAAGGTCTATTTTGACGGCCAGGAGAAGGACCGCTTCGAAACGTTCTTCGGCGCCGGCAACATCACTTTCAAGCCCTCCAAGAAAGCCGAGTATACACTGCTGGCCTCCGGCTACCTCACCAACGAGCTTGTAGCCTACGACATCTCGGGCGAATACTGGCTTGATCAAGCAGGCACCGGAGGATCGGACAGCGATGGGAGCGTAGGCGGCGAGCTGGGCATAGGTCGCTACTTCGAGCACTCGCGCAACCGCCTCAAAGCATCCGTATTCTCGCTGTCGCTGCGTGGTGCCAACGGCATCGCCGGACACAATATAGCCTACGGCATCACCTACAACCACGAAAAAATCCACGACCGCACACGCGAATGGGAACGACGTGATTCGGCCGGATACTCCCTACCCTTTGACCCCAATGCTCTTCGCGTGGTCTACAACTTGCAATCAGCCGAGGATATCGCCGGCAACCGTTTGTCTGCTTATGTCCAAGACACTTGGCGCATCAATTCGTCCATAGGCTATTTCAACGTCAATGGCGGCATACGGCTAAGCTACTGGGACTTCAATAAAGAAACACTAGTAAGTCCGCGATTTAATGTCGGATTTGTTCCCACGCGTGCGCCGCGATGGACTTTCCGCTTTGCCACCGGCCTATACTACCAGACGCCTTTCTACAAAGAATACCGTCAGCCCGTAGTCGATGACAAAGACAACTATACCATACACTTGAACAGTGACATCAAGTCGCAACGCAGCTTCCAGTTTATTCTCGGCGGCGATTACACCTTCCGAGCCTTCGACCGTCCGTTCAAGCTCTCCGCCGAAGCATACTACAAAATCCTCGGCAACCTTATACCTTACGAGATTGACAACCTCAAGATAACGTACTCGGGCGTCAACTCTACGTCAGGCTCAACCGCAGGACTGGACATGAAACTCTTCGGGCAATTCGTACCCGGCAGCGATTCATGGGTCAGCTTTTCACTGATGGATACTCGCGAAAAGCTCAACGGCGTCACCGTGCCCCGTCCCACCGACCGACGCTATAGCTTTGCGCTCTATTTCACCGATTACTTTCCCAAGCTGCCCAAGCTCAGATTCAGCCTGCGCGGCATATTCAGCGACGGACTACCCACCACAGCTCCGCGTTCGTCACGCGACAAGGGCTATTTCCGCGCCCCGGCATACAAGCGCGTGGACGTCGGCCTAAGCTACGCCCTGCTGTCACCGCTTGCCGACGGGCGGCAGCGTTCCGGATTCTTAAAGCACATCAAGAGTATATGGCTCGGCCTTGATTGCTTCAATCTGTTGGACATCAGCAATGTCAGCTCGTATTACTGGGTAACCGATGTCAACAACCTGCAATACGCCGTGCCCAACTATCTGACACGACGCCAACTCAATGTACGTCTCTCTGTAGACTTCTGAGGTGCAAGGGCAAAAACTCTCCATCCTCGTAAAATAGGATCGGACAGCATCAATATACACACCAACAGACATCGCGACAGACAGCACAATCACGGTTATGCTGTCTGCCACTTTTTGCGTACCTTTGCGAGCACAAACCGAGTACATCGCATACCTAATGGACAATTCCACCGAGACACATACACCCGCGTCCGAGCACCTGCTTTGGCAGATATTTGTGACGTTCTTCAAGATTGGCGCCTTCACCTTTGGCGGCGGTTGGGCTATGATTTCAATCATAGAGCGCGAAATCGTTACAACCCACCGCTGGATAAGCCGCGAAGACTTCCTTGACCTGCTGGCAGTGGCCCAGTCGCTTCCGGGCATTCTGGCCGTAAACATTGCCGTAGCCGTAGGCGACCGCGTGGCCATGCGCCGAGGCAGCATCGTTGCCGCATTAGGCACCATACTTCCCTCTTTCCTGATTATCCTGACCATTGCGATATTCCTTACGCCCGAACTTATCAACAACAATCCCACACTCATTAAAATCTTCAAAGGTATACGTCCGGCCGTGGTTGCACTGATAGTCGCCCCCGTAATCTCGGCGGCACGCGCGGCACACATCGACTGGCGCACGGCCATCATCCCCATTGGCGTTGCTCTGCTAATATGGTCCAAAATACCCGTAGTTTCCAATCCAATACTATGGATTGTGCTCGGCGCCGTTGGCGGCATTCTCGCTTTTAAGCGCAGTATGCACAATGTCTTCAAGTCCGGGGAGGGACATGCCTGATGATATACCTGCACCTTATTTGGAGCTACCTAAAAATTGGCATCTTCGGCTTCGGCGGCGGATATGCCATGCTCGCCCTCATCCAAAGCGAGGTGGTCGAGCCGGGCTGGATTTCAAACAAAACATTTACGGACATCGTAGCCATTTCGCAAATGACACCCGGGCCCATAGGTATCAATTCGGCCACTTACATTGGCTATACAGCGCCCGGAGTCGCCGGATTTGATGGATGGTGGTGGGGCGTTTTGGGCTCGCTCCTATGCACTCTGGTGGTGATGATTCCTTCTTTCGTTCTTGTATCACGTCTCAACCACTACATCATACGTCATCGCGATAGCGAGTACGTCAAAGGCATATTCCTCGGCCTGCGACCTGTGGTGGTGGGACTGATAGCATCAGCGGCACTGCTGTTGATGAATAATGAGAACTTTGGAACAGAGACCTATGACATCGTGGCAAGTATCATCATATGTGTCGCGTCCTTCTGCGTAGTATTTTTCACAAAAATACACCCCATCTGGGCCATCGTGGCCGCCGGCATCGCCGGATTATTCATATTTTGACATCAATGGATTACAACGAGACACTCCAATACCTATACGCACGACTTAAGACGTTCCACCATATCGGACAGGATGCTTACAACCCCGGGCTCGAAAACATACGCCTACTGTCGGACGCCTTCGGCAATCCGCACCGAGGACTCAAATGCGTGCACATCGGCGGCACCAACGGCAAAGGCAGCACGGCACACACCATTGCAGCCGTACTTCAGGCCGCCGGATACCGCACTGGGCTATATACATCTCCGCATCTTCTGGACTTTGACGAACGCATCCGCGTTAATGGTACGCCCATTGGCCATGATTATGTAGTCGACTTTGTACAACGATATATGTCCATGGACATACACGGATGCAATCCATCGTTCTTCGAACTGGCCACGGTGATGGCCTTCGAGTACTTCAAGAAACAAAATGTGGACATAACCGTCATTGAAGTCGGCCTCGGCGGACGCCTCGATTCGACCAATATCATCAATCCGGAAGTAGCCGCAGTCACTAATATTTCGTTGGAACATACCGCCATCTTGGGCAATACTCGCGCAGCCATAGCGGCCGAAAAATCCGGCATATTCAAGCCCGGCGCCGAGGCCGTTTTAGGCGAAGCCGATGCCGAGATACTGCCCGTATTCCGCAAAGCTGCCGATTCTGTCGGTGTTCCACTCTCCGTTGCAAAGCCCTATTGGGCACACATAGATACAGACAAAGACGGCATGTACATCTACCGCGGTACGCGCTGGGGAGATGTCAGGGGACAACTCACCGGCGAATGTCAGAAAGCGAATGCCGCCACGGCCATGGCCGTCATCGAGGCCCTCGTAAGACGCGGATGGCATATTGACGGGGAGGCTGTCCGCCACGGCTTTGCACACGTGACTGACACCGGACTTACAGGCCGATGGAGCGTGCTGCAACACCGCCCCACCGTAATATGCGACACCGGACACAACCCCGGATGCTGGAAGTTCATTACGCCTCGCCTGGCAGCTATGAACCATCACAAGCTATTCATTGTCATAGGTTTCGTCTCAGACAAGAACTACGCGGACATTCTGACATCTGTGCCACGTGACGCCCGTTATTTCTTTGTAGCTCCCGATACTCCTCGCGCCGCACGTGCAGCCGATGTGGCTGCCGCCGCCGCACTTGTCGGCATTCGCGGCGAGGTCTGCGCTTCCGTATCCGACGGCTACCACAAAGCACTTGCCGCCGCCAAAACGACTTATGACGACGGCAAGGACGATGCTGTGGTTTTTGTGGGTGGAAGCAATTTCGTTGTTGCCGAAATGCTGGCCGCACGCAGAAAGGGAACAGTAAATTAAGAACTATCCCACCCGGCATATCAAGGCTTAACGAAGCGCAATGACTTCCACCTCGACAAGCACGTTCTTGGGCAAGGTCTTCACTGCCACAGCCGAACGAGCGGGATACGGAGCGGTGAACACCGAGGCATACACTTCATTCATAGCGACAAAATCGCCCATATCAACAAGGAATACAGTGGTCTTGACCACATTATCCACTGTCAATCCGGCTTCCTTGAGTATTGCGCACACATTGGCAAGTGACTGTTTGGTCTGCGCCTCGATGCCCTCGGGGATTTCACCGGTAGCCGGATTGATGGGAATTTGACCGGAAGCATATACGAATGTTCCGGTGTCGATGGCCTGACTATAAGGACCGATTGCGCCGGGAGCGGCGGAAGTTGCAATTACTTTCTTCATGATTCTATTATATTTGATGGTTGGTTGGAATAATCGAAATCTTCTACAAGCGATGATACAGGGCTTTTGTCTGCTGTTGCAGCGGTTTTGCTTATTCGGTCGAGCATAGTACCCACCTTGCCGAAAGTATTATCAAAATCTTCGACAAAATCATTGCGCCCGTACCGATGAAGCACATCCACAACATGTCCGACAGTCAATTCGGAAGTAGGCCGCGCCGGCTGATACCCGACAAGCATGTTCTTGGAATCAAGTATAACACAATTGATGACTCCTGCATGAGTCAATTCATCTACTATTGTTGTCACAAGTCGCGGCGGTATATTATACACCCGAGATAGGTCGTTGTCCGTCGGAGGTGTGATGCCTTTGTCAAACCGATAAGCAACCACGGCGCTCACTGCCACCGCTATTTTTTGATAATAGTTCCACGAAATATGCTTAATGTCCTCGTTGTACGAAAAATGGTAGATATTTTGCGATGTATAGCATATCAGAGCACCGCTGAGCGTGATCACCCACGTCAATTGAAGCCATATCAAAAGCAGCGGCAAAAGCGCAAAACTACCGTAAATGGCATTGTAATGCGTCACATACACCTGCCCGGTCACAAACAACCATTGCAGTAGCCGGAAACCGGTACCGGCGATGACTCCGGCAAGCAAAGCATTGGATATACGCACTTTTGTATTGGGTATCAATATATAAGCCGCAGCAAAGAACAGCCATGTCAGCAGCCAGGATGCACATTTCAATAGTATCGAAATCATCGGAGTGGCTATTTCGTAATCAAACAGATGCTGTAACGTATTGGAGACGAACAAAGCCAAGCCCCCGGAGCATATCAGCAATATGGGCAAAATAAGCAACGTGGCAGTGTAATCCATCATCTTACGCCAAAAACTGCGTCCCTGACGTATGCCCCAAATACGATTGAAAGCTCCCTCAACATTGCTCAATAACGAAATCAGCGTCCATAGCAGCAAGACAACTCCTACACCGACAAAGACGCCCTTGCCCGTATATCCGAGATACGAGTCTATGACCTCCATGGCATGGTTCACCACCTCAGTCTGTCCGGGCAATAATTCATACAACTGATTCTGCAGAAATGTCTGTATGCCAAAACCGCGCCCTACGGCAAAGAGCATGGCCAACGCAGGGACTATAGCCAGCAACGTGCGATATGTCATAGCACATGCCTGCGACTGCAAATTGGCATCCATAAAGGACTTGACCGATAGGTTGAGGGTCTTGACCACTCTAACCCCAAAAGTATCACGCGTGTCGCTCCATACACCGCCGGCACAGTATTGCCACTGCCTTTTTAGCAGTGCCTTAGCTGCACCTACGCCATCGGCCAAGCGTCTTTTCTGCTTATGCCGTTTTGTTTCACCTGTGTCATTCATGCAACTCTATCGTTCTGAACTATAAAACAATGCCGGTAAGGCACATCCTGCGACGCCGTTATAGACAACACCTCGATGTCTCGGCTCCGCGCATTTATGCCTGCCAAGCAAGAGCAAAAGTACACATTAATCCCGAGATTTTTTGTAATTTTGCAGAAAATATGCGCTCGACAAAGCATAGAATACTAATCACCGGTGCCAACGGGCAACTCGGCAGGGCTTTTGTGTCATCATTGGACAATGATGACAGTTTTTACGTACATGCCTGCGGACACTCCGACCTCGACATCCGCGATGAAAAAGCCGTCAGCCAAGCCATCACCGATTTCGGCATTGACATATTGGTAAACTGCGCCGCATACACAGCCGTAGACGCTGCAGAGGATCATCCGGAAGAAGCCTACGCTGTCAACCATAAGGCAGTAGCCGCCATAGCTTACGCATGTAACCATCTGGGCGTAAAGCTGGTGCATTTCTCCACAGACTATGTATTTGACGGTCAAAGCCGACGTCCCTATCTCGAATCAGACACGACTGCACCGCTCAATGTTTATGGCCAATCTAAATTGGCGGGAGAGACTGCTGCATTGTCTATATGTCCGGATGCCCTGATTATACGCACTGCCGGTGTATATGCCGCATGGGGACATAACTTTGTCCGTACTATCTATAGCAGACTTAAAGACCATAAGCCTCTCCGTGTCGTTGCCGACCAGTTGATGTCACCCACCGAGGCCACCACATTAGTTGATGTCGTGCGCAACATAATTGTGTCCGGACAAAAATCTTCCGGCATCTTCAATTTCGCCAATAATGGTGAAATATCATGGTACGACCTCGCCACTGCCATAGCCAGCATAGGTAGGCTCGATGAATCATCCATCACCCCCATCACCATGGCTGAGTATCCGACCAAAGCCGCACGCCCGGCCTACAGTGTACTGGACACCTCGCTCATACGCCGCACCTTCGGCATCAGGATACCAGACTGGCAATCAGCGCTATGTCGTGTAGTACAACAACTACAATAACATCTCTCTACACAACACTATCGATACAGACAATATACACCATAACAACTTATGTCCGAACTCGACACTGAAATACGACGCCGGCGAACATTCGCCATCATCTCGCACCCGGATGCCGGCAAAACAACCCTTACAGAAAAATTGCTACTCTTTGGTGGCGCAATACACATCGCCGGAGCCGTAAAATCCAACAAAATCAAGAAAACCGCGACATCCGACTGGATGGACATCGAGAAACAGCGTGGTATTTCTGTTGCAACATCGGTCATGGGCTTTGAATACGATGGATACAAAATCAACATCCTTGACACCCCCGGCCACCAAGATTTTGCCGAAGACACATATCGCACGCTCACAGCCGTCGATTCAGTCATCATAGTCGTCGATGTTGCCAAAGGCGTTGAAGCCCAGACTCGCAGACTGATGGAAGTCTGCCGCATGCGACGCACACCGGTCATAATATTTGTCAATAAACTTGACCGCGAAGGCCGCGATCCATTTGAGATACTGGACGAACTCGAGGCCGAGCTCAAAATCGGCGTACGTCCCCTAAGCTGGCCCATAAACATAGGCGCGCACTTTAAAGGCGTTTACAATATTTACGAAAACACACTTGACCTATTTACGCCCAATAAGCAAAAAATCAGCGAACGCGTCGAAATCACAGATGTCAACGACCCGGCCGTAGACACTGCCGTAGGTCCGGTGGATGCAGCCAAACTACGCGAAGACTTGGACCTGATACAAGGCGTATACCCGGACTTCGACCGCGAACTTTATCTGGCAGGCCAAATGGCGCCTGTATTCTTTGGCTCGGCACTCAATACATTCGGTGTCAAAGAATTGCTTGACTGCTTTGTGAAAATAGCCCCGTCTCCGCGTCCCGTTGTAACAGCCGAAAGTATCACCGTAAAACCCGAAGATCCTGATTTCAGCGGATTTGTATTCAAGATACACGCCAATATGGATCCAAACCACCGCAGTTGCATAGCCTTTGTCAAGGTATGCTCAGGCGTATTCCTTCGCAACCACAATTACAAACAGATGCGTACAGGCAAAATCATGAAATTTGCCGCTCCCACAGCGTTCATGGCCCAGAAAAAAAGTATTGTGGACGAAGCATACCCGGGCGATATCGTCGGAATTCCGGACACAGGCAATTTCAAAATCGGTGACACAATCGTTGAGGGTTCACGCGAACTACACTTCAAAGGCTTACCAAGTTTTTCGCCCGAGATGTTCAAGTACATCGAAAACACCGACCCGATGAAATCAAAGCAACTTGAGAAGGGCTTAAACCAGCTGATGGATGAGGGCGTGGCACAACTCTTCACAAACCAATTCAACGGCCGCAAAATCGTTGGCACCGTTGGACAACTGCAATTCGAAGTTATACAATACCGACTGCTACACGAATATGGAGCCCAATGCCACTGGGAGCCAATATCTCTCTACAAAGCATGTTGGATTGAGTCGGACAACGATGCAGCGCTGGAGGCCTTCAAAAAGCGCAAATACCAGTATATCGCAACCGACACCCAAGGTCGAGACGTATTCCTCGCCGATTCAAACTACGTACTGCAAATGGCCCAACACGACTTCCCTGACATAAAGTTCCACTTTACGAGCGAGTTTTAGCCTCGAAAAACGGCCTTTCCCAAACTCACATTCTCGACATATACACGCACCGCAACGCACGGCACATCAAGCTAAAACGTTTGCGGTGCTTTGCTTCTGTTTTTCCTGGGAAGTGCATCTGTATACGAAATAGACGCAATGGTTGTGTTGCGTTTCTGTTGCGCAAGCAGGCGCAAGACATCAAGCGTCGCTATTGGGAACGCTTCGAACCCGATTATCTGACCGACGAGCAGAAGCTGGCCAATATCGAAGCATACTTGCAAATCGAAAAAGACCTCGGCATAAAGCGAGGCCGCCCGATGAGCCACGAGCAGGCCAACAAAATGCACGGAAATCCGCATTACGGCGAAAGCAAGGCTTACAGCGTCAACTGCCAAACATGCGTAGTGGCATACGAGTTGCGACTGCGAGGCTTCGATGTTTCGGCATTACCCAACACGGCAGGCTCGGCGCTCAGCAAGCTATCGAAAGCAACGCACACCGCATGGCAGAACATCACGAGAGAAGACATCCCGGTAATCGCTAAGACAACGCTGGACAAATATGGGCACATCAAGCAACCGCCTCTAAAATGGGTGAAGGTCTCCGCCGCAATGACCGAGACAGGACGCTATCATATCGCATGGCGATGGAAGCGCAAGCGCTCGGGGCATATCATCACAGCCGAACGCCTCCCCGATGGAAGCCTACGTTTTTACGACCCTCAGAACGGCATGTCGGGAGCGCTTGACCTTTACAAAAAAGATATTGCCGGAAACGTCAGAATATACCGCATTGACAACCTCGCGCCAAACGCCAATATCGTCAAGGACGTACTCACTAAGGGCGAAGCCAAGGCGGCAGCAGGAACGGCAGCGCAGGGAGGAATAAATGCCTTGCCGAAAGCGAAACAGACCTCGTTACGAAAGGATGTCGCACAATGGAGCAAATCGAACTTGCCCGAAGAAATTCTCCCTGATGGTACAGCCGGGAAAAGAGCTTATATCAATTTGTCCAACCTGCGAATTGTTGTTAATCGCGATTTCTTTATGGAGGTTTTCGCAAAGAACAAAAACCGCAACAACCTCAAAGAAATACTGGAATTAGCGAAACAATATAACACGTGGATGCCAAAGGCCAAGTTTATACGGCAGGAAGCAGGAAAGCATCACGCATTTTCATTTAATGTTTACGAGGCCGAGATTAATGGACTAACAATCGAAATAAAAACAAAAAACACCTCGGAAGAAATACTTTACAACATTAGAATAAAAAAAGAAGATTGAGGACCCGCCCGAATCTGCGCACATAAGTGCCGATCTGTGGGAAGTATGCTCAATCTTCGATGCAAATTTACTAACTTTGCGGAAAACAGCAAAATATGAACAAGAAAACTTTATCAAGAGCGTGAAAAATGGCGCAGGAAAG
>OLGA01000132.1_pt1 | contig 64417 bp, 53 predicted proteins | sample 1604881 | NCBI WGS metagenome assembly OLGA01 (sample SAMEA3888896, study PRJEB22519) | human gut metagenome | biome: human gut; feature: human-associated habitat; material: faeces | place: Denmark | collected 2009 | reverse complement strand
GGCAGGTCTGATAGTCGTCCGCGCCGAAGCCGGGCGCGGTGTGGACGCAGCCCGTGCCGGAGTCCATCGTGACATACTCGGCGTTGAGCAGGCGGGACGTTTTCGGCAGGAACGGGTGATCGGCGAGCATGTTCTCAAAGAACGAGCCGGGGTGCGTTTCAAGAATTTCGTACTTCTCAATGCCGCCGACGCGCATGACCTTCTCGGCGAGCGCTTCGGCAACGATGTAGATCTCGCCGTTATCGGCCTTCACGAGCGCATAGCTCTCTCTCGGATGCAGGCTGATGCCGAGGTTGCCCGGCAGCGTCCAGATCGTCGTTGTCCAGATGAGGAAATAGAGCTTGCTGTGGTCGACGTGGGAGAGCTTTCCGAGATCGTCATGCATCGGGAACTTGACGTACACCGTAGTGCAGGGATCGTCCTGATACTCGATCTCCGCCTCGGCGAGAGCGGTCTCGTCGCTCGGGCACCAGTACACGGGCTTGAGACCCTTGTAGATGTAGCCCTTTTCGTACATCTTCCCGAACACCTTGACCTCTTCGGCCTCAAACTTCGGGTCCATGGTGAGATACGGATGATCCCAGTCGCCCAGCACGCCGAGACGCTGGAAGCCCTCGCGCTGGATGCCGACGTACTTTTCGGCATAGCGATGGCAGGCGGAGCGGAACTCGCTCACGCTCATGGCCTTGCGGTTGAGCCGCTGCTCCTTGATGATGGCGGACTCGATGGGCATGCCGTGGTTGTCCCAGCCGGGGGTGTAGGGGACTTTATAGCCGGTCATGGATTTATAGCGGCAGATGAAGTCCTTCAGGCACTTGTTCAGCGCGTGGCCCATGTGCAGATTGCCGTTCGAGAACGGAGGGCCGTCGTGCAGAATGAAGAGGGGCTTGCCCTCGTTGCGGCGGAGGGTCTCGTGGTAAAGATCCATGTCGTACCAGGATTTGAGCATGCCCGGCTCACGCGCGGGCAGACCGGCACGCATGGGAAAAGCGGTTTTCGGCAGATTTACGGTGGCATTGTAGTCCATAGCTGTGCAATTCTCTCCATTCGCTGACAGAGCGGGGCCGATCGAGCCCCGCCCTGTGGGTTTTTTCTTTAAAAATCAGAATTTGATCTCCGGGGCGTCCGTGTCGGAATCCTCGGGCTTCTGATAGACAGCGTTTTCAAACGCCTTGACGTAGTCCTGCTCGTCCTCGGCGTCCGGGTAGAGGGGAGACTCCTCCTCCGTTTCCGGCTCGGCTTCGGGTTCGGCTTCCGGCTCGGCGGCGGGGAGGACTTCCTCCTCAACAGGCTCGCTCTCGGCCGCTTCCGCGGGGGCGGCGATGGCCTTCTTCTCGGCGGGCGCAGGCGTCACGACGGCGCCGGTGAGGTCGGCCTCGGCGAGCGTGGTAAGGAAGGTCTGCTCGCGGTCGAGCAGCATACGGACCTTCTGGATGTATTCCGCGGCGGCGGCGCGCGCCTTCTCGTAGCGCAGCTCCTCGGCCTTGCGGTTGGCCTCGATCGTGCCGATGGTGCGGTCAGACTCGGCCTTGGCGGCGGCGAGGATATCGTCGGCTTCCTTCTGCGCGGAGGCGACGAGGGCTTCCGCCTTGGCGCGGGCGTCCTCTTCGATGTTCTTGGCGAGTTTCTGCGCGGAGACGAGCGCCATGTTCATGGCCTCCTCCGAGCCCTGATACTCGCGGATCTTGTCGGCAAGGTATTTCATCTTCGCGTTGAGCGTGGCGATCTCCTTCTGGGAGGCAGCGGCGTCATTGGCGAGCTCGTCGAGAAAATCATCGACCTCGTCCATGGCGTACCCGCCGATGCGGGCCTTCTCAAAACATTTTTCGCGGATGTCCTGGGCAGTGATCATATCTTTCTACTCCTTTCCGGATTCTGTTTTCTATCCGTCAGCGCCGTGAGGCGCGGGAACGCTTGATTAAAAGTACTTTTCGCGGGATTCGACGGCGTTGCCGGTGTCACCCATGAAGTCCATCCCCGCGGGGGTGATGATGTAGGTGCTGCCGGAGACCTTCTTGACCTTTCCGCCGAGCGCATAGGTAACGCCCGAGAGAAAGTCGAGCATGCGGCGGGTCAGTTCCTTCGGCGCGGTCTCCAGATTGAGCACGATCGCGTTGCGCTCGGCAATGCGGTCGGCAATATCCGCGGCCTGCTCAAAGCGGTCGGGGTGCACGAGCAGCAGCTTCGGCTGCGCGCCGCCGCTCTGCGGACGGGCGGGCGCGGCATACCCCTGCTGGGCATAGGGATCGGGCGCATAGCCGCTGCGGGCATAGGGGTCGGGCGCGTAGCCCTGCTGGGCATACCCCTGCTGGGCGTAGCCGTAATCCTGCTGCGCGTAGGGGTCGGCGGCCTGCTGCTGCCGCGCGGCGCGCTGGTTGGAGAATACATACGGCCGGCGGGTCGGCTGCACGGGCTCGGCGCTGCGCGGCGCTTCGGCGTAGGACGCGTAGGAGCGCGCGTCCGCCGCGCGGCCCGGCGCGCGTACCGGCTCGGCGAGATCTTCTTCGAGATAATCCTCGTCGTCGTAGGGTTTCGTCAGTTTTTTCAGCTCATCCAATAGTCCCATACGGGGGCGCCTCCTGCAAATCGTAATTCCGGGGGCCGAACAGCGCCGTTCCCAGACGGACGATGGTCGCGCCGCAGCGCACGGCTTCCTCATAGTCACCGCTCATACCCATCGACAGCTCAGCCATTGTTACATTATCGTATGTTTTCCGGCGGATGTCAACAAAAAGCTCGTACATTTGTCGGAAATACCAACGATTTTCTTCTCCGGCGCTCACGGCGGGCGGGATCGTCATCAATCCTTTCACGCGAAGGCCGGGGCAGAGCGCGGCATGGGCGAGGAGCGTCTCGAGCCCGTCGGGCGAAACGCCGCTTTTGGACGCCTCGCCGCCGATGTTCACCTCCAGCAGCACATCCTGCACGATGCCGAGCGAGACGGCGCGGCGCGAGATCGCGTCCATCAGCTCCGGAGAATCGACCGAGTGGATCAGCTCCACCGCGCCGACGAGGTATTTCACCTTGTTTTTCTGCAAATGCCCTATGAAATGGACGCAGCAGGGGGCATAGGCGTTCACAGCATTTTTGGAAAGAAACTCCTGCACGCGGTTTTCCGCGCAGATGTCCACGCCGGCGCGGATCGCCTCCTGCACGGCCTCCGGGCCGTTCATCTTCGTTGCGGCGAGAAGGCGCACCTCGCTGCCGGAGCGGCCGGCGCTCTCGGCGGCGGCGTTGATCTTCTGCCGGGCCATGCGCACATTTTCGGTGATGCTCATATCTTTCTGTCCTCCCGAAACGTATTTAAAAGGGAAAAGGGTACTCTACTTTACGATGGCGCGCTGTCCGCCGCGGGGAAAAGCAGCACGCTCATGCCGCCGCGCAGCATCGGTGATGCGATGAGCGCCGCGCCGCCGCGCCGCGCAAGCACCGTGACCGGGACGTATTCCCGCACCGGGCCGGACACGCGGCAGACGGTCTCGCCGTCCTCGCCCGGCAGAATGGCCGACTCCGGCACCGAATAGCCCTGCCATTCGGCCAGAAGCACCGCAAGCGTGCATTCGTTCAGGGAAAGAACGCTTTCGAGGTGCGTGCCGCAGGAGAAAACGGCTTCCCCGGCGTCCGTTATGCACACTGCGGCGGTGACGCGCGTTTCGTCCGGCAGAAGAAGCACGGCGCTGCCGCCGTCCGGCAGACGCGCCGCGGTCTTTTCGTTGAGCGGCGCGGTGAACGTCCAGCCGCTGCCGGAGACGACGGTCATCGTGCCGTCCGCCCCGTGCGCGGAGAAATATCCCGCGCGCGGGGCACGGACGAGCGTCTCTTCCGCTCCGGAGGAAAGGAGCGCTTCCTCCTCCTGCCGGAGAGCGTTGCCGCCCGTCGCGGCATAGCCGAGCGAACGGCGCGCCTCCGGCAAGGCTGCGCCGAGCGCGGAAAAGTCCCGCCGGGCGAGCGCTTCGGAAAGCGAGCGCAGAGCCTGTCCGCCCGGCACGGGCAGCGTATCGGAGGCAAGCTCCGCGCGCACGCGCAGAAGGAGCGCGGCGCGGAAAAGCTCCGCCCCGGTCTTCCCCGCGAGCGCGACCGGCGCCCCCGCCGCGACGCGCTCTCCGTCCGGAACGAGCGGGTACACCGCGCCTTCCGGCGCGGAAACGGGCGTTTCACCGCGGGAAACGACGCCCTTGAGCGAAAGCGTATCCTGCCAGAGCGCGGCGGTGCACACCGCCGAGGGCACATCCTCCGCGCGGGAGGTGAAAAAGAGCAGGGCATATGCCGCCGCCGCGAGCAGCAGAACGATGCCGGGGAACAGCAGCGGCAGCTCCGAGCGCTTCACGCGCTCTTATGTATTCGTGCCGCCGGTCATATCGACCGACTGCGACGGGACGAGCGTGGAGATCGCGTGCTTATAAATGAGCTGCTGCTTTCCGTCGGTCTCGAGCACGACCGTGAAGCTGTCAAATCCGCGCACGATGCCGCGCATCTGAAAGCCGTTCATGAGAAAGAGCGTCACGCTCTGTCTGTCTTTGCGGGTCTGGTTGAGGAAAAGGTCCTGCAGATTCTGTGTTTTTTGCATGATAAAAGCTCCCTTTCGCCGGGGTCTCCGGCTTTGTGATAAGTATTCACACGCTTGGGCGTGTGTTCTATCATTGTAAAGAGAGCCGATTAAAAAGCCGGTCGAAGCGTGTCAGACCGTCTTCCGGCGGTTGCGCTAATTTTTAAGGACGGCGGCGAGAAGATCGTCCTCCGTCGGGTATTCCTCCCGCGGCAGCCAGACGAGCTCCCTGTCGCGCCGCAGCCAGGTGAGCTGGCGCTTGGCATAGCGGCAGGATTCGTGCTTGACGGTCTCGATGGCGTCCTCCGGCGAGCATTCGCCCCGGAGCGCCGCGGCGATCTCCTTGTAGCCGATGGCCTGCATCGCGGTGCAGGAATCCGAAAGCCCGGCGCCGAGCAGACGCTCCACTTCTTCAAAAAGCCCCGCGGCGACCATCTCGTCCACGCGCTGCCGGATGCGCGCATAGAGCGTTTCCCGCTCGTTCCACGTGAGCGCAAAGCGGCGGGAAGCATACCGCGGCGGGAGCGCCTTTGTACGGGCGTCGTGCGCGGTGATCGTCTCGCCGGTGAGCGTATATACCTCCATCGCGCGCACGAGCCGCTTCTTGTCGCCCGGCGCGAGCTTTTCCGCCCGCTCGGGATCGACCAGCCGCAGCTTTTCCCGGAACGCCGCGCCGCCGAGCGCGTCATACTCCGCGCCGAGCGCTTCGCGCACGCCGGAATCGCCGGGCGCGGCGGAAAAATCCCGTCCGGAGAGAAGAGACTCGATATAAAGCCCCGTCCCGCCGACGATGACGGGCGTTTTGCCCCCGGCAAGCAGCGCGTCACAGCACGCCGCCGCGTTTTCGACCCAGCGGCTGACGCTGTAGTCCTCGGCGGGGTCGGCCACGTCGATCATATGGTGCGGCACGCCGCGCATTTCTTCCCGCGTGGGCTTGGCAGAGCCGATGTCCATGCCGCGGTAGAGCTGCATCGAGTCCGCGCTCACAACTTCGGTGCCGAGAGCGAGCGCAAGACTCACGCCGAGCGACGTTTTGCCCGAAGCCGTGGGCCCTGTGATGACAATGACTGTACGATTGTTCATAGACAAATAATTACACCTCTGCTATAATCCTTAGCATCGTGTTAACTCTATGTGAACTATTTTGAAAAGGGAGACCGTAAATGCCAATGAAGATCCGAATTTCTGCCGACAGCACCTGCGATCTTACGAGCGAGCTGATCGAGCAGTACGACGTAAAGATCGCGCCGCTCTATATCCTCATGGACGACCGCGCGCTGCGCGACGGGATCGAGTGCACGCGCGAGGACATTTTCGCGTATACGAGCCGCACGGGAAAGCTCTGCGGCACGGCGGCGGTGTCCATTGCCGACTATCTCGATTTCTTCGGCGAGGAGCTCAAAACCCACGACCAGATCGTGCATTTCACGATCTCCTCGGATATGTCCGCCTGCTTCCAGAACGCGTGCGATGCCGCAGAGGAATTTCCGGGGCGCGTGTTCGTTGTCGATTCGCGCAATCTCTCCACCGGCATCGGCCATCTCGTGATCGACGGCGCGCTGCTCGCCCGCGAGGGCAAGTCCGGCGAGGAGATTAAGGCGATCCTTGACGAGCGCCGGGAGAAGCTGAACGTCAGCTTCGTGATCGACACGCTCGAATATCTGCGCAAGGGCGGCCGGTGCTCGACCGTCGCGGCGCTGGGCGCGAATCTTTTGAAGCTCAAGCCCTGCATCGAGGTGCACGAGGGCAAGATGAGCGTTGCGAAAAAGTACCGCGGCACGCTCGCCAAGGCGATCGAGAGCTATGTGACCGACCGCATCAAGGATCACGACGATTTCGACAAGAAGCGCGTGTTTATCACCGACTCCGGCGTGGATACGGAGATCGTGGAGACTGTCGAAAAGCTCCTGCGCGAGTACGGCGGCTTTGAGGAGATCCACCACACGCTCGCCGGCAGCACCATCTCCGGCCACTGCGGGCCGGGGTGCCTTGGAATACTCTATTATAATAGGTAAAATCTAATGCCTGTGCCTGACAGGTGGGCGGAGCAGAGCCCCGCCCCTACGGGTGCAGCGTGATTTTTCGACGTTTTCTTGGGCTCCCTTGTGTAAAGGGAGCTGTCAGCCGTAAGGCTGACTGAGGGATTGTTTTGACAACCCCTCCGTCAAAAACTTCGTTTTTTCCACCTCCCCTACACAGGGGAGGCTTTTTTATTGCCCCGTTTCCGGCAGCAGAGCCTTCCGTTTCCGGAAGTAATACACCGCGCCGGCGATATCGGCAAGCACCCACCCGATGGGGATCGCGGCCCAGATGCCGGTGACGCCGAGCGTCCCTGCCGTGAGATACGCGAGTGCGACGCGCGTGCCGAGCGAAACGACCGTCAGCACAACGGACATCGCGGGCTTTTTCACCGCGCGGTAGAGCGCGTAGAAGAGAAACAGAAACCCGATGCCGAAGTAGAACGGCGCAACGCACCGGAGATAGTAAACGCCCTCACGGATGACTTCCGTGTCGGCCGCGGGGATGAAGAGACGCATGAGCGGCGAAGCGAAAAGCAGCACCGCCGCGGAAACGACCGCGCAGAAGCCGAGCACGAGCGCAAACGAGCGCCGGATCCCGGCGCGGATGCGCCCGGTCTGCCGCGCGCCGAAGTTCTGCGCGACGAACGTGGAAAAGGCGTTGCTGAAATCCTGCGCCGGCATATACGCGAACGATTCGATCTTCACCGCCGCAGCGAACGCCGCCATGACGATCTCCCCGAACGAGTTCACGAGCCCCTGGATCATCAGTATGCCGAAATTCATCACCGACTGCTGCACGCAGGTGAGCGAGGAGAGCGAGAAGATCTCGCGCAGAAGCGCCGCGTCAAAGCGCAGCTCTTCCCTCTTCGGCAGCAGATCGGGGCAGCGCCGCAGCGTGAAAACGGCAAGTCCCAGCCCGGAGAAGTACTGCGCGATGACCGTTGCCCACGCCGCGCCCGCCACGCCCCACGAAAAAACGAGCACGAACAGCAGATCGAGCGCCACGTTGCCGAGCGCCGAAATGCCGGAAAAGACGAGCGGCGTCATGCTGTTGCCGACCGAGCGCAGGAGACAGGCAAAAAAGTTATAAAGGAACGTCGCCGGGATACCGGCGAAGATCACGGCAAGGTACGTCCGCATGAGCGGGGAAACGCTCTCCGGCACCTGCAAAAGCCGCAGAAGGGCGGGCAGGAGCGCATAGGCGAGCGCCGTGAGGAGGAGCGTACATACGCCGATGAGACCGAACGCGTGGACGATGCTCCGCCGGAGACCGCTCTCGTCGCCGTGCCCGCGGCAGATGGAGAAAAGCGCGCCCGCGCCCATCGAAAGCCCCAGCAGTATCGACGTGAGGAAGATCATAAGCGTATACGCGCTCCCCACGGCGGCGAGCGCGTCACGCCCGATGGCGCGCGAAACAATGAGCGTATCGGCAATGTTGTAGAGCTGCTGGAGAATGTCCCCGGCGAGCATCGGCAGCGCGAAGAGAAGAAGCGAGCGGAGAATGCTCCCCCGCGTCAGATCGCGGTACACGTCACACGATCCTCCCGAAGCGCTTGTCGAGCTCGGCGCGGGTGAATACCGTCATCACCGGGCGGCCGTGCGGACAGTGCGTCACCTCTCCGGCGAGCACCTTTTCCGCGAGAGCCAAAAGCTCCTCCCGCTCCGTGACCCAGCCGCCCTTGATCGCGGCCTTGCACGCGACCGTGGCGGCGAGCCGCTCCCACACGTCCGAGGACGAGAGCGACCGGCCCTCCCGCAGCTTTTCCAGCAGCTCTTCGAGCAGCGGCACGGCGGAGGCGGCGTCGAGCTGCGCGGGCACGGCGCGGATGAGAAACGCGGTATCGCCGAACGCGTCCAGCTCAAAGCCGAGCCGCGCGAGAAGCGCGGCGTTTGCTTCGAGAAGCGCCGCGCCGTCCGGGTCGGTGTTGAACGGCTGGGGCTCCAGAAGCTCCTGCGGCATGAGGGGCTTTTCGTTCAGGCGCATTTTGTCAAAGAGGATGCGCTCGTGCGCGGCGTGCTTGTCGATGAGCAGCATCTTGTCGCCCTGCTCGAGCAGAATATAAACGTTCAGCGCCTCGCCGATGTAGCGCACGGGCTCGGCACGGAAGGCCTCGTCCAGCACCGTCTGCTCCGGCACGGTCTCCGCCGCCGTTTCCGGGGCGGGAATGTTCTTTTCGACCGGCGCGGCGGGAACGGCCGGGGAGACCGGCGCTTCCGGCGCGGGGACGGGGGAGCGCGGCGCGCTCACGGACGGAATGTCCGGCGTATAGGTGCGCACCGGTACGGAGACCGGCGCGGAAGAGTCCGGTTTCGGCGCGGCGGGGGAAGCGGCGCGGTAGGGCGCGCTGTCGCGCACGCCGGAAGTACCCGCCGGACGGGCGGGCGCGGCGGAGTATGTCTGCCGGAACGTGCCCGCGTCCATCGTGCGGAAGAAGTCCTTGCGCGGCGCGCTCGCGGCGGCCGGAGCGGGACGGGCCGGGGAAGAAACGGGCGCGGCGCTCTTCGTTTCCGGGGCAAAAGGCGCGTTCGACATCGTCTGCGGCGCGCTCTTCTGGCCGAGCGCGGCAAGCGTGCCGTAGTAAACGCCGTCAAAAACGGGCTTTTCTTTTGCGAACTTTACCTCCGCCTTCGTCGGATGGACGTTCACGTCCACAAGACCGTTGGGCAGCGTGATATAGAGCACGCACCCGGGGAACTTGCCGACCATGGCGGTATTTTTGTATGCCTGCTCGAGCGCGGCCTGCAAAGCGCGCGAGCGGATGGGACGGCCGTTGCAGAAGAAATACTGCGCGCCGCGGTTGCCTCGGCAGTAGCCGGGCGCGGAGACGAAGCCCTTTACCCCAACGCCGTCGCTTTCGGTCTCCACCGGCAGCAGTCCCGCCGCGGCCTCGCGCCCGAGAAGGGCGTATACGGCGGACTTTGCCGTGCCGTCGCCAGGGGAGAAAAATTCCTCCTGCCCGTCGCGCAGACAGCGGAAGCTCACGTCCGGACGGCCGAGCGCCGTGCGCAGTGCGCTCTGCACGCATGCCGCGCCCTCGCTCCGGTCCGAGCCGAGGAACTTCTGCCGCGCGGGGGTGTTGTAGAAAAGATCGCGCACGGTGATCGTCGTGCCCTCCGGACAGCCGGTCTCCTCCATGGAGACGATCTCCCCGGCCTCTACCTCCACGCATACGCCCATGGCAGCGCCGCGGCGCCGCGTCGTGAGCGTGATGCGCGAAACGGCGCTGATCGCCGCGAGAGCTTCGCCGCGGAAGCCGAGCGTGCCGATGGCCTCCAGCCCGCGCTCATCGGAGAGCTTGCTCGTCGCGTGGCGCAGGAAGCACACGCCCGCGTCCTCCGGCGCCATGCCGACGCCGTCGTCCGTGACGCGGATATAGTCCCGCCCTCCGGCGCGGAGCTCAAGCACGACGGTGCGCGCTCCGGCGTCCACCGCGTTTTCCAAAAGCTCCTTGACCGCCGAGGCGGGGCGCTCGACGACTTCGCCCGCGGCAATGAGATCGGCGACGTGCGGCGAAAGGACGTGGATGACCGGCATGATATATGTACCTCCAGAACGGGAATCGATAATATTTCATTCTGATTATAAAGCAAAGCCGTTGCGGAATCCAGAGCAAAATGTTAAAATACTCTATTATCAGAAGAAAAGCCTCCCTTGCGTAAAGGGAGGTGGCACGGCGAAGCCGTGACGGAGGGATTGTCGTTTTCCGAAGGCTACAATCCCCCAGTCAGCCTCCGGCTGACAGCCCCCTTTGCACAAGGGGGCCGTTCACAAGGATACACGGAAAGGAAATAGATCTATGCCCTACGAGAGAACCGAGGTCTCCGCGCAGGAGATCGAACGGCAGAAAGAGATATGCGCGCGCGTCCGCTCCGCCCTCGGCGGCGGCGAGCGCTTTGCCATGGTGGACACCTACGGCTGCCAGCAGAACGAGTCCGACAGCGAGGTGCTGCGCGGTTATCTCCGCAGCATGGGCTATACGATGACCGACGACGAGGACAAGGCGGACGTCATTGCCGTGAACACCTGCGCCGTGCGTGAGCACGCGACGATGCGCGTGTTCGGCAACGTCGGCGCGCTCACGCATTTAAAGCGTGTCCACCCCGAGCGCATCGTCATCCTCTGCGGCTGCATGGCGCAGAGCGAGGAGATCCGCGAGCAGGTGAAAAAGTCGTACCGGATGGTCGATCTCTGCTTCGGCCCGCATGAGCTCTGGCGCTTCCCGGAGCTTTTTGAGCGGACGCTGCAGGTCCACGGTCTCTCCGGCGCGAAGGGCCGCGTGTTCGATGCCGAGAGCACCGAGTCGATCGCCGAAGGTCTCCCCCGCGAGCGGGACGGCAGCGTGAAGGCGTGGCTCTCCATCATGAACGGGTGCAACAACTTCTGCTCGTACTGCATCGTCCCCTACGTGCGTGGGCGCGAGCGCTCCCGCCGGAGCGAGGACGTCGTGCGCGAGGCCGAAGCGCTTGTTGCCGCCGGGTACAAGGATATTACGCTCCTCGGCCAGAACGTGAACTCCTATGGCCGAGGACTGGACGAGGACGTCGATTTCGCGGAGCTTCTGCGCAAGGTCAACGCCATTCCGGGCGATTTCCGCATCCGGTTTATGACGAGCCACCCGAAGGACGCGACCGAGCGCCTTTTCGCTGCCATGGCGGAGTGCGAAAAGTGCGCCCCGCACATCCACCTGCCCGTGCAGTCCGGCAGCGACCGGATCCTGCGCGCCATGAACCGCGGCTATACGGCGGAAAAGTATCTCGCGCAGGTCGATCTCGCGCGGAAATACATCCCGAACCTCGTCCTCACGACCGACGTGATCGTCGGCTTCCCGGGCGAGACGGAGGAGGATTTCCTTGACACGCTCGCACTTACGGAAAAGGTGCGCTTTGACTCGATGTTCACGTTCATCTATTCCCGCCGTCCGGGGACCCCGGCGGCAAAGATCGAGGACGATACGCCGCGCTCCGTCATTCAGAACCGGTTCGACCGGCTCGTGGAGAGCGCGGGACGCGTCTCCGCCGAGCTGCACCGCGCGCAGGAAGGAAAGACCTTCCGCGTACTCATCGACGGCACGGCGAAAAACGGCGACTATACGCTCTCGGCGCGCACCGCCGGGGGACGGCTCGTGCATCTGCGCGGGGACGAGTCGCTCATCGGCTCATGGGCCAACGCCCGCATCGTTTCGAGCAACACGTTTGCGCTCTTCGGCGAGATTACGGAGTAAAGGGGAGAAAGACATTGCCCGCAGAAACCACCCCCATGAAAATGCAGTATAACGCCATCAAAGCCGAGCATCCCGACTGCCTGCTCTTTTACCGGCTGGGCGATTTTTACGAGATGTTCGACGATGACGCCGTTCTCGGCGCGCGCGAGCTGAATCTCGCGCTCACGACGCGCGACCGCGGCAAGCCCGAGGACGAGCGCACGCCGATGTGCGGCGTGCCGTACCACAGCGCGGAGCAGTACATCTCCAAGCTCATCGCCAAGGGCTACAAGGTCGCCGTGTGCGAGCAGATGGAGGACCCGAAGCTCTGCAAGGGGCTCGTATCGCGCGATATCGTGCGCATCATTTCCCCCGGCACGATCATGGAGACCTCCATGCTGCGCGAGGGCGAGTCGAACTATCTCGGCGCGGTCATGCTGCGCGGCAAGGCGGGCGGGTGCGCCTTTGCGGACGTATCCACCGGCGAGGTGTGCGCGGCGTCGTTTGAAACGGACGCGGCGATGCACATCCAGAACGAAATTTCCCGCTTCCGCCCGCGCGAGTGCGTGCTCGCGCCGGAGGCGATGCTCAGCCGCGACATCCGCGACACGCTCGAAAAGCGGCTCGGCAGCCGCGTAGAGCCCGCCGCGGGGCGGTTCGACCCCGAAAACGCGCGCAAGGCCATTATCAACCAATACGGCGAAAATGCCCCGGAGCTTGACGAGATGACGACGCTCGCGCTCGGTGCGCTGCTCGCCTATCTCACGGACGCGGCGCGCGGCGACATGTCGCAGCTGCGCGTGCCGGATATTTTCACACGCGGCCGGTATATGGAGCTTGACGCCGCGGCGCGGCGCAATCTCGAACTGACGGAAAATCTCCGCACCGGCGAAAAGCGCGGCAGCCTTCTCTGGGTGCTCGATAAGACCAAGACCCCAATGGGCGGGCGCATGCTCCGCAGCTGGGTGGAACGCCCTCTGCTCTCCCCGGTGGCGATCCGGCGGCGGCTCGCCGCGGTGGAGGAGCTCTTCCGCGATAACGTCGGCCGCGCCGAACTCACCGAAAAGCTCAAGACCGTCGGCGATATCCAGCGGCTCACCTCCCGCGCCGTGTACGGCGCGGCGAACGGCCGCGACATGCTCGCGCTCGGGAATTATCTCTCCGCCGTGCCGGAGATCTTCGCGCAGCTCGGCAAATACCAGAGCGGGATGCTCCGCTCCATCGCCGCGACAGAGCCGCTGGAAAATCTCTGCAAACTCCTGCGCCGCGCCATCTGCGATGAACCGCCCTTCTCCGTGCGCGAGGGCGGCATTCTCCGCCCCGGCTACAGCGAGGAAGTAGACCGCCTGCGCAACATCCGCGACAACGGCGCGAAGTGCGTCGCCGAGCTGGAGGCGCGGGAAAAAGAGCGCACCGGCATCAAGAAGCTCAAGGTCGGCTACAACAAGGTATTCGGGTATTATATCGACGTGCCGAACTCCGCCGGCACGGTCGAGCTGCCGGAGGAATACATACGCAAGCAGACGCTCGTAAACGGCGAGCGGTATTTCACCCCCGAACTCAAAAAGCTGGAGGACGATATCTCGTCCGCCCGCGAGCGGATCGAAACGCTCGAATACGATCTCTTCCGCGACGTGCTCCGGCAGGTGGGCGACCGCGTGGACGAGCTGCAGACGCTCTCTGCGGCGCTCGCGGATCTCGACGCGCTCTGCTCGCTCGCCGAGGTCGCGGTGCGGAATAATTATGTCTGCCCGGAGATCGAGGTATCACACACGCTCACGATCGCCGAGGGGCGTCATCCGGTCGTTGAGCAGATGCAGCGCGATACGCTCTTCGTGCCGAACGACACGCACCTGAACGATACCGACGACCGCGTCGCCATCGTGACCGGCCCGAATATGGCAGGTAAAAGCACGTACATGCGCCAGACGGCGATCATCGTGCTCATGGCGCAGATCGGCTCGTTCGTCCCGGCACGCAGCGCGACGGTCGGCATCTGCGACCGTGTGTTCACGCGCATCGGCGCGAGCGACGACCTCGCGGGCGGCGCATCGACGTTCATGGTCGAGATGAGCGAGGTCGCCTCCATATTGAAGAACGCGACCGCCGATTCCCTGCTCATCCTTGACGAGATCGGGCGCGGCACGTCCACCTACGACGGCATGGCCATCGCCCGCGCGGTGCTCGAATACTGCGCCGATCCGAGAAAGCTCGGCGCGAAAACGATGTTTGCCACGCATTACCATGAGCTATCCGCGCTCGAGGGGACGATCCCCGGCGTGCGCAACTATAACATCAGCGCCAAGCGGCAGAACGGCAAGCTCCTCTTCCTGCGCAAGATCCTGCCCGGCGCCGCGGACGAGAGCTACGGTATCGAGGTCGCAAAGCTCGCCGGCGTACCGGAGAGCGTCATCCGCGCCGCGGACGCGCATCTCAGGGAGCTCAACGCGCAGGGCGCGGCGGTGAATGTGGCGGCTCCGGCAAAGCCGGAGAGCGATCAGGTGAGTCTCGCCGACGTCGGCGCGGACGCCGTGGCCGAGAGGCTGCGCGCCATCGATCCCAACACGCTCTCCCCGCTGGAGGCGCTCCGGCTGCTCTTTGAACTCAAAAACGATCTCGGATGATCGGAGAAACGGACAAAGGAGAAAACGCGATGAAAAAAGGCGAAAAGGTGCTTCTCGTCCTCGGCGCGCTGCTCATTGCGGCGGGCGTGTTCGTCGGCGTGACGCTCGGCTGGGACTATTCTCCCAACAACTATGCCTACAACGAAATCGAGTTCACCGCCGCCGACACGGAGACCGGCGAGTGCAGCTTTGTGAGCGTGCAGCTCAGCGATCTTGAGGTGAACATCTATTCCACGACGGACAAGACCGTCTCGATCTCCGCGCGCGGCGCAAAAACGCCGGATCGCGTGAGCGCCGTGCTCGACGGCGGTGTGCTTCGCATTACGGAGAAAAAGCTCGGCCTTTTCCAGCGGCTTGCCGTCTCGGACGACGATACAATTACTGTCCGCATCCCGGAAAAGTGGATCGGCACGGTGGACGTTTCGACCCAGTCCGGTGGCATGTACATAAGCGGGCTGGTGAGCCCGCAGCTCACGCTCCGCGCGGCGAGCGTGTCGGGCGATGTCAGCGTATCGGAGCTGAAGATCGCGGAGACACAGCTCATCACAACGAGCGGAAATATTTTTGTCAGCACGACCCGCGGCGGCACGATAACAGCCGGCACGACCTCGGGATATATGAATATTTCTGATGTGAAGGCGGAGAGCGCGAGCCTTTCGTCCGTGAGCGGGAGCATTTCCGTACGGAACGCGGAGCTCACCGGCGTGCTGACGCTGCACACCACGAGCGGCGATATCGACCTGGACGACATCGCCGCCGCGGGCATTGAGACCGACACGGCAAGCGGCGATCTGGAGCTGGACGAGGTCGATACGCAGAGCCTCACGTTCACCTCCACGAGCGGCGACATCTCCGGCGAGCTGCTGCACGCGGATGAATTTGGCGGCACGGTCACCACCGTGAGCGGCGACATCTCCGGCATCCGCAGCGGCAGCGAGGGTACACGGACATTCAAGATCGAAACCGTCAGCGGAGACATAGACCTCGACGACTGAATAAAGCCATGCAAAACTCCCCCGCAGAACGGCCTCATGGAAGAGCCGGCCCGGCGGAGAGAAAAAGAGACGCCCCCGAAGACAGGAAAAGTCCTGTCTTCGGGGGCTTTTTGCGTGTATGGGATGCGGCCATTTTACCGGAGGAACCCGGACGTTTTGCGCCGGAGGTCAGGTAAGCGCAAAACGCCCGGCTGCAAAAGAACTCTCAGGGCGTGAGTTCCGCAACGGCTTCGATCTCACACAGGGCATTTTTGGGAAGCGCTTTCACTGCAACGCAGCTTCTGGCCGGGCAGTTGATAAAATAGCGGGCGTAAACCTCGTTGAACGCCGCAAAGTCGTTCATATCTGCGAGGAAGCAGGTGGTCTTGATCACGCTGCCGAGCCCGGTCCCGCCGGCCGCGAGCACGGCGCCGACATTTTTGCAGCTCTGCTCCGCCTGCGCGGCAATGCCCTCCGGCATCGTTCCCGCGGCGGGATCGACGGGAAGTTGGCCGCTAGTGAAGACCATGCCGTTTGCAATATAGCCCTGCGCATAGGGGCCGATGGCGGCTGGCGCGTTGGGGGTGCTGATAACTTTCATGATTATCCTCCTTGTCAGCGGTCCAGCGGCTGCACGGGTGTTTCAAAGTAGCTGTGGAAGCCGGTGGGCAGCGTGCGGTAATCGATGTTCTCCAGCCCGTCAGGCGACGGACGGGAGTTGAGTGTGTTCCAGAAAAGGAACGTCTTGCCACTCGTTTTCTCCGCCGCGGCGAGCAGCGCCGCGAGTGTTTTGCCGGTGTAGGTCCCCTCCAGCTGGATGCCGAACATGGCGTTCATGCGTCGGAGCGCCGCCACACCTTCCTCGGTGAAGAGCGCGTAGTCGCTGCCGAAGAAGTCATGGAGGAGAGGAATGTCCTCCGCGGGAATGTGCACGGCGGGGAAGGACGGATCGTATCCGCGCAGCAACGCCACGGTGTCATCGATAAGCTGGGAGATGGCGGCGACGTTGACGCGGCTTTCGTCGTTGACGCGGACGGGGATCACCTGCGTTTTGAGACCCAGCGCCTTCAAACCGATCATCAGTCCGGCAACTGTTCCGTTGGTGCCGTCGGCGGCGTAGATGTAATCGGGTTCTGGGAGCTGTCCGGCAGCGATCTGTCCGGCCAGCTCAAAGGCGGCGTTGACAAAGCCCACGGTGCCGAGCGGCGACGAACCGCCAACCGGAACGATGTACGGTGCTTTTTTTCCTTCTGCAAGGCGCTCGGCAACGAGCGTATCGGTCAGCGCGTCCATCTCCTGCTTTGTTTCACAGTGATGGAGCTCAATGCCGTAAAAGGCGCTCTTGAGCAGATTCTTGCGCAGATAGCGGGTGTTGTGCTGTGTGCGCAGGATGGAAATGCTGTGCATGCCGAGCTTGCCGGCGTAAATGCCGGTGGCGAGAGCATGATTGGAACCGTCGCAGCCGAAGGTGATCACATCCGTACAGCCGTTGGCTTTGGCTTCGCCCAAAGCAAACTCCAGCTTGCGCACTTTGTTGCCGCCGTACTCCAGACCGGAGAGGTCGTCACGCTTGATGAACACGCGGTTGTCGCTCTCGGAGAGACCGTGCAACTCCTGTACGGGCGTCGGGAAGAGGCCCAGACGGACATGGGGCAGCCCTGACAGGGCGGGATATTTTTCAAACAGAGGAAGCGTACCAGACATGGCCGTGCGCTCCTTACTTGTTCAGACCTTCCAGATACTCGTAAACTTCGGCGATGGGAAGAACGTCGCAGTACTTGTACTGAATGTCGAACATGTTGGCGCGATGCGCCATTTCCAGACGGTCGAACACGCACTCCTCGATTAGCGCGGTCTTGAAGCTCAGGCTGGTCGCGTCGATAGCGGTGGCGCGGGCGCAGCCGCTCGTGGTGTTGCCAACGATTAGAACGGTGTCAACACCTTTGCTGCGCAGGGAGTTGTTTACGTTCGTGGAGAAGAACACGCTGGGCCCCTGCTTTTCCACGACGGTGTCGCCGGGGATCACAGGCGTGAGCTCCGGGATGATATCGCAGTTCGGGTTATCGGCGGCGAAGACATCGTTGGCCGGACGGCCGGCGAAGCCGTACTCGGGGCGGTAGCAGTGCTTGGAGTAGACCACGGGGATGCCGTGCTCACGGCAGTAGGGAATGAGCTTCTCAATGTGGCGGATGGCAGCCCAGGCAAAGTTGCCGCAGGCGTAGGGATAGCGATCCTGCTGCTCGTAGATGGGCATGTCGTCGCCGATGACGGCCTTCTGCATGTCGATGACGATGAGCGCAGGCTTGCTGCCCAGACCGCGGCGCGGCTGGAAGGAGGACTGGTTGGCGAGACACTTCTTATCGTGCTCGGTGAGCATGTCTTTCCAGATCTGTTCCATGGATTGATCTCCTTTTATATATTTTTTGTTTGAAATTTCAGACGCTCAGAAACGCGTTGCGTTTGAGATACTGGCCGTGGGGTTCGCCGACGATCTCGCCGTCTTTGGCGACGATGCTGCCGCGGACAAGAGTCATGACCGGCCATCCCTTGAGATTCCAGCCTTCAAACACGCTGAAGTCGGAGTAGGACTTCAGATCGGCGACATTGACGACTTTTTCCTTATCGAGATCGACGATGACGAGATCGGCGTCCGTACCGGGCTGGAGCTTGCCTTTTTCGGGCATGTTGAAGATCCTGGCAACATTGTAAGAGGTGACCTCCGCGATGCGCTCCAGACTGATCTTGCCCTTATGGTAGCCCTCGCTGAGGAGGACGGGGAGCATCGTGCCAGTTCCGTGGAAGCCGCAGGCGGCATCCCAAATCGTGCCGGCCTTGTCGGCACGGACGTTGGCGCAGTTGTCGGAGCCGACGGTGTCGAGCGTGCCGTCCGCGAGATACTGCCAGAGCTTGTCGTTGTTGTGCGCCTCGCGCAGCGGGGGGTTGACCTTGCCAAGCTCGGCACAGGGGGAGTCGGTGTTCAGCACAAGATAGTGCGGCGTCGTTTCGCCGTAGAGACGCAGGTTCGTCTTCTTTCCCTGCGCAATCTTTTCGGCTGCCTCGGCGCAGCTGATGTGTACGCAGTAGAGCGGGCAGCCGGTCTTTTCGGAGAAGTAGGAGAGACGGGAGACCGTCTCGGCCTCGGCAATCTCGGGACGGACGTGATCCCATGCGGCAAGACCCATCTCACCTGCGGCCTTCACCTTTGGTGCAACGGTCTCAACAAGCTCGATGTTTTCGGGGTGGAAGTTCGCGACGACATTGCCGTCATACTTCGCGAGCTCCTGCATGCTTTCGTACATAAAGCCGTCGGTATAGGGCTCGGGAATGCCGGAATCGCGCAGACCGCGGATGTCCACATCCACATTGCGCTCGGTCGTGAAGAATTTGAAGGAGCTGACGCCCATTTCTTTCACGGCAAGATCGACCGTGTTTTTGTGGTCCTGCTTGGTGATAAAAAGCTGCAGGCCGTAGTCAATGTAGCTATTGGGGGTCATGACATCGAGCAGCTGCTGTACATACTGCGGCTCAAAGTTCGGGCCGGGGGTGCGGCGGTACTGCAGGCAGGTGGTGTAACCGCCGATGGCGGCAGCGGCGCTTTCCATGCGGGTGTCAACGCCCATGTCCTGATAGCAGCCCCAATGAACGTGCGGGTCGATGCAGCCGGGGAAGACGTACTTGCCGGAGGCGTCGATGACGGTCTCGGCCTCGCATGCCGCGCCGGGCGACAGAATGGCGGCGATTTTGCCGTTTTCGATGGCGATGTCGCCGTCAACGATGCCCACCTTAGGGATAACGAGTTTGCCGTTGCGAATGATGGTGTCCATGGTGTTCCTCCTTGTGTGTGAATGTGATTATTGGCGGCTGGTTGCTTACTTTGCGTTGTCTTCGGCGGCGAGCTGCTTTTCAAGCATGGGGATCAGACCGCCGGCGCGGAGGATCTGTGCGGGAGGACTGTCGGAGGGCAACGCCTCACCACGGATCGTTCGCCCGGTGTCCAACGAGCGGATCTCTCCGGTCTCCATGTTGACTTCGATCGTCTCGCCCTCTTCAAAGGCATCGTGGACGCCGGGGCAGGAGAGAATCGCCATACCGAGATTGATGCTGTTGCGGAAAAAGATTCGCGCGACCGATTCGGCGACGACGAGCTGAATGCCCAGACCCTTGAGCATTTTGGCGGCGGGACGGCTCGAGCCACAGCCAAAGTTTTTGCCCGCGATGACGATATCGCCGGGGCGAACCTTTTCGGCCCAGTCCGGACGGTTGGCGCGCATGCAGAAGAGCGCCGCTTCGTGCGGGTCCATGTTAGGGCTGCTCATCGCGCCGAAGCTCGGCATGATGAGGTCGGTGCTGATATTGTCACCGAATTTCCAGACGCGACCAGTAAGAATGTTGGATCCACTCATGATTCAGCCCTCCAGATACTCTCTCGGATCGGTGATGACGCCGTTAACGGCGCTCGCCGCGACGGTGGCGGGGCTCGCCAAATACACTTCAGACTGCGGGCTGCCCATACGACCCTGGAAATTCCGGTTCGTGGTGGACAGGCAGACCTCTCCCGCGGCCAGAACGCCGAGATGCTGCCCCGCGCAGGGGCCGCAGGTCGGATGGCAGACAAGTGCGCCCGCTTCCGTCAGAATGTCGAAATATCCGGCCTTCATGGCATCGCGCCAGACCTCCATGGAGGCGGGGATGATCAGCAGCCGGACATCGGGATGTACCTTGCGTCCCTTCAGGATACGGCATGCCATCGCAAAATCTTCCAGACGGCCGTTCGTGCAGGAACCGATGACGGCCTGATCGAAGCGCGTGCCTTTCACTTCTTCCACGGGCTTCACGTTGCTCGGGTCATGAGGACAGGCGACCAGCGGGCTCATGCCGGTCACATCGATATCGTAGACGGCGGCGTAGTTCGCGTCGGGGTCGGCGAACACCGGTGTAAAGGGCTTGTCTGTGCGGCCTTTCAGAAAATCGTAGACCTTTTCATCGGCCTCCATGATGGCAAACTTGCACCCGAGCTCCGCGGCCATGTTGCAGATCGTCCAGCGACCCGCCAGCGAGAGATCTTTAATGACCGGACCGGTGATCTCTGCGGCTTTGTAAAGGCCGACGTCCGTGCCGTAGTCTCCGGCGATGCGGAGAATGACGTCTTTGCCCATACACCAGGAGGGGAGCTTGCCGGTGATGTTAAATTTGATCGTTTCCGGTACCTTGAACCACAGCTCGCCCTTGATGAGCAGATATACCGCGTCCATATAGATGGCGCAGGAGGCGGCGTTGAACGCGCCGTAGGTCGTGGAATGGGAGTCGATCATGGCGATCAGCTCACCGGGGCGAACGAAGCCCTTTTCCGGATTTACCTGATGGACGATGCCATGGCGACCGTATTCGTACCAGTTACTGATATGATATTTTTTAATGTATTCGCGCAGCTCCTTGACCGTTTCGGCAGAGCTGATGTTGGCCGGGGGCGCGGAGTGGTCACTCACGCAGTAGACCTTGTCGCAGTCCCAGACGGATTTAACGCCGAGCTTTTCGATGTCCTCAAAGGTATCGTACATGGCGTTCGTCTCATCAATCTTCGCCCAGACGTATTCACCGGGGACGACCCTGGCGCGTCCGGCATGCGCGGCGAGGATCTTTTCGACCATTGTCATTCCCATGATGGCAGCACCTCTCTTATTATCTCTGTATTTGCAAACGGGTGTTTCGGTTCATTTAGCATCGGGGTTGTAAACGCCGGAGGAGGCTGCGTATTTGGCCATGGCCTCCGCGGAAAGGTATTTGCCCTCCAGCTCGCGGATCTGACCGAAGCCGAGGAATTTGAAAAGCTCAAACTCGAAGATGGGGTGGTTTTTGCGCCTTTCCAGAATGTCGTTATAGGCATCCATGCCGCGATCCATGAATTCCTTCGCAAAATCCCAGCTCTCGTAGTATCCCGCGCGGGACACGAGCGAGGGAACAATCACGCAGCTCATGCCGAGATTGATGTGCTCCTGCAGCGAGGGGATCGGACGCAGCTCGATCGTCGTGGCGGTGAAAGGTCCGTCTACGGCGGCACGAACCTGCCGGATCTCCTCTACGGAAAGGGGGCCTTCCATATACAGCATGTCTACGCCGGCTTCCTTGTAGGCGCGCAGGCGGCGGACGACCTCGTCGAGACCGCCGTTGGCGGCAGTGCGCGCGTCGCAGCGGGCGATGATGACAAAGTCGGGGTCAAGCTCGTTTTTGGCATCTACGGCAGCGCGGTACTTCCCGGCGGCCTCCTCGATGGATACGAGCTGCTTTCCCTGCACAAAGCCGCAGCGCTTGGGTGCGACCTGATCTTCAATATGTATGCCCGCGACGCCTGCGCGGATATACTCCTGCACCGTGCGGCGGACGTTGATGGCGTTGCCGAAGCCCTGGTCGGCGTCGGCGATCAAGGGAATATTCACGGCGTTCGCCATGCGGCCGGCGTTTTCCACCATCTCCGTGAGTGTGAGCAGACCGGCGTCCGGCACGCCGAAAACCGTGGCGCAGGCGTTCATGCCGGACATGTACGCGACCTTGAAGCCGACGGCCTCCGCGATCTTTGCGTGCAGCGCGCAGCCGCCGCCGGGCAGAACAAAGAACTCGTTGTTTTCGATCATTCGTTTCAAAACGGTTGTTTTTTTCATTATGACCTCCTGTGTCGGGCTGAATTTCCGTGTCCGGCAGCCGCCGGACGCCTCGCGGGGGGTTACGGCATCATTTTATCGCGACTTTTGAAATAGTCAATAGGTTTTACAAAAAAAGTTGAATAATTCTGCAAATTATTGTTGACAAGAAGCGCAAAAGATGGTATTTATGGTGCATAAAAACGAAAGCCACCGCCCGTGTTTTGTGATATTTTCACTAAATATGTTGAACAAAATGTTGAAATTGACGAAGCTAGGCATTTTTGCAGGCCCTCCGCGCTCAACGGTATTTCCTCCTCAAAACAGAGGCCGAAATAAAACTCTTTTAAAAACAGAAGGGAGAACCACCGAATGAAGAAAATCCTTGCACTGATCCTCGCTCTTACAATGGTTTTTGCTCTGACCGCTTGCGGACAGACCGAAGCCCCTGCAGCGAACCCCGGCACGGAGAGTGCCGGAACGGCTCCGACCACCGGCGGCAAGAAAATCGTTTTGACCCCCGCCAGCTGGCAGGAAAATGGTTTCTGGGCCAAGCACATCGAGATTTTCGCTGAATATGTCAATGAGCATGCCGCGAACGTCTCCGTCAACCCCGTGACACCCGGCTCCATTGTTCCGACCGGCGAGGCCCTCCAGTCCGTCAGCGACGGTGTTGTTCCCGCAATGGCGATCGCCTCTGCGTATGCAGCCGGCACGATCGACGTTGGCTACGTTTTCTGCACGCCTCCGGTCGTCCAGAACATTCAGGACATGCGCGAGCTCAACGAAGTCTATGGTGCCGGAAAGATATGGGAAGACCTTCTTCAGTCCAAGTATAACGTCCATGTTGTCGGCGAAATGTACGGTCCTGCGGACGTTCCCATCGTTTCTACGGTTTCCATCAAGGGAGTTTCCGATCTGAAAGGCGTCACCATCCGCGTTGGTGCCGGCTCGATCGCCGATTCTCTCGTTGCGCTTGGCGCGGCCACAGATAACGCCGCTGCCACGGAAGTCTACACCATGCTCTCTACCAAGGCTATCGACGCCGCGATCATGGGGTCCCCCTCGGACGACCTTGCCTCCAGCTACAACGAAGTCACCTCCTATTGGATCCGCTACCCCTATGTCAACACCACACACTGCACCACATTCATCGTCAACAACGACACCTGGAACGAAATGACTGCCGAGGATCAGCAGGTGCTGATCGACGCTATTGAGTATTCCAACAAGAAGATCGAAGAGGACGGCTATGCCACCATTCAGGCGGCCTGGGATGCCGTTGAGGCGCAGGGCATTGAGCTCATCCGCTGGAGTGAAGAAGATGCACGCACTTGGGCGCAGACCTTCTACGATACCTGCGCGGCTTACAGCAGCAGCCCCGAGTATACCGAGTACATCAACATTCTCCACCAGTGGGCGGTCGACCGCGGCTATCTGACCGAGTGATCTTCCCGGTGGTTTCCGCTGAAATACCCAAATTCTGAATAGAAAGAGATGCACTGAAAATGAAAAAGTTCCCCCGTATCAATAACGAAGACGGTATCAATACTCTTTGCCGGATGACGACCGAGCTGGAATACGACGATATTCCCGCGGAAGTCATTGAGCTGGCGAAAGAACTCATCCTCGACACGGTCGGCTGCATGATTGGCGGCCACGGCCAGCACCCGCTGCCGGAGCTTGCCCATCACCTGCAGAAGAAGGGCGGCGTTGAGGAAGCCTACATCATGTTCCACGGCGGCAAAAAGATCCCCGCCGAGGAAGCCGCTATGGCAATGGGACCCATGCCTCGCGCGCTGGATTGGGCGGCGATCCACCCCGAAGCGATGCACTCCGTGGAGCACACCCTGCCTCCCATGCTCTGCACGCTTGGCTATCTTGACTCGACCGAGGGACGCCGCGTTTCCGGCAAGGAGTTCCTGACGGCCTTTGTCGCAGCGCAGGAGACGCTCATCCGCATCGGCATCGGCTATCGCGGAAACATCGGCGTGCAGCGCGGCCGGAGCAACGGACATTACATTTTCGGCTCCGTTGCCGGCGTCGGCAAGCTGATGCGTCTCGATCAGGCGCATCTGGAAAACGCCGAAGGCATCGGCCGCAACATGACACAGCCGCACGATATGGCCACCTATCACCCGATCACCCACATGGTCAAGGTGCATCAGGGCTTTATTGCGCAGGATGCGATCCAGGACTGCAAGTTTGCCAAGCTCGGTGTGACCGGCCCGCGCAACAACGTCATCTGCGGTCCCATGGGCTATTTCGGCATGGCCAACTGGGAGACCAATACGGACATCCTCTTCGACAAGCTCGGCGAGAAGTGGGAACAGATGGGCGTGGAAATGAAGGCTTATGCCGGGTGCAAGTGCCTGCACTGCGCCGTCGGCGCGGCGGAGTACATCGTCAAGCAGAACGGCCTGACTCCGGAAGACGTCGAACACATCCATGTAGAAGACAGCACGCTGAACGTCAACGTCAGCGGCGGCACGATGGAAGAGAAGCTGAACCCGAAGGACATTTTCCAGCGTCAATTCAGCGTCCCCTATATGGTCGCGACCATGCTTTACGACGGCGAGCTGATCCCGCAGTCCTTCTTCGATGAGCCGGCCAGCCGCCAGTACATCAAGGACTTCATGCAGAAGGTCGACATCGTGGAGAATCCCGATCTCGTTCCCTGGCGCTCCAAGGTCACGCTCACCACAAAGGACGGCCGTACTTTTGTCAAGGAAATGGATCCCATCGAGCTGAAGGGCAGCGTTGAGCACCGTTATACCCGCGAGGAGCTCATCCACAAGTTCAAGACCCTCTCCAAGATGTCCATCACGGAGTTCCCGGAAGGTACGCTTGATACGCTGATCGATAATATTCTCAATCTGGAAAAGAGCGACGACGTCCTGCGCGACATCGTGTTTACTCTGACGCCCAACAGAGAGTAAGTGTTCGGAGAATCCATCCAAAGCATAAATCCGAAAGGGCCGGGGGATCGCAGCACCGCTACGGCAGCCCGGCCCTTATGTCTGCAAGGAGAGAAAGATGCTAAAACGATTTGTCAACGCCTGCGACGCCATAGCAGAGTGGTCCGGCAGAATCCTGTCGATCGGCGAATACGTCATTATGATCGTCATGCTCTGGCAGGTCAGCGCACGTTATATTTTTAAAAATCCGGCGGTCTGGACAAGCGATATCAGTTTGTACGTTTTCGGCGCGCTGGGCGTTTTGTCCGGCGCTTATCTTCTGAAGCATCACGAGCACATCAAAGTCGACCTGTTTTATGCGCAGTATCCGCCGCGCGTGAAGGCAGTCGTGGATATCGTGATCTATCTTATCGTCATCGCGTGGTGCGTGATCCTCTGCTACTTCAGCATCCCGTATGTGATCCAGACGATCCAGACCGGTGAACGGGGCATTTCCTCGCTTCACGCGCCGCTCTGGCCCATCCGTATGACGATCCCAATCGCGGGCATCCTGCAGGGCTTGGAAGCTTTGGCTCTGCTGATCCGCTCGGCCTATTTTGCGATTAAAGGGGAGGAACTGTAAATGGCTTCGTGGGTTGGTCCTCTTTTGATACTTCTGGGAGCGTTTCTCTGCGGTCTTGCGCTGGGAATCCCCATGGCCTTTGTTCTCGGCGGCGGCGCACTGCTGACGGGATACGTTTTCTACAGCCCATCCATTCTGCGCATCGCCATGACGAACACTATGTCCGTCATGAGCAGCTACACGATGCAGGCTGTTCCTATGTTCGTTCTGATGGCGTGCATATTGGAAAAATCCGGTATAGCAAACGCGTTGTTTGAAGCGTTGTATCAATGGCTAGGCGGCCTGCGAGGCGGTCTTGCCGTGTCGGTTGTCCTCATCTCTGCGGTTCTCGGCGCCATGTCGGGCGTCGCTGCGGCGGCTATCGTGACGATGGGGCTGATCGCTCTGCCGATCATGCTCGGCAAGGGATACGATAAGCATATCGCCATGGGCTCCATCCTTGTCGGCGGCCCGCTGGGCATCCTCATCCCGCCGAGCGTCGGCTTCATCATCTACGGCACGCTGACATCCACGTCTGTCGGCAAGCTTTTCGCCGGCGGCATTGGCCCCGGCATCCTGCTCGTCGTGCTCTACTCGGCGTATATTCTGATCCGCTGCTATATCAAGAAAGATCTCTGCCCGAACATCCCCAAAGCGGAGCGCCTGCCGATCAAAGAGCAACTGAAACTGGCCAAGGGCCTGATCCTTCCGATACTGATCGTGCTCGCGGTCCTCGGCAGCATCTTCCTCGGTATCGCGTCTCCCACGGAATCCGCCGCTGTTGGCGCGTTGGGAGCGATCATCGCCTCGCTCGTGTACAAGCGTTTCAGCTGGAAAATGCTGGCGGAAGCGGCGAGCCGTACATTTACCACTACCGGCATGGTCATGTGGATCCTGTTCGGTGCCAACTGCTTCTCCGCGGTTTTGATCATGACCGGCATCCCGAGCATGCTGAAGGTGTTTATCACCAGTCTTTCGCTGCCGCCGATGCTCATCGTATTCTTCATGATGCTGACCTACTTCATACTGGGCTGCTTCCTTGAAGAGACCACGATGCTGTTCATCACGATCCCCATTTACATGCCGATCCTTTCCTCCTTCGGCATGGATCCAATCTGGTTCGGCGTTCTCTTCATGATTGCCATGCAGATGGCGTACATCACTCCGCCGTTCGGCTTCAGTCTGTTCTTTATGAAGTCGATCGCACCAAAAGACATTACAACAGTAGACATTTACAAGTCGGTCCCACCGTTCATTGTGATCCAGTTAATCGCGGTGCTGATTTGTATGTTCGTCCCGCAGATCGTCACATTCCTGCCGAACCTCCTTTATGGCTGATCCACACCTTTGTTAATGGGGATATACAAGGGGAAAAACGGCGCTGTCCAATGGACAGCGCCGCGATTTTAACAAGGTATTTATGCGCAATAGCACTTGTCAACAAAGGGAAATATGATAAAATATGGTAAGACTATACGATAAAGGAGAGCAACGTTATGAATCTCTATGCCGCGGAAAAAACAGAATCAGGAAGCTCTCTTTCTGAAACAGACAGAGCGATCCTCGACAGCTATGCGAAGCTCCTTCCCGCGTTTTCTGCTGTGCTGGGCGGGTGCTGTCTGGTCGTGCTGCGTTCTGCGGCGGAGAAGACGTATCCCTGTATCGCGGTGGAAAACGGAGTGATCAACCAAACCAACATCGGCGATCCCGCTCCCAATTTTATCATTGACGCCATCGGCGACGAAGATCGGTCTGGCCAGCGGAATATTATCGGCCCATATATTACCAAAAGTCAGGACGAGCACGCAATCAAGTGCGTCGTTTATATGATCCGCAACTCTGAAAAACAAGTAATCGGATGTCTGTGCATCGGCATTGATCTCTCTATGCCGGTCAATGTGTTCTTTGAAAGCCTGATGCTGAAGGTGGACGAGGGCCTGGCCGAGGGCATTTCCGAACCGAAGCGTTCTGCCGTTCCCGACATCGACCAGGTCGTCAGAAAGAGTATGGCGCGCGCGCAGGAAAAAGCGGGCAACGTCAAGGGCTTGTCCGCCACAGAGAGAAATCGTATGATCGTTCAGCAGCTCAAGGATGAGAATATCTTCAGCGTCCGCGGCGCGGTAAGCATCGTCGCAAACGAGCTGGGGGTGTCCCGCTACACGATATACAATTATCTCAAGGACATTGCAGGGACCGAAAAGAGCTGACGCGCCGGAAGACATCGGCGGCTCCGCGAATCCCTGCTGCGGGGAATTGTGATATGAAAGTAAGGAAAAAACAACTGACACGGCAGCAGCGTCTGGCTCTGCTGCCGGTCATATCTCTGATTGGCATCGCTTTGATTGCTCTCGGCATCGTTCAAAACCGGCGGATGAATGAGTCCATGCCGGTGGAGGCTGAGATCACCGGTTATCGTGAAGTTTCCTCGGAAAATATCATGGGAGAAGACGGCAAGACGACGGCGTATTACGCCGAGTACCGGTATATTGTGGACGGGGAAGAATACACCGCCGTTTCCGACAGAGCCAGCGCGACTGCACCGGTCATCGGAGAGCGGGAGACGATCTATGTTTCGTCGCTGGACGAAGGCTCCGTTGTGCTGTCCGGCAGCACTTACGTCATTGTCGGTGGCGTATTTACCGTTTTCGCACTGGTTTTTTTCATGATAGAACGGTTCGTACCAAAAACGACACAGAAGACAGCACTGCCGTCGAAAAAAGCGAAATGACCGGCGCAAAGAGCATAAAATGCTGGTTCGGAATGGATTGGACCGCGAAAGCCGGCGGCCTTGGCGTAACAAAAAGATGTTCCCCGCTTTCCATTTGGAAAGCGGGGAACGTGTTTATTATTTGTTATTGTCTATCGCAGCTTTTTGAGCTCCTCAAGCACCGAGTACGGTATCGTGAGATTGCCGCAGCCCGTGCCCATGGAGATGTGCGTTTTGCGTGTGCCGTGGTAGTCGCTGCCGCCGGAAACACCCATGCCGTATTTCTCCGCGGCGCGCAGCAGCCACGCGGTCTGCTCGGCGGAGAACTCGGAGTAATACGCCTCCAGCGCCCGGATGCCGAGTGCCTTTGCCGTTTCGATCAGCTCGATGAGCTCCGGCTCGGGATAGTGGTACTGCATCGGGTGCGCCAGCACCGGCACGCCGCCCGCGGCGACGATCGTTTCCACGGCCTTCGCAATCGAGATGCGGCGCTTCGGCAGATAGTACGGCTTGCCCTCGCCGAGGTACTTTTCAAACCCCTCCTTCACAGAGGAGATGTAGCCCTTGCGCATCAGATGCTCGCAGAAGTGCGGGCGGCCAAGCACGGAATCCGGGTATTCCTCGCGCAGCTGCGCGATGGAGATATCAAACCCGTCGCGCTCGAACATGGCGGCGATCTTCTCGTTGCGCTCGTCCCGCTCGGTCTTCACCCAGTCGAGCACCGGGCGCAGCTCGGGCGCGGCGGGGTCGATGAAGTAGCCGAGAATGTGGACGTTGTTGTCGCGGTAGTCCGAGGATACCTCGATCCCCGGCACTACCTCCACGCCGAGCTCCGCTCCGGCGCGCATCGCCTCCGGCACGCCGGAGACGCTGTCGTGGTCGGTGATGCTCACGGCGGCAAGGCCGAGAGACGCCGCCTTTTCCACTGCGGCGCGCGGCGGATCCGTGCCGTCCGAGGCGGTGGTATGGATATGCAGGTCAATGCAGTTCATGGATGGGTGCGCTTCCTTTTCGCGAAAATATCGGGCTCGTCAGGGCTTCCAGTTGTAGCCGCCGTTATTCTGGCCGTTGTTCTGGTCATACGGGTTCTGTCCGCCGTACGGATTCTGGCCGTAGGGGTTTTGGCCGTAGCCGCCCTGTCCGTAGCCGCCGTATCCGCCGCCGTTGGTGGGGTACTTGGGGCTGTCGCCGTACTGGTTCCAGCCGGGCTGGCTGTCCTTGCAGAGCCAGATAATCAGAATGATCTGCCCGACAAGGGGGATGAGGTTCAGGAAGTACCACGCGCCGCTGCGGCCGATGTCGTGCAGACGCCGCCAGCAGACGCCGAGTCCCGGCAGGAACACGCCGATGTTCCAGAGCGTGAGAAACAGCGAAGCAATGCTGCTGTCAAAGTTGCGGGCTATCGCCGTGAGTACCGCGCTCACGGCCCAGTTGAGCAGTGCGAAGTACCAGTACTCGCTGCGCCGCGCGCGGCCGGAAAAGCAGATGTACTTCTGGAATACGGATTGGATCGCTTCCTGAAAGCTCATAAATAATTCTCCTTTATATAATTTGTAAGGCTATAGTAGCGTACTTCGCGCCGGATTGCAAGAAAGAACCGCGCCCCGGCAGGGTTTTCTGCCGGAGCGCGGATAATTCTCTTTACTTTGCGTCGATTGACAAGGGCACACGCGGTTCTGCCGGGCGGAAATGCCCTCATACTGCGTCAAAGCCCTTGAGAATACACAAAGTATTCTCTGCGGCCTTTTCCTTGTTAACCGACGCTTTTGTTTCCGAAGCAATCGTCGTAGTGCGCGAGCGCGCTCTTGATGATCTCCACGGCGGCTTCGCGGCCGTTCACGTCGCCCGCGACCGCCTCCTTGCCCTCCAGCGCCTTGTAGACGGTGAAAAAGTGCGCCATCTCGTCAAACAGGTGGTCGGGCAGGTCCATGATATCGCGGTACTTGTTGTAGCTCGGGTCGGAGAAGGGGATGGCGATGATCTTCTCGTCGTTCTTTCCGCAGTCGAGCATGGAGATGTACCCGATCGGGTAGCACCGCACGAGCGTGAGCGGGTCGAGCACCTCCGAGCAGAGCACGAGCACGTCGAGCGGGTCGCCGTCGTCGCCGTAGCTGCGGGGGATGAAGCCGTAGTTGGCGGGGTAGTGAGTCGATGTATACAGAATGCGGTCGAGAATGATCAGCCCGGTCTGCTTGTCCAGTTCATATTTCTTCTTGCTGCCCTTGGGGATCTCGATCACGGCGAGAAAATCCTCCGGCTTGATGCGCGCGGGGTCGATGTCGTGCCAGACGTTCATGGTGTTACCTCCGGGAAAATAGTACCGCCTTACGGCGGAATTGAATTATATCACGAAGGTGTCTGTTTTTCAACAAAGAAAGAAAAACGAAGTCGGCCCTTAGGGGCATTATTCCTCAAAAAATATCCCGGCGTCCTGCCGGAGAGCAAGATCGCATTCCGCTTCTGCGCACTTGGTGATCCCGGCGATGACGGGGCAGGCGGCGTGAACGGGGAAATGCTCCGCGGCGTAGGCGTAAAACGGCCCCGTCCCCGGCCTGGTGAGACACACGGCAAACGCGCTGAACGTGCTGCCGAGAGCCTTCATCATCTCCTGTACGGCGGCGCAGCCGCTCGCCACGCGCAGATGCACCATAAAATCCTCCGCCGCTTCCGCCTCCGCGATGGCCGTAAAGCCGCAGATGCCCGGCTCAATGCGTACCTTTGTCATGGGGGATCCTCCCGTTCTTTTTTTCTCATTATAGGCGGGGAAAAGCCGGGGCGTCTGGGGGTATCCGGACCATATTTGGCAAATCATTTGCCAAATGCGCCGGAAAAAAAGAGAGGAAGCAGTTTTGTTTCTGCTTCCTCTCAAAAAGGCTTATTCGTTACTCAGCGGGATAAAAGGCGTCCTTGCCAAGACCGCAGATGGGGCAGACCCAATCTTCGGGAACGTCCTCCCAGACTGTGCCGGGGGCTACGCCGTTGTCGGGGTCGCCCAGGGCGGGGTCATAGACATAGCCGCAGGGGCACTCGTATTTCATGGGAATATCTCCTCTTACTTGCCGAAGTAGCGCTTGAGCAGACCCTCGAACGCCTTGCCGTGGCGGGCCTCGTCGCGCGCCATTTCGTGCACGGTGTCGTGGATGGCGTCGAGATTGTACTTCTTCGCGAGCTTGGCGAGCTCAAACTTGCCGGCGGTCGCGCCGTTCTCGGCGTCAACGCGCATTTCGAGATTCTTCTTCGTGGACGTGGTCACGACCTCGCCGAGGAGCTCGGCGAACTTCGCGGCGTGCTCGGCCTCTTCCAGACCGGCCTTTTCCCAGTACATGCCGATCTCCGGATAGCCCTCGCGGTGCGCAACGCGCGCCATGGCCAGATACATGCCGACCTCGCTGCACTCGCCCTCAAAGTTGGCGCGCAGACCGGCGATGATCTCTTCCTGCACCTCGGCGGGAACGTCCGCGCCGAACACCTTGCCGACACCGACGACGTGCTCCGCCGCCCAGGTCTTCTCCTCCGCCTGCAGCGTGAACTTGCTGCCGGGGACATGGCACACCGGGCACTCCGCCGGGGGCGTATCGCCTTCATGAACGTAACCGCAAACCGGGCAAACCCACTTTTTCATAATAAGATCCTCCATCAAATCAATTTTTCTCTTTGTTGTTTTTATTATCGTCCGCTGCGCAGCAGCGGCAGATGCCGTAAAATGTCAGAGCCCAGGAGCGCACCTCGCCGGGCATTTCGCCGGTGACAAGCGTTTCGGGCAGCACCACGTCCACATCGTCCACGCGGCCGCACTTCTCGCAAATGAAATGCGCGTGGGGGTGCGTCCGGCCGTCGAACCGCTCCTGTCCCGCAACCGTGGCGACGCTCATCGCCTTGCCCTCCTCGCGGAAGAGCGCGAGATTGCGGTACACCGTGCCGAGCGAGAGATCCGGGATGTCCGGCTTGAGCCGCCGGTAGATCTCCTCGACGCTCGGGTGATCGTACGATGCGAGCAGTATCTCGCGGATCGCGTCGCGCTTTTTGCTTTGCCGCCGGGTGCTTTCCATGGGGTACTCCTTCGCTGTGGGGTTTCATAATCAATAATGATTATCGTTACTGTTAATATAGCAGCACATCCCCGGATTGTCAATAGGGTTTTGAAAAAAATTTTGCCCGCCGGTCTCCCGGCGGGCGATCTGTTCAATTCGACGCGGACGGCAGCTCTGTCCAGTACTGCGCGCCCCAGTGCTCAAAGTCCCATTGCTCCATATAGGCGTTGCATTCGTAGTCGATATAATAGAGCGTTTCGCCGCGCGGGACGAAGTTGGTGGGGTAATAGTCGATGTTCAGCCCCGCGGGGTATAAAACGGCGCACATGGCGCGCACCTGCTCCGTCCAGCGCCCGTCCATCCGCCCGCTCTCACGCAGCTCCGCGACGGTCGGCCCCGCGATATATTCCTTCAAGAGACGCTCCTGCGCCTTGTCCACGGCCAGCAGCCGCGGCAGGGGGATGCCGAGAGCGCGCAGCGTTTCATAGTCGCGCAGCTCGGACTGCAGCTTGTCGCCGAAGGTATAGTACTCACACGGCTCGTGGTGGATCTGCTTGAGAACGTACTCCCGCTCCCCGTCCGTGACGAGATAGGAATAGCCGCCCTTGCCCTTTCCGAGAAGCCGGAGCACAGTACATTCCGTATCGTTTACCGTCATTGTGTCAGGCATCGTTCTGTCCCAACGGCTCCTCACAGCGGAGCTTTCTCAGGTTTTCCAAAACAAACGGGCTGTTTGCGGCGATGCGCCCCAGCGTCTGGCATCCATCCATCTGCCCGCAGTCCGCGCAGGTATCCAGCCCCTTCTCCCGCACGCAGTTATGTACGGGGCAGAGCTTGTCGCAAAACGGCGTTTTGCGCCCTCCGCGCGGCAGCCGGTGCAGTGGATCATGTCCGGCGTGATCGCTACGGCGTTGAGCTTCGTCCACAGGGCGGCGGTTTTTTCGCGCAGGGCATCGTTATTTGTGATCGTTGCGATCCTGGCGTCACAGGTTTCGCAGTCCAGCCCGCAGCATGCAATGAGCTCGTTCTTAGGTTCAAGATTTGCTTCCATATTCGCGTTCCTTTCTTTAAGGTCTATACGCGCCGCCTTTGCTGCTGATGCCGGCGAGCTGCGCCCGTCCACGGGCAGAACGTGCTTTACCCTGCTTTTCTTTATAATACCATCTTCCTGCATTTCGGCAGCGCAGCGACCTGTCGTTCGGCAACCTTTACGTCCGCGAGAACGCGCTCCATCATCCGGCTGCCGCAGCCGCGGCGCCAGTTTTCCGGCAGCGAATGGATACACCGCAGCTCGGCAGCGCCCGGCATACCCTATTCCCGCGCAGCGTCCCACCATGCGACGCAGTGGGGCTTGCCGTCCAGCTCCAGAATATAGCCGTTTCCCTGCTGCTCGGCGAGAAGCCGCGCGTACATTTTCTCGGCGCGCTCGATGCTCGTACATTGGGTAAGGAGCTCCGCCGGGACAATGCCCGCGAACGCCGCCTTCCAGCTTTCGGTCTGGACGTACGCGAGACACGCCTCGTCTCCGCTCTCCGCCCGCCGGATATGGATCGTAAAATCGTTCTGTATCATTTTTCCGCCTTTTTTCGCATCTCGATCCGAACCTTGCGCCGCTCCGGGCCGGTGTTGGAGTACGCCGCGGCGGTGACGGCTTTCATCCGTCTCCCGCCGCCTTTCCGATAAGCGGCGCCGCGACCGTTTCCGCTTTCATAAACGTGTTCTGCGGAGCCATCGTCCGTGACTCTCCGTCTAAAGCAGATCAAAGGATATATATGTATCTATAATATTGCAGCATGCGCCTGTCGATCGCAGATCACCGGGTTTTCCCGTACGAAACGGGAACACGTCAGTTCGACGTGTCCCCGGTTTTTCCTTCTTCGGTTTTGCTCTGCGGCGCGGTGAGGTAGGGGTCGGGTTTCAGGAGGCGTTTCCAGTAGCCGTCGAGCAGATACAGCGGCCCGAGGCTCGCGTGGCAGAGCAGGCGGTCCTTGGCGGAAAGCGTCGTGACCGGCGCTTCGGAATACTTATAAAACATGCTGTCGTGCCCGACGCACAGGCCGAGCGCGATGTTCAGCTCCGTCTTTTCCCCGTTGAGCACGAGCGCCTGCAAGACGGGATTGCAGATGTTCTGCCCGACCTCGAGACAGCGCTCCGGGATGCCGAGCTCCGTTTTATTCACCGTGCCGCATTTGCACGCGATGCCCGTGACCTCATACCCCTGCGCGCGCAGGACGCGCGCGAGCGCGTTCGCCTCATGGATCAGCCCCGCGCAGGTGGCGATGCCGATCTTCTTCACGCCGAGAAGCTGCGCGAAGTGCATCGTTTCCTCGATGCGGCTTTTCGTGCCGTAGCCGTCACGCTCGTTGACCGCCGCGGCGACGGAAAAGGCGTTTTCCTCGCCCTTTAAAATTTCCAGTGAGCGCTCGAGCAGCGCCTCGTCCAGATGCTCCGTCCGGCAGAACGGCGGGAACTGCCCGCCCTTGCCGCGGCAGGCGGCGCTGCCGCAGTCGATGCAGGATCGATTTTCGTTGTCCATATCGGCGGCCTCCTTACTTTGCCTCGGCCCGGCGCTTTTCAAGCTCGGCGCACACCTCGGCGTATTTGTCCTCATCGAGAATGTAGTGTTTTTTATAGAGCTCATAGCTTGCGTACATGAGCACGAACGGCAGCACCGTCAAGCACAGCAGCAGCCCGCGGGACTGCCCCGGCTGGATGGAGGAGACGATCGTATCGATCTGCGCGAGCTTTTCGGCTTCGGCGATCTCGCCGAGCGAGGCCGCGCGCTCGAGCGCGGAGATCCGGTTGGTGTAGCCCGTGACGCCGAAGATGAGATACGTCGCGGACGTGACCGCCACGACGATCGCGGAGGCGAGCTTTGTGAAGAACGGGCGCAGGGAGGTGATGATCGCCTCGTCGCGCTCGCCGCGGAGGTATTCGTTATACTCCACGGTGTTGATGAGCGAGATCATCATAATGAGATAGAAGCCGTACTGACCGAGGTTTGCTACCATGTAGCCCACGGTGAGGATCCAGAACTTCACCATACCGCCGGAGAGCGCCAGCCCGGAGACGATCATAACGGCGTAGCCGATGACCGAGAGCAGCATGAGCTTATCCATCATCTGCTTGCGGCGGAAGCGCTTGGCGAGCATCGGATAGAAGATCATAAGAAGCGCGGTCGCCGCGAGACCGACGGTGTTGAAGAGCGAGTACAGCCCGCCCTCATACCCGAAGGCGAAGTACACATACGTTGAGCCGAGACCGCCCATAACGACGTCGTTTCCGATCTGCTGCAGCAGGAACACGAGCGAGATCCAGAGGATCTGCGGATTGCCGGTGATGGTATTCCAGATCTTTTTGAAGCTGACGGGCGGGACTTCCTTCGTATGGTAATCCCGGCGCTCTCGCACGCCGAAGATCGTCGCGCACAGGAAGAGCGGCGCAAGGATGCAGATGACGAGCGCGACACGGCCATAGGCCGTTGCGGTGCTGCCGCCGAGCGTGCCGCTGCCGGTGGTGAGCATGGGGATGAGGATCGAGGCGATCACGCCGCCGATGCCGGCGAAGAGGTTCGTCCGGGACGTGAGCGAATTGCGCACATGCGGATCGGAGCTGAGCGCCGACACCATGCCCCAGTAGGAGATGTCGTGCATCGTGTAGGTGATCGAATAGAGGAAATAGATCACGCCGAAAAACGCGATGAAGCTCCAACCCTGCAGGCTCGTGTTGAACGCGAGATACACAACGACGGACGTGGAGAGGATGCCGATCACGAGCCACGGCTTGAACTTGCCGTAGCGCGAGCGGGTGCGCTCGATGATGTTGCCCATGACGGGGTCGTTGAGCGCGTCGAACACACGCGCACCGACCATGATCGCCGTCACCGCGCCGAGCTGCGCGGCGGTGAGATGGCGCGTAAACAGGATATATGTGAAAATGAAGTTGGTGAACAGGTTATAGATCATATCCCGTCCGACCGTGCCGAGGGGGAACATCCAGAGATTGCGTTTATCCGATGTCACGTTTTTCATGTCTCTTCCTCTTTCTCCCGTACCGTGCGGTATTCCGGCGTGTTCAGCGCTCGTTATCGCGGATCTTGCCGAGCGCGCCGCCGGGGTGGCGGCGGACATACTGCGCGGGCGTCTGCGCGACGTCCGCCTGCAATATGGCGGAGAGCGCCTGCAGCACGAACATCTCCGCGAGCACGGAGTTGCGCGGCGCGCGGTTGAGCGGGCCGCCCTCTTCGTCTACATGCGCGAGCAGCAGCGCGTCGCTCTCCTTTGCGAGCCAGCTTTCCGCATTGCCGGTGATGCCGATGACGCGGCAGCCGTTGTTCTTCACGGCGAGCACCGTGGCCTTGAGCTCCACCGTCTCGCCGGAGTTGGAGATGGCAATGACAACGTCGCCTTCCTCCAGCTGGCCGCAGGAGCCGTGCACCGCCTCCGTGCCGTGGAGGAAGTAGGACGGTGTGCCGGTGGAAGAGAGGAGCGAGGCTCCGTACCCCGCCACATGGCCGGGCTTTCCGATGCCGGTCACATGGACGCGGTGTCCCGCGGCGCGGCATTCCTCAATGAGCGCGACCGCGTCTTCGTATGCCTCCGGCGTCTGCTGCGCGAGAAACGCGCAGAATTCCTTTTCCGCGGACGCGGTCAGATGCGCGAGCGCGGTTTTTCCTTCGTTTTTCATTTGCTTTTCTCCTCCAACTGTGCCAAAAGATCGTAATCCATATCCTCATAGCCGCGCTCACGCAGCAGCGCCGTTACCTCCGCAAGCGTCGGGAGGCTCGGGATCGCGCCGGGACGCGAAACGGTGATGGCCGCGGCGTGGCTCGCAAACGCCAGCGCCTGCCGCGCCGGAAGCCCCGCACACCAGAGCGTGCTGAACGACGCAACGAATGAATCGCCCGCCGCCGTGGTGTCCGCCACAACGGGCATTTTTACGCTCTGCACGCGCGCGACGCCGTCTTTGTTCACCGCAACGGAGCCATTCCCGCCAAGCGTCACAATGAGATTCTCCACGCCCTTTTCGCGGAAAATATCCGCCACGGCGCGCAGATCGTCCTCGTTCGCGCCGGCATCGTCCACGCGGATGGGATGCCCCGCCATCGCGGCGGCCTCGTGTTCGTTCGGGGAGAAGAACGTGGCGCAGCGGAAGAGCTCCGGCGAAACGGGCGCGGCGGGAGCGGGGTTCACCATGACCGGCACGCCGGCCTCGTGCGCCCAGCGCGCCACGGCCTCGTTGATGAACATCGGCAGCTCGAACTGCAGCATGACGAGATCGTAATTCTTTACCTCGTCCCTGATCCAGGAAATCTCCTCCACGGTCATCGCGCCGTTCGCGCCGGGGCAGACGACGATGCGGTTGTGCGCGCCGGTTTCGGTGATCTCGAGTGTGATGGCGGAAACGCCGGTCGGATTTTCGGCGTCCACAACGACGCGGGACACATCCACACCGGAGGCGGATGCCGCCGCGACGGTCTCGCGGCCATAGGCATCGTTACCGACACGGCCGACCATCGTGACGTTCGCGCCGAGGCGCGCGCACTGCACAGCCTGGTTCGCGCCCTTTCCGCCCGGTGCTGTGCGGAAATTGAGACCGATCACAGTCTCGCCGGAGTTCGGCGCTTTTTTCGTAGAGGCGATCAGGTCCATGACGAAGATGCCGACAACAAGTATGCGGGGCTTGCGGATCATAGCGACACTCCCTTTTGTAGTTTATTTCTGTCCGTAGTAGGCGTTCGCGCCGTGCTTACGGAAATAGTGCTTGTCCTGAATGCACTGCGCCGCGGGGGCGGCGGAGGGGTCAAAGAGCCGCGTGAGCAGCGCCATATGCGCGCATTCGTCGAGCACGAGCGCGTTTTCCACGGCCTTTTCCGGCGTCTTGCCCCAGGTGAACGGGCCGTGGCTCTTCACGAGCACCGCCGGAACTGCCAGCGGATCAATGCCCCGAGCGCGGAACGTCTCGGCGATGACGAGGCCGGTGTTGCGCTCGTAGGCTTCCTCGATCTCCTCCGCCGTAAGCTCCCGGGCACAGGGGACGGCGCCGTAGAAGTAGTCGGCGTGGGTCGTGCCGTAACAGGGGAGATCCAGCCCCGCCTGCGCCGCGGCGACGGCGTAGCGCGAATGGGTGTGCACCGCGCCGCCGATGCCGGGGAAGGCATCGTAAAGCGCAAGATGCGTCGCAAGGTCGGTGGACGGGCGGAGATCGCCCTCCACGATATGGCCCGCGCGGTCCGTGACGACCATATCGCCGGCCTTCATATTGTCATACGATACGCCGCTCGGCTTGATGACAACGTATTTTCCGTCCTCCGAGAGGGCGGAGACGTTGCCCCATGTGAGCACGACGAGGCCGTATTTTACCAGCCGGAGATTCTGTTCGCAGACTCTTTCCTTCAGCTTTTCAAGCATGATGTTCCTCCATAAACCGCTGCATATCCGGCCAGAGGGCGTTCAGGCACTCGATGGTTTTGAGATACAGCGCGTATTTTTCCTCGTAGACCTTCGCGGCGTCCGGCCGGGGCAGAACACGGCTCACGCTCCGGCACATGTGCGCCGCGGCATCCGCGGCGTCTTTATAATCGCCGAGCGCCGCCGCGACCGCCACGCAGCAGCCGAGCGCGCCGGTCTCCTCCGCGGAAACGGTCTCGACGGGCATATCCATCACGTCCGCGAACATCTGCGTCCACACCTTTGAACGCGCCGCGCCTCCGGCAAGACGGATCGTCCCGCTCCGGTCGGGCCGCGAGCGCATCAGGCGGTCGAGATGGTACCGGTGCGAGAACGTGATGCCCTCGTACACCGCGCGGGCCATCTCCCGCCGCGAGTGCGAGGCGTTCAGCCCGACGAACGCTGCGCGGGCGCGCGGATCAACGTTGCTCGCCGTCAGAAACGGCAGGAACACCGGCACAAAATCGCCGGGCGCAAACGAATCGACCCAGTCGTTCAGAATATCGTAAATGCTCTTTCCCGCCGTCTTCGCCTCGGCCTTGAGCTCGGGCAGGAGCCGGTCGATGAACCACTGGTTGTTGCCCGCGGAGGTGGGGCTCGATTCCTCGATGAGATAGTACCCCGGCAGGCAGAAGAGGGAATTCATAAGCACCGAACCGTCCGTGATGGGCGCGCGGCGCGGATATTCGTTGATGCTCCACGTTCCGGCGATCATGCAGATGTTCGTCTCGTCCGTGACGTTCACGGCGAGAGCGCAGGCGTCGATATCGAACATACCGCCGATGACCGGTGTGCCGGGCAGCAATCCCGTGAGCGCGGCGGCTTCCGGCGTAATATGCCCCGCGATATCGAGCGAGGCGCAGAGCGGCGGCAGCGCGTCCCACACGTTCTCGATGCCGAAGAGGGAGAGGAGCTCCTTCGAGAAGCTCTTCGTATGCAGGTCCATGAGTCCGCTGCCGGAATAATCGGTGATCTCGGCGCGCGCCTCGCCGGTCAGCCGGAAACGCACATAGTCCTTGCACTCAAACACCCAGCGGACGTTTTTCATCGTCTCCGGCTCGTTATCGCGCAGCCACGCGAGCAGACTCACCGGCTGGCACGCCATGACGTGCTGGCAGGAGAGGGAAAACGCCCGTTCCTCCGTGCCGTCCTTGCGCCATTCGACCGGGTATTTCCACGCGCGGTTGTCCGCCGAGAGGATGCCGCGGCGCGCGCTCTTACCGTCTTTGCCCCAGAGATACAGCCCCTTGCCGTGGCCGCAGAGCCCGACGCCCGCGATCTCTTCGGCGCGCACGCCGCTCTTTTTGAGCACGCCGCGGATGACGGCGCAGTTATCGCGCCACATGTCCTCCATATCCCGCTCCACAAAGCCGGGCGCGGGCGTGAGCGCGGCGGTGGCAATGCTCTCCACAGCCACCTGCGTGCCGTCCGGGGTAAAAAGGGCTGCCTTGGTGTTCGTGCCGCCGTTGTCCAATCCAAGGTAATAGCGCATAATCTTCCTCCGCAGCCGCGGTCCCGCCGCGGCTTCACTTTATTTTATATCATACCGCGTTCTGCCCATGGCCGCAAGGGTTTCCTTGCCTCTTTTCCGGCAGAAGCGCCAAAAGAGCTGACGCGGGCAAAAAATGTCCCCCCGAGAATTTCGGGAGGACATTTTCGGTATTCCTGCCGCTCGCTTTACCGGAGCGTGCCGTTCGGCACGTCCAGCACGAGATCCGACATGGCAAAGCTGGCGCAGGGATGGATGTACCCAAACGCAACGTCCGCGCGGCGGCGGCCGTCGGTGCGCGCGGGGACATACACGCTGCCGGAGAGCAGGCGCGAGCGGCACCAGCCGCACTCACCGCTGCGGCAGCGTTCCGGCACGCAGATCCCGGCGCGCTCGGCGGCGACGAGCACCGGCTCGTCGGCGGAGACGGGGATCTCGTATTCCTTTCCGCACTGGATGAGCTTCATTTTAAACGTTTTGCCTCGAATACCGGCGGGATAGTCCGGCTGATCCCACGGATTTTTGATCGCGCCGAAAAGCTCGCGGCGAACATACTTGCGGCGCAGGCCGAGCGGCTCGATCTGGGTATCAAGGTAATTGTACATCCCCTGCGGGCCGCATAGGAAGAGGCTGTACTCCGCGCCGCCGTATTTTTTGATGAGCTCCGCGGTGATGAAGCCGTGCTCGTAGCCTTCCTTTTCCTCGTCGGAGAGAACGTGGACGACGTGCACCTTATCGCACGCCGCGGCGACCTCCTCCAGCTCCTTTTTATAGACGATGCCCGCCTCGGTGCGCGAGCCGTAAATTATGGTGAGATCAAAATCCTCCAGACCGTCGCGCAAGGCGCGGGCCATCGCCATGAACGGCGTGATGCCGACGCCGCCGGCGAGCGCCACGACCTTCTTCGCGTCGCGCAGGCGCTCATAGTAGAGTTGGCCCTGCGGCCCGGAGATCGTGAGCTTCTGCCCGACCTGCCACGTATCCTGTACCCACGGGGAAACAAAGCCGTTCGGGTCGCGCCGCACGGCGATGTTGTATTCTCCGCGCTTCGCCCATGCAGGGCTGCCGCTGAGCGAGTAGGCGCGGGTCGTGACCGTTTCGCCGATGTGCGCGGTCACGCTCACGTACTGTCCGGCGCGGAACGGCGCGAGCGGCGCGCCGTCCTCGGACTTGAGCACGATCGTCTTGACGTCCGGGCCGTTGGGCCGGATCTCCGCAACGACGACACGCTGCATCTCGGGATGACGGACCTTCGCCTTTTCGTTCGTCGTGAACGTTTTGGGCAGAGGCGTCGCCGGGGCCGCCTGGATCGCCGCCTCGCGGACCTTGGGCATGTTCTTGAACCGGAGCATGTCGAGCGCCCCGATCAGCTTCACTTTATAGTTGCAGTTTGCCGCCATGTCACTCAAGCCTCCTCTGCTTTCATTTCGGCAAGGGTCTTTTTTGCGAGCGTGTCGCCGCTGAAGATCGCGGAGTTGTAGCCATCGCCGCGGATGGACGCAGCGCCGACGAACTTCAGCCCCTTGACCGGGAACTCGGTGCCCATCATCATCATGCGCGGCATCATATTGTCCCAGTCCTTCAGCTCAAAGCCGTAAGCCGAGCCCTCCGGAGTATTTACATAGTTGCACATCGTCCACGGCGTCGCGATCTCGATCTCTTCGATGTACGGCATAACGGTGATGCCGGTGCGCTCTTCAAAGAGCCGGATGAGTTTTTCGGCAAAGTCGGTCTTGGTCTTTACGTAGTCGTCCTGCTCCACGTCCGCCCAGACGTCGGCCATGAACGTGCTCGTGAGCGACATTACGCACGTCCCCTCCGGCGAGAACGCCGGGTTCACAACGTTGTAGCAGACCATGACCTGGTTGCAGTTGGTCTCCATGCGCTTGCCCGTCTCATACTCCTTCGCGCTGTCCGCCGAGGTCGGAAGGAAGATCGTATAGTCGTGAATGCCGATCTCCTCCGCCGATCTGTCCAGTCCGAGATACACGACGAACATGCGCGCCGAATAGGTGCGCGCGTTGCCGAGCTTCACCATACGCTCGGGCACGGCCTCCGGGGGACACATCGTGGCGTAAACCATGTTCTGATTCATGTTGCAGAGGATATGGCGCGTTTCCACCTCGCCGCACGTCGTTTTCACGCCGCGGACGGCCTTATTCTCATCAAAGAGGATCTCCGTGGCGGTGCAGTTCATCCATATCTCGCCGCCCATCTTCCGGAAGCATTCGAGAAGGCCGGTCGTCAGCTCGTTGCTCGTCTTGTCCGGGATCCATGCGCCGTGGTTGACGTACAGCCAGAGCATATTCACGTATTGCAGGAAGGAGAGGTGGTCCATATCCACGCCGAGATAGCCCCAGTAGGTCCCCATGATGTCCTGCGCGAGCTTCGGCATTTTCATGGCGCGGAACACTTCGTTCACCGTGTAGCTGCCGAGACGCAGGAAGTTGGGGAAGTGCTCCTGCATGTATTTCGGGTCGGTCTTTCCCGCGACGCTGAGCGAATAGTCGCCCGCCTCGTGGAACTCGGTGCCGAGATCAAAAAGGTCCTGGATCGACTTGCGGCAGCCGGGGACGAGCCGCTCCATTTCGTTGACAAATTCCTTCACGGTGCAGGGAAGCGTCGCGTCGATGTGGGTCTTGCCGTCGGAGGCAGTGGTGATCACGCGGAAGTTGTCCGGTACCATGTGCCACGGGATATCCAGCCCGAACTCCTCACACGTTTTGCGGCAGCCGCCGGGATTTTCCTTGCTGCCCCATTCGCAGATCTCGTGCAGCGCGGTCTCAAACTCAAAGCGTCCCCGGCGGAAGCTCGAAGCGCAGCCGCCCGGAAGGTTGTGCCGCTCGACAAGAAGCGTCTTTTTGCCGCCCTTCGCCATCCGGCAGGCCGCCGCGAGACCGCCGTTGCCCGCGCCGATGACTACGGCATCGTATTTTTGCATGGTCTTGTCCTCCTTACTTATTTTCGCGCTTGCCCTTTCGTGGTATTACCACGCGATTTCACTTATAAGAATATATACCGCGCCGCCCGCTCGTCAAGCGCCGCCGGGAGATTTCATCGGTTTACAAAAATCCGGCGATTGACTTTTGCGTATATTGCGGGTAAACTTGAAATAAATAAACATGGTATTTCCACGTGCATCCACCGGAGGAAACGGCTATGGGCTACAGCAAGATCACCGCGCTTTCGCTGACCGATCTTTTCGTGCAGCAGATCGAAAACATGATCCTCTCCGGCGAGCTTGCCTTCGGCGAACAGCTGCCCCCGGCGCGTGAGCTGGCGGCGAAGATGGGCGTTTCGCGCACCGTCGTAACGGCCGGGCTGGTGGAACTCGAAAAGCTCGGCTTTGTGGAGATCAAAGCCCGGCAGGGCGTGTACGTCTGCGATTACCGGCGGCGCGGCACGATGGAAACGCTCGTGGCGATCATGCGCTACAACGGCGGCGCGCTGCGCCAGAACGAGGTGCGCTCCCTGCTCGAAACGCGCGACGCGATGGAGTGTATGTGCATGCGTCTCGTCGTCGAGCGCTCGGACACCGCATCGCTCGAAGCGCTCGCGCCGGTTTTGGAGAGCATCCGCACCGCGCGCGACAGCGACGAGGCCGCGGAGAACGTTTTCCTTTTCCACCACGAACTCGCGGTGCTCTCCGGCAACGTGCTCATGCCGCTTTTATACCACTCCTTCCGCCCGCAGAGCGTGTATCTCTGGACGATCGACTGCAAGCGCAGCGGCATACAGAAAATGTATGAATCGAAGCTCGCGCTCTATACCGCCCTTTTGAACGGTGACGCGCCCACAGCGGTACGTCTTACCCACGAACGCATCGTCCGCGCCATCGAAGCGCTGCCTCTCTTCGGCGCATAAAAATGTTCCCCGCTTTCCTTCCGGGAAAGCGGGGAACAATTACACATACACAGAGGAGGTTTTTCATCGCAGCTTTCTGAGCCCCTCAAGCGCCGAGTAAGGTATTGCGAGATTACCGCAGCCCGTGCCCACGGAGATGTGCGTTTTGCGTGTGCCGTGGCAGTCGCTGCCGCCGGAAATACCCATGCCGTATGTTCCCGCGGCGGATGGCTGCATTCATATCTTCTTTATATGATTCCTCTATTTTGTCCAACATTTTTGCTATTATTTTTCAAAAAAGTACAGAATGTTTATTTTTTCTATTGCGAATGGGCAGTTTGGGGCGTATAGTGGGCAGGTACGTCTTTTTGGGGGAGGAATTATCGTGTTTTCTTCGTTTTTTGCCGGAGTAAAGAGAGAGTTTTCCGGCTATAACGCCGCGAAGCTGGTGAAGGACATTCTCGCCGGTCTCACGGTGTGCGCCGTGGCGCTGCCGCTCGCGCTCGCGTTCGGCGTTTCGTCCGGCGCTTCCGCCGCGGCGGGCCTTGTTACGGCCATCGTCGCCGGTATCGTGATCGCGCTGCTCGGCGGCGCGTCGTTCCAGATCTCCGGCCCGACCGGCGCTATGAGCGCCGTGCTCGTCGGCATCGTGGCGGCGCACGGGCTGCAGGGCGTGTTCTTCGCGTGCTTTGCCGCCGGCGTATTGCTGCTCATCGCCGGTGTGCTGCGGCTGGGGCGGCTCATCAGCTTCATCCCGATGCCCGTCATTATGGGCTTTACGTCCGGCATTGCGATCATCATCGCGCTCGGCCAGATCGACAATTTCTTCGGCACGATGTCCGAGGGCCTGACGAACATAGAAAAGCTGCTCTCCTACGGGCGGCTCGGGTTCCATGTGAACTGGCAGGCGGCGCTCATCGGGCTGCTCGTCGTGGCGGTCATGGTCGTCTGGCCGAAAAAGTGGGGTGCGCGCGTCCCCGGCTCGCTCGTCGGCATCATCGCGGCCGCCATCGTCGCGGGCGTGTTCCATATGGATTCTCTCGCCACCGTCGGCGACATTCCCCGCACGCTGCTGCTCGCCGACCGGCTGGATCTTTCGTCGCTCAGCTTCTCGATGGTCAAAGACCTGCTCTCGCCCATCGTGACGATCGCGGCGCTCGGCATGATCGAGAGCCTTCTGTGCGGCGCTTCCGCCTCGCGCATGAAGGGTGAGGAATTCAATGCCGATCAGGAGCTGATCGCGCAGGGCGTCGGCAACATTCTGCTGCCGCTCTTCGGCGGCGTGCCCGCTACGGCAGCGATCGCCCGCACGAGCGTGGCGGTCAAGTCCGGCCAGCAGACCCGGCTGACGAGCGTTTTTCACTCGGTGTTTCTGCTCGCGTCCATGTTCCTGCTCGGCGGCGTGATGGCGCGGCTGCCGCTCTCGGCGCTCGCGGGCGTGCTCATGGTCACGGCATGGCGCATGAACGACTGGGCGGGCATCCGCTATGTGTTCCGCCACAAATTCAAATCCGGCATCAGCCAGTTTCTGCTCACGATGATCGCAACGGTCGTGTTCGATCTCACGGTCGCCATCCTGCTCGGCGTTGTCTACTCCGCCATTTTGTATATGGCCAAGTCCAGTCAGATCCGCGTGAGCTTTTCGGCCATCGACACGAACAAGCTCCGCGCCATCGACGGCAAGCCCCCGATCCTCGAATCGGCGGGCGTGGCGTATGTGACGGGCGCGCTGTTCTTCGGCGCGGTAGACGAGTTCAACCACCGTATGGCGGAGATGCCCGCCTACGACCACGTGATCCTTTCGATGCGCGGCATGCCGAGCGTGGACGTGTCCGGCGCACAGGCGCTCCTCGAGCTGTGCCAGAGCCTTCTCGCGCAGGGCAAGACCGTGGCCTGCTGCGGCATGAGCGAAAATGTCCGGCGGTACTTTGACCGCGCCGGGATCACCGAAGTCCTCGGCGAGAGCGCGTATTTCTGGAGCGCTGACCAGGCGATCCTCGAGCTGCTGGACGCGGAGATCGCGGAATAAACGGCATAAACGAATGGAGCCGCGGAGGAAAAATTCCTCCGCGGCTCCGCTTTTTTGTTATTCGTCCTTTTCCGTTTCGGCGGCGCGGATGCGGAGGTACATGTCCTGCATCTGGCGGTCGATATCGGCGATCTTGCCGGAGACGGCAAGCATTTCCTCGTTGATGCCCTCCGGCAGACGGGATTTGTCGGCCTTATACCGGATATCGTGCTCAAGGCTCGCCCAGAAGTCCATGGCGATCGTGCGGATCTGGATCTCGGCCACGACATACTCCGTCCGGTCGGAGAGATACACCGGCACGCGGATATCGAGATGGAGCGAGCGGTAGCCGTTATAATTCGGCGTTTTGATATAGTCCTGCCGCTTGACGATCTCAATATCCTTCTGCCGCTCGAGCATTTCGGCAACGCGGTAGACATCGTCGATGTAGCTGCACACCACGCGCACGCCCGCGATGTCGTTCACGTGCTCGCGCGCCGTCTCGATGGAGACCGGCAGGCCCTTTTTCATCAGCTTCGCGGCGATGCTCTCCGGCGTTTTCACGCGGCTTTCGATGTGGTGGATCGGGTTGCGCGCATAGAGGACGCTGAATTCGTCGTTTAGAATTTCAAATTTCAGCGTGAGCTGGCGCGCGGCGGCCTCGTAAAGATTGCGCATCACGAGAAATTCGCGCAGCTTGCCCTGCAGCTCCGGTTTTTTTTCGGCGTCGTTCATGGTTTCTCCTTTGCATTGACCGCGGCAGCGGGGACCCTCTCCGTCTTTTGCTTTCGGCAAGATCCACCTTCCCTATTAGGGGAGGCAAGTGGGGCATCCGAAAACTATCTTGGCCCCCCTAACAGGGGGGCTGGCAGCCGCAGGCTGACTGAGGGGTTTTCTCACTTCCTGTATTGAGTATACCACATTCCCCGCAATACGCACAAGCGGCGGGAACTTTTTTCCTATGCCGCGCGTCCAAAGGATAGACGCACTCCCAAAGAAGGATAGAAGCACTCTCAAAGGAGGAAACATTATGAAACGCCTTATCGCCCTTTTGCTTGCGCTTTCTGCGCTCTTCTCTCTTGCCGCGTGCGGCGGCACAAACGCCTTTGCTCTTGCCGAGGCGGCCTACCCGGAAAGCGCGCCGTATCCGAACGAAGCGAAGTACTCCGGCGCGAAGTACGAAGCGGCGTACGATGCCTGGAGCGCCGACCGCCGGGCACGGAACACCGCGGCCTCATCGGTCGATGGCGCGCTCGACGATTACATCCGCGCGGCGCTGCCCGCGCTGCTCTCGGGCGCGGACGGCAAAAACGCCGTGTGCTCGCCGGTGAGCGTGTATATGGCGCTCTCGATGCTCGCGGAGGTCACGGACGGGGACACCCGCGCGCAGATCCTCTCCCTGCTCGGCGCGGACAGCATGGAATCCCTGCGCAAGACCGCCGGGAACGTCTGGGCGGCGAACTACCAGAACGACGGCGCGGTGACGAGCATCCTTGCCGACTCGCTCTGGCTCTCGGACAGCATGGACTACAATTCCAACACCCTCGCGCGCCTCGCGGACAGCTACTATGCCTCCGCCTACCGCGGCGAGATGGGCTCCGAGGCGTTCAACGAAGCGCTCCGCCGCTGGATCAACGAGCAGACGGGCGGCCTTTTGAAGGACAGCGCCGACGGTCTTTCGCTCGCGCCGGATACGGTGATTGCGCTCGCCTCGACCATATACTTCCGCGCGAAGTGGGGCAGTGAGTTTTCAAAGAGCGCCACGACGGACGGCGTATTCCACGCGCCGGACGGCGACGTGACGCACAAATTCATGCACGAGACCATGGAGAGCACGTACTACGCCGCCGATAACTTTGCCGCCGTCGGCAAATATCTCGAGGGCAGCGGCACGATGTGGTTCCTGCTGCCGGACGAGGGCGTGACGCCGGAGGAGCTGCTCTCCGACGGCAGCGCGGTCGATTTCTTTCTCTCGCCGGAGAGCGCTGAGAGCAAGTATATGACCATCGATCTCTCCGTGCCGAAATTTGACGTTTCCGCTGATACCGACCTTTCCGGCGCGCTGCGCGCGCTCGGCGTGACGGACGTGTTTGACGCGGGCAAGGCCGACTTCTCCCCGCTCACCGACTATGCCGACGACATTTTCCTTTCACAGGCCAAGCACTCCGCGCGCGTCACCATTGACGAGGAGGGCGTTGTAGCGGCGGCCTACACCGTGATGGTCGCGTGCGGAGCCGCCTTGCCGCCGGATGAGCGTGTCGAGTTCACGCTCGACCGGCCGTTCCTCTTCGCCGTCACCGGCGAGAGCGGCGAGATCCTCTTCGCGGGGATCGTGAACACGCCGGCATGACAGGGCAGAGGCCCATTTTATAATGATAAACGTATGCCCGCCCGTGAGGACAACTCACGGGCGGGCATCTTTTCGTTTCCGCTCAAATAATATAATCGTATCCGCCGGGATCGTTGTGCATCAGATCGGCGAGCGAGAACTTATCCAGATAATCGTTGATGACTTTGTCCAGCCCCTTCCACAGAGAAAGCGTGCGGCATTCCGCCGCGCGGGAGCACGCCGCCGCGCCGGGCTCCAGACAGGAGACGGGCGCCAGCGAATCCTCCGTCATACGCAGAATGTCCCCAACCGTATATTGCTCCGGCGCTTTTGTCAGGCGATATCCGCCGCCCTTTCCCCGCACGCCGGTCAGCAGCTTTGCTTTCACGAGCAGCTTGATGATGTTCTCCAGATACTTTTCGGAGATATTCTGCCGCGCCGCGATCATCTTCAGAGGAATGAATCCGTCCGTCGAATGCTCGGCCAGATCGACCATGACCCGAAGCGCGTACCGCCCTTTGGTTGAGATCAGCATTTTCCGTTCCTCCCTTGTGTATAAATCCTATTATATAGCAGGGAAGTAGGTAAATCAACAAAAAATCTTCCTTTTGCTATTGACAAATGCGCGGCGGCGATTTATAATCCACATAAACCTACAAGAAAGGTTGGTATTGAGATGAGCTTTTCCATGGCCCTCCGATGTTGCCGGGCACCTAGCGTCGATTGACAAGGGCACACGCGGTTCTGCCGGGCGGAAATGCCCTCATACTGCGTCAAAGCCCTTGAGAATACACAAAGTATTCTCTGCGGCCTTTTCCTTGTCTGCGAGCATTTCTGCTCCGGCAGAACTGCTTCGCATCGGACAGCCTTGGATTTTCGAGGGATTTTTGTTCTTTTGGACGCAGGCGGGCTGTCGCCCGCCAAGGACAAAAGGGCAAAAAGCACCGAAAAGACTGGCTGTCCGACGTGTGTGCTCTTGTTAATCGACGCTATGCACACCGGAACACCCGATAACAACATAAAATATTCAGGAGGAATGATTCATGCGTAAGATCTATACATCCGCCGACCAGCTGATCGGCAAGACTCCGCTGCTGGAGCTGGTACATATTGAAAAGTCCGAAGGTCTGGAGGCCAGGGTGCTGGGCAAGCTGGAGTACTTCAACCCCGCCGGAAGCGTAAAGGACCGCATCGCCAAGGCGATGATCGACGACGCGGAGCAGAAGGGTCTGCTGAAGCCCGGCTCCGTGATCATTGAGCCGACCTCCGGCAACACGGGCATCGGTCTGGCTTCCGTGGCCGCCGCCCGCGGCTACCGCATCATCATCGTCATGCCGGAGACCATGAGCGTGGAGCGCCGCCAGCTGATGAAGGCCTACGGCGCGGAGCTCGTGCTCACCGAGGGCGCCAAGGGCATGAAGGGCGCGATCGCCAGGGCGGACGAGCTTTCCAGGGAGATCCCGAACAGCTTTATCCCCGGCCAGTTTGTGAACCCGGCCAACCCCGCCGTTCACCGCGCGACCACCGGCCCGGAGATCTGGGAGGACACCGACGGCAAGGTGGACATCTTTGTGGCGGGCGTCGGCACGGGCGGCACGGTCACCGGCGTCGGCGAATATCTGAAGAGCCGGAACTCCCATGTGAAGATCGTTGCCGTGGAGCCGGCCTCCTCCCCCGTTCTGAGCAAGGGCGTGGCCGGAAGCCACAAGATCCAGGGCATCGGCGCCGGCTTTGTCCCCGACGTGCTGGACACGAAGGTTTACGATGAGGTCCTTCCCGTAGAGAACGAGGACGCCTTCGCCGCCGGACGTCTGGTAGGCCGGAAGGAGGGCGTGCTGGTGGGCATTTCCTCCGGCGCCGCCGTGTGGGCCGCGATCGAGCTGGCGAAGCGGCCGGAGAACAAGGGCAAGACCATCGTCGCCCTGCTGCCGGATACCGGCGACCGCTATCTCTCTACGCCGCTGTTCGCGGACTGAGAAATACAACGCAGGGAGGCTGCCTTCCACGGCAGTCTCCCTTTTACTTTCCGAAAGGCGCGATATCCAGATGTTCCCGACACCGGAGCACGAAACGGAAAAGGTGCTCTACGCCGCCGACGAGCTGACCGGGCTGCTCGGCACGGCCATGCCGGGCCGGGAGCCGGACACGCTGATCGCCCGGACTCTCCGCGCGATGCGGGAGAGCGCAGCCACGGCGTGACGCAAAAACGCTGTCAACGGGGACGTTTCCCGTTGACAGCTTTCTTTTTGCGGAAGGTTTTTTCATAGGAAGATCCCCGGCGGGCATGCCCGCCGGGGATCGTTTTGCTTATGGGGTTTGGGACGTTCGTCCCGCGAGGTCTCAGAGCACGTTGTTCAGCACATAGCACTCCTTATACGCCTGTCTCTCGTTATACACGAAGTCGTAGGTGTACGGGCAGAGGTTGGTGACGCTGAGGATGTTGAGATCCTCGTTGAAGGTGAGCTGCGTGAAGTAGCCAGCCTTGGCCGCCGCTTCGATGTCCGAGTTGATGGCGATCACCTTGCGCTCGCCGTAATAGAACTCGTAGTGGCTGGAGTAGCCGCCGCTGCTGCTGAGGACCATGCGCACGTTGGAGCACGCCTTGACGACGTTCTTCTCCAGATCGAGAGCGCGCTCGTCGATCTTATCGGGCTTTCTCATGTCCTCGAGCAGGTAGTTGTTCACGAGCAGGATACCGGAGGCGTCCTTGTCGGAGTTGAACTTCTCGCGCGCCCACTTGTAGCCCTCTTCGGTCATGGCGTCCGCGCCGAGACCGACGAGGATGACGCTCTTCTCGCCGATGTTGAAGCGGCGCACGAAGCCCTTGCCGTTTTCAAAGAGGTCTTCCTCCTTGAAGTCCTCGCGGACCGGCTGCTGCAGGAACAGGCTGCCGGAGGCGGCTTCCTTCTCGGCGGCGATCATGAGAACGTCCACTTCCTCATCGTCGTAGAGCGGCTGCATCGCGTTGTTGAACACATCCCACTGGCTCTGCGCTCCGGCGTCCGCCACAACGTTGCCGCTGTGGAGCACGAGGGAGATGTCCGAGCGGTCGATGTAATTTGCCATGGAGGTGAAGTAGCGGTTCGGAGAATCGCCGGTGAGCATCTGGTCGGTGTCGAACATCCACGCGACGGTGTAGCGCACGGTATAGATGCGCATGCTGCCGTCGATGACGACGAACTTCACGCTGGTGAAGTTATCGTTCGCCGCGGAGAATTCCTCATCCTTCAGATTCATCACATAATCGCCGGGGCGGACCTCGCTGATGGTTGCGTCACCGGTGAAGCGGATGTCGTCCTCGGTGAAGAACGGCACGGTCGCTTCCACGGTATACCCTTCAACGGTGTGGATCTTGCCGTCATAGCGGAAGAGGCCCGTGTTGCCGGTGACAGTAACGACGACCTCGCCCTCGAACGGCGTGATCTCCAGCGTGCCGGGCTGGTAGGTGAGCACATAGTTGCGCGTCACGTCCTTGCCGTCGGCATCCACGATGATGGCGTCGTGCAGGTCGATCTTATCCTCGTAGCGGCCCACGTTGCGCGCGGTGAAGTCGCTCTTCACGCTGCGGACGCTGTGGCCCTCGGCAAGGTTGGTCGCGATGTGGCCGACATAGCCGTGGTAATCGCCGTCGAACATCACGGTGTTGTCATCCGCGCGGAGCGTTACCGGGCTTCCCGGATTCTCGCCGCGGCGCGTGATGACGAGCTCGCCGTCCTCGATCACGAATTCCACGTTCGTGAAGTTGCCGCTGGTGTTCCTGAAGTCTCCGGACTTGATGCCGACGGGGTAGGTGCCGGCGTCGGTGCCCTTCGCTGTCCACGCATCGGTCGGTGTCTCGGCGACGTTCGCAACGTCGTAGAGAGCGTGATCGGAAACTATGGACGCATAGCCCGTGACGGAGTGCTCCTTGCCGTCATACTCGACGGTGTCAGCGTTCTCGGTGATGGTAACGGTGACCTTGTCGGTGATCGGGTCGATCTTGAGCCAGCCGTCGGTCACGGCGATCCTGATGTTGCTGTAGTTATTCGATTCCGCGGTGAAGTCGTCCGCCGTCAGACCCATGTAGTAGGTGCCGGCGTTCGTGCCGCTGGCCTTCGCCGCGGTTCCGGCCTTCGGCGTCACGGTGATGGGCAGGCCGTTCACGTCCACCGTGTAGCCCTCGACGGAGTGCTCGGTGCCGTCGTAAACGACGGTCTTCGTATTGCCGGTGACGGTGACGACGACCTCGGTGTCGTCCGTCGTGATGGTGAGAGCACCATCCACAATCACGAACTCGACGTTCGCGAAGTTTTTACTGGTGTTCTTAAAGTCTCCGGAAACGATGCCCACCGGGTACTCGCCCGCTTCGGTGCCCTTCGCGGTCCATGCCGCGGTCTTGGTCGCCTTGACGCCGGTGGTCACGTCGTACAGAGCGTTGTCGGCGGTCATGGTCTCGTAGCCCGTGATGGAGTGCTCCGCGGCGTCATAGGTGACGTTGTCGGACTTCTCCACGACGGTGACGGTGACCTTATCGGTGACCGGGGTGATCTCCAGCTCGCCGTCCGCGATCACGAACGCGACGTTCGTGAAGTTGACGCTCGTGTTCTTGAAGTCTCCGGACTTGATGCCGACCTGGTACTTGCCGGCGTTCGTTCCCTTCGCCGTCCAGGCGTCGGTCGGCGTTTCGGCGACGTCCGTCTTGACGTTGTAGAGCGCGTTGTCGGCGGTCATGGACTTGTAGCCGGTGACGGAGTGCTCCTGCCCGTCGTAGACGACGGAATCGGACTTCTCGGTCACGGTGACGGTGACCTTGTCGCTGACGGGATTGATCTTCAGCCAGCCGTCCGTCACTTTGATAATGACGGTCTCATAGTTCGGGGAAGTCGCGGTGAAGTCCGCGGCGGTGAGACCCATCGGGTAGGTATCGGCGTCCGTGCCGGCGGCGACGGCCTTGCCGACGAGCGTTACATCCGCATTGGCGGGGTTGCTCGTGACGGTGTAGCCCTCGACGGACTGCTCCTCGCCGTTGTAGGTGACGGTCTTCGTGTTGCCCGCGATCTTCACGACGATGCTCTCCGCCGGGGCGATCTTCAGCGCACCGTCCACGATCACGAACTCGACGTTCGTAAAGTTGCTGCTGGTGTTCTCAAAGTCGTCCGCTTTGATGCCCACCGGGTATTCGCCGACATCCGTTCCCTTCGCCGTCCACGCCTCGGTCGGGGTCTCGGCGACGTTCTTCTTCACGTCGTAGAGCGCGTTATCCGCGGTCATGGACTTGTAGCCCTTGACGGAGTGCTCCTTCGTGTCGTAAATGACCGTATCGGCGTTCTCGGTGATGGTGACGGTGACCTTGTCGCTGACGGGGTCGATCTTCAGCGTGCCGTCCACGATCACGAACTCGACGTTCGTGAAGTTTTTGCTGGTGTTCCTGAAGTCGCCGGAGACGATGCCGACCGGGTACTCGCCCGCGTCGGTCCCCTTCGCCGTCCACGCCTTGGTCGGCTTCTCGGCGACGTTCTTCTCCACGTCGTAGAGCGTGTTGTCCGCGGTCATGGACTTGTAGCCGGTGACGGAGTGCTCCGTGCCGTCATAGGTAACGGCGGCGGAGTTCTCGGTGACGGTCACGGTGACCTTATCGGCGATCGGATCGATCTTGAGCCAGCCGTCCGTCACTTCGATGGTGATTTTCTTGTAGTTCGGGGAAGTCGCGGTAAAGTCGGAGGGCTTGAGCCCCATCGGGTAGGTATTCGCGTCCGTGCCGGAGGCGACGGCCTCGCCGACGAGCGTCACGGTCGCGTCCGCAGGATTGCTCGTGACGGTGTAGCCCTCGACGGTCTGCTCGGTGCCGTCATAGATGACGGTCTTCGTGCTGCCCTCGATCTTCACAGCGATGTTTTCCGCCGGAGTGATGTTCAGCGCGCCGTCCACGACCACGAACTCGACGTTCGTGAAGTTGACGCTCGTGTTCTCAAAGTCGGCTGCTTCGATGCCCACCAGGTACTCGCCGACATCCGTTCCCTTCGCCGTCCACGCCGCGGTCTGCGTTTCGGCGACGTTCGTCTTCACGTCGTAGAGCGTATTATCCGCCGTCATGGACTTGTAGCCGGTGATGGAATGCTCGTTCGTATCGTATACGACGGTATCGGACTTCTCGGTGACGGTAACGGTGACCTTATCGGTGATCGGGTTGATCTTCAGATAGCCGTCCGTCACTTCCACGTGGACATTCTCGTAGTTCGGGGAAGTCGCGGTGAAGTTGGCGGCGGTGAGACCCATCGGATAGGTGTTCGCGTCCGTGCCGGAAGCGACGGCTTTGCCGACGAGCGTTACGGTCGCGTTCGCCGGGTTGCTCGTGATGGTGTAGCCCTCGACGGTCTGTTCCTTGCCGTTGTAGGTAACGGTCTTCGTGTGGCCCTCGATCTTCACAACGGCGACGCTCGCCGGGGTGATGACCAGATCGCCGTCCGCGATCACGAACTCGACGTTCGTGAAGTTGCCGCTGGTGTTCTTAAAGTCGGCCGCTTTGATGCCGACATGGTAGGTGCCGACATACGTTCCCTTCGCCGTCCACGCCGCGGTCGGCTTCTCGGCGACGTTCTTCTCCACGTCGTAGAGCGTGTTGTCCGCGGTCATGGACTTGTAGCCGGTGACGGAGTGCTCCGTGCCGTCATAGGTAACGGCGGCGGAGTTCTCGGTGACGGTCACGGTGACCTTATCGGCGATCGGATCGATCTTGAGCCAGCCGTCCTTCACGACGACCTTGATATTGCTGTAGTTGCGGGACGTGACCGTGAAGTCCTCCGCCGTCAGGCCCATGGGGTAGGTCCCGGCGTTCGTTCCCTTCGCGGTGTCCTTGCCGGTCTCGTTGAGCTTGACGGAAATGGTCTTCGTGCCGACGTCCGTGGTGTAGCCGGTCACGCTCTGCTCACTGCCGTTGTAGACCTCGGTGGCAGTATTGCCGGTGATGGTGACGGTGACCTCATCCGTGATCGGCGTGATCTCCAGCAGACCGTCTTCCACGATGACAAACTGTACCGACGTGAAGTTCTGCGTGTTGTTGTTCACGAAGCTCTCGGGCTTGAGATTCATGTAATACTCGCCGACGTTCGTGCCCTCGGCATGGGCGCTCTTGCCCTCCGCGAGGCTGAAGTCCGCCCTAGTATACGCGCGGTTGCTGATGCTAACGACCGTGTAGCCGTTCACTTCGTGCTTGCTGCCGTCGTAGACCACGCTGTCGCGGATGCCCTTGATCTCCACGACCACGGTTCCCGGAGCGACGATCTCGAGATCGCCGTTTCTGTAGGTGATCTCATAGTTATCGGTCACGTCGTTGCCGCTTCCATCCACGATGCGCGTGTTGTTTTTGTCCGGCACCAGAATGCCGGGGTACTTGCCCACTTCGGTCCGGCTGCCGGTGATGACCGTTTCCACACTGTGACCATCGACCAGATAGGTGATGGTGTAGCTCGTGCCGGCCTCGACCTTGCCGTCGGCGGTCAGGCACACGCCGTGCGGCTGGCCGTCATAAACGACGGCGTTGTTCGCGGCTTCCAAAATGACCTTCTCTTCGCCCGCGCCGCGCTTGGTGATGGTGAGCGTGCCGGGGACGAGTGTGATGGTCTTGAACTGATCGTTCACGACATTGCCCGCTGCGTCCGTGATGGCCACAACGGTGATCTTGTTATTGTCCTTCGCGCTGTCCGCAACGTTCTTTACCGTGCCGGCGACCGTCGCCGTCAGCGTGAGGCCTCCGGTCGGCAGCTCCTGGCTCTCGCCCGCGGCCACGGTATATGTTTCGCCGTCGTAGCGAACGGTATAGCCGCCGTCGGAGTGCTCCTTGCCGTCATACTCCCAGGTGCGGCTGTTCGCCGTGACGGTGATGACCTTCTCGTTCTTCGAAACGGTCAGCGTGCCGTCCGCATAGGTAATATTGTAGTTCTGGGCCTTCGTGTTGCTCTTCAGCTTGTGGCCGGTGATGGTGTTGGCGCTGCTGCCGACAGCCGTCTGGCTGCCCTCGACCGTGACGCCCGCAAGACCCTCTTCGCCCACGAAGCTGCCGTTGCTGATGGTGTAGCCGCTGTCGGTGAGCGGCGTGCCGTCGTACGCCTTGGCGGCGCTGTTCGCCGTCAGCTCGATCGCCACCGGCGTGACGGTGAGCGTGCCGATGGCGGACTCGCCGAAGGTGTAGTTGGCGGTCACGTCCGCGCCGTCCGAACGCTCCACACGGTAGGACTTATATTCGTTCCGCTTGGTGCCCACGTCGGTCAGACCGGCGTCGGCCGGGAACTCCACGACCAGCCGGTCGCCTTCCGCCAGCGTTCCGGTATGCGTGGTCTGGTTGTCCAGCAGCTTTTTGCCGTTATACTCTCTGCTTCCGGACGCCGTGGTGATGACGATAGCGTTCGAGCTCTGCGTGATGGAGAGCTTGCCGGGGATCTTGGTGATCTCGTAGTTCTCCTCGCGGAAGGCCTCGCCCGTCGTATAGGTGATGGTATTTTCGACCGTGCCGTCGGACACATAAGTCACGCTGCCGGTGGCCGTGATGCCGGTCACCTCGCCGGAGACGAAGCCGTCACCCGTGACGGAAACGTCCGGACGGGTCAGCGGCATGCCGTCGTATTCCTTGCTCGCGGTCTCGGACGTGAGCGTCACGGTGCGCGGCAGGATGGTCAGCTTGCCGTCCGCACTGTTGGTAAAGGTGTAGTTGCCCGTAACGTCTGCGCCGCCGCGCGTGACCTTATAGCTCTTGACGACGTTCTTGCCCTCGTCGCCCACGTTCGTGGCGCTGCCCTCAACAACAGCCGTCAGCACGTCGCCGGGCACCAGCACACCTTCGGTGCAGCTGAAGCCGTTGTTCGTGAGCGGCGTTCCGTCGTACTTTTTGCTTTCGCTCGCCGCGGTGACGGTGATGGTCTTTTCGGAGATGGGGGAGATGGTGAGAGTGCCGTCCGCAACGGTGAACACGACGTTCGTAAAGTTCTTGCTCGTATTCGCGAAGTCGCCGGAGACGATGCCCACCGGGTACTTGCCGACGTCCGTGCCCTTCGCCGTCCACGCCGCAGTCTGCGTTTCGGCGACGTTCTTCTTCACGTCGTAGAGCGCGTTGTTGGCCGTCATGGTCTCATAGCCGGTGACGGAGTGCTCCTGCCCGTTATACACGGCGGAGCCGGATTTCTCGGTGACGGTGACGGTAACTTTATCGGTGATCGGATCGATCTCCAGATAGCCGTCCGTCACTTCGATGGTGACGTTCTTGTAGTTCGGGGAAGTCGCGGTGAAGTCGGAGGGCTTGAGCCCCATCGGGTAGGTGCCGGCGTCCGTGCCGGAAGCGACGGCCTCGCCGACGAGCGTCACGGTCGCGTTTGCCGGGTTGCTCGTGATGGTGTAGCCCTCGACGGACTGCACCTCGCCGTTGTAGGTGACGGTCTTCGTGTTGCCCGCGATCTTCACAACGGCGACGCTCGCCGGGGTGATGACCAGATTGCCGTCCACGATCACGAACTCGACGTTCGTGAAGTTGCCGCTGGTGTTCTTAAAGTCGCTCGCTTTGATGCCGACATGGTAGGTGCCGACATACTTTCCCTTCGCCGTCCACGACTCGGTTTCGGTCGCACGGACGCTGGTGGTCACGTCGTAGAGCGCGTTGTCCGCCGTCATGGACTTGTAGCCCGTGACGGAGTGCTCCTGCCCGTCATAGGTGACGGTGTCGGATTCCTCGGTGACGGTGACGGTAACTTTCTCGGTGATCGGATCGATCTTCAGATAGCCGTCCACCACAACGACCTTGATGTTGCTGTAGTTCTGGGACGTGACCGTGAAGTTATCCTTCGTCAGCCCCATTTCGTACTTGCCGGCGTTCGTGCCCTTCGCTTCCGCCTTGGAGCCTTCCTTCAGCGCGACGGTAATGGTCTTCTCGCCGACGTCCGTCGTGAAGCCGGTCACGCTCTGCTCGCTGCCGTTATAGACCAGGGTGTTATGGTTGCCGGTGATGGTGACGACGACTTCGGTCTCGTCCGCCGTGATCGTCAGCGTGCCGGGCTGATAGGTCGGCAGTTCATAGTAGCCGCCGGGCAGCTCGCCGCCCTTGAACCGGACGGTGGTCGTATCGATGACGTTCGACACGCTGCCGACATTGGTGATGGTGCTCTCCTTCGTCATGGAGAGGGTGATATCCGTCTTCTGATCGCCGTTGACAAGGCCCTCGACCTTGAAGTCCGGCTGCGTGAGCGGCTGGGCGTTGTAGGCTCTGCTCGCGCTCTCTGCGGTGATCGTCAGAGGAACGGTGTAATAAACGGTGATGACGTTCCCCGTCGCTTTCATTTCCAGCGACTGGCTGGGGGAGTAGCTGTTCGCATGCGCCGACGTATATTCCGCACCCAGCGCGGTCGAGGCGCTCGCCGTCAGCGTATCGCCGATCGTCATGGTGCCGGTCTGGTCAGGAGCGACCTTCACTTCCGTGCCCTTGAGGTAATGGTGGATGGTGTACTCCGCGGTGTTGCGCTTGAAGTACAGCTTCAGCGTCAGCGAGCCGTCCGCGGCCACGGTACCGGATTCGACGTTGTTCTTATTGGCCGCATCGTACACATACGTGGGCGTGCCGTATTCCTTATCCGTAGGATTGACAGAAACGGTGGTGTCCGTCGTGCCGGTGCGATGCTCAGTCTTTTCGAGCGTGTAGGTGCCGTTGGTCTGCTCGCAGTAGAACTCGACCTTATAGGCAGTATTCTCGTTCGCTTTCCACACGGCGTAGAGGATATTGTCCCCGGTGCTGTCCACGCGGGCGGTGCTGCCGGTCTTATATTCCGCACTGGCGGCGTTCGGATCGGTGCTCCAACCGTCGAGGGAATAGCCGGTGCGGGAGAAGCCGCTGCCGTCCCAGAGCGTCACAAGACCGTTATTGACGATCTCTTTTTCGACGTGGTCTGCGCCGCTGCCGCCGTTGGCCTTATAGGTCAGGGAAACGACCGCGTCCTTATCGCCCCAAACGGCATAGAGCGTGACGCTCGCGTTCATGCGCAGCTTGTCGTTGGGCTGGTACTTGACCGCCCCGTCCGCCGTCTCTGCCCAGCCGAGGAACACCTTGCCCTCGGGAACGGCGAAGGAGTTGGCCTGCACGTCGGCGTGCGCACCGGAGGCATAGCGCTTCATATCCGTGACAGTATCCTTGCCGTCAGTATATGTCACGGTGTAGCTGCTCTTATTGGTATAGTAGGGGTAAAGCTCGATATTCTCGTAAATTTTGGTGCTGAAGTGGAAGGGCATGTAAGTATCGCCGTTCTTCGTCGCCCAGCCAACAAATGTCCAGCCCTCGCCCGCCGGCTCCTGCGGATTGGGGAGCATGCTCTCGTCAATGGTGCCGCCGTAGGGGATGGTGAGATCCTTCTGTCCGCCGGTGCCTTCCATGGTGATGTAGGCAACGCCGCTTACCGTGGGCGCTGCCCAGTAGGCGTATACCGTAATGTTCTGCGCGGGCATGGTCTTGCCATCAAATACATATTCCGGCAGACCGAAGGGATCAGCACACCAGCCTGCGAAAATATATTTCTCCATGCCGACCGGCGGGGCCGTAAGGTTATAATCTCCAGCGTCGGCAATGCTCTGCTGGTATTTATACGATGCCGTGTTGACCGTCTGACCGTGGCTTATATACACTACATTGTAGCTGTTGCGGTCGTAGTAGAAGCTGGCGCCATTATAGCGCTCGCCGTCCTTTCCACTTTTGCTTTCATTTACGGTAAAGCCGGTGATATTGTAGCGATCCTCTTTTGAAATAGTGGCAGTTGTACTCGCACCGGTATCCGTGTGATCCAGCACATAGTTGCCGTTAAGATCTTCCAGATAGTACTTAGCGGAACCATTGTACTGGCTCGTCTCATAGAAGTTGGTGCCGCCCAGCGGCATAACATCTATATTGGTCTGGTAAACACTGCCGCTCGGACTGACCTTCCACTGTCCGCCAGGCCACTGGTCGCGGATATTCGCACCGTACTTAGCGCTGATTCTATTGTTGGTTATTTCGCTCCAACCGGGATTCCAGCTGCTTCCTGTGCTCCGGTAGAATTTCACTTCGTACACATTGCGCGTGTAATATATGTTGACAATGGTAGCGCCGTTGCCCTTGATGGTTTCCTGCGTAATCGCCTGAACGGTAAAACCATTATAGGTCTTAGCTCTGGCGCTCGTCTGCGCGCCGGTCGTACCATACAGCGTCTCGTTTTCCACATAAGAGTAGCCGTCGTCATCGGCATCCTCCTGCCAGTGGATGACGGTGTACCGCGTACTGGTATTGACGTTCCAGTGCGCCTTGAGCGTGATGTTCTCCGTCAGTGGGCTGCCGAAGTTGAACTGCGCTCCGTTGTATTCCCAGTGGCTGAACGTGTAGCCGGGCTTCGTAATCTCCACATTGGGCTTTGCCGTAGTTGCGTCTGCGCTGTAGAACTGGGGCGCGATATATGTACCGCCGTCGGAATCGAAGTGGAGCCAGTGGCCCGGTTCGACCTTGGCGTACACGGTGATATTCTCTTTGTCCAGCGTGACGGAGTCGACAGGGGTCTGGTAGCTGCCTTCCAGATACCAGCCGGTGATCGCGTGCGTTGTGTTCTCAAGACCGTAGGTCACATCGTCAGTCTTGATAACGTCGCCTTTCACGCCCTCTTTGGTATGGACAATGCGGCCGTTCGTGTCGGCAAAGAACACGTACAGCACTTCCGTGAATCCGGCGTCCACGTTGATCTGCGCCGATTCGCTGATCTCGCCCACGGTACCGAAGGCGAGCTCGGACGCGCCGACGAACCAGCCGGTGAATTTATAGCCGTCCTTCACGGGGGAATCGGGCTGATAGAGCGTGTCGCCCTTCTTGACGATCTGGCGCGAGACTTCCGCGCCGTCTACCCGAAAGACATAGGTGAGATATTTGTCCGTATCCGGCCGGACAACTCTCATGGGGACAACGTTTGTCTTGCCGCCCTCTTCGCCCTCCGCGGGCTCTTCGTCCTTGCCGGGCTCTTCGTCCTTGCCGGACTCTTCGTCCTTCGCAGGCTCTTCGCCCTTCGCGGGCTCTTCGTCCTTGCCGGGCTCTTCGTCCTTCACAGGCTCTTCCGCCGCACTGGGCTTATCGCCTGTGTCCGGAATGGAGTCTTTGCCTCCGGCGGGGTTGGTGCTGCCAGCCGGCGCGGGATCGTTTCCATTTTCGGAAAGAAGCGTTTCCTCTGCCGGGACGGTTCCCTCGTCTCCAACGGCAATCGCGTTCACCGGGAGCAGGGAGAACATCATGCATACTACCGTCAGCAGGGCGATCAGATTCCTCTTTTTCATACAGTCCTCCTGTTTTCACTTACCTCTCCCTCGTTGTCGGACAATTTTGGGAGAAAATGTACGGATTTTTCTGTGCCGGAACAGGGTTTTTTCTGCGCATTGGTATAGTTATCCTACTGTGTTTTGGCAAAGTTATCCTACTATGTTGTTTTCATTCTACACGGTACCGGGGAATTTTTCCATGGGTTTACGCAACATTTCATTATTTGTAACTGCTTCTTAACAGTTTTTAACATTTTGTACAGGTAGTGATTGCTTATCGCAGGAACCACTATACCTTGTGGTTCCCCCGGTATTGCCGGAAGCGATTTAAAATGCCCTCTCGGCAGCCGAGAGGGCATATTCCCCTATACTATTATATTATAGACCCCGCAGGGTTATTCCTCTTTTTTTCTCTCGCGCGTTTTGACGCGCTCGTGCGGCGCGGGGCCCCAGCCGTCGAGCGGCAGGCGCTGCATCGCGCCGAATACCTTGCTGCGCAAGTCCGGGTACTGTGCCGAGAGCGTCGTGAGCAGATCCTTGATCTCCTGCCGCTTGGACGTGTGATCCATCGGGCAGGTGCTCTTCACGACCGGCAGCTCCAGCTGTCCGGCGAGATTCGCGCTGCGCTGCTCGCCGATGTACAGAAGCGGGCGGATCTGCGTCACGTCCGCGCGGGACATGTACGTCACCGGCTTGAAGCAGTTGAGCCGCCCCTCGAACACGAGCGACATCATAAACGTCTCCACGGCGTCGTCAAAGTGGTGGCCGAGCGCCAGCTTGTTGCAGCCGTGCTCCTTCATCGTGGTGTTCAGCGCGCCGCGCCGCATTTTCGAGCAGAGCGAGCACGGGTTCTCCTCCTGCCGGGCGTCAAACACGATCTCGCGGATATCCGTCGGCACGCGGGTATACGGCACGCCGAGCTCCTCGCACATTTTTTCCACGCCGGAAAAGTCCATGCCGGGGAAGCCGGTATCGATGGTGATGCCCTCCAGCTCGAACGGCGCGGGGTAATACCGCCGCAGATACGCGAGCGCGGCGAGCAGCACGAGCGAATCCTTGCCGCCGGAAATGCCCACGGCGATGCGGTCGCCGGGGGAGATCATGCCGTAATCGTCCACGCACCGGCGTACAACGCCGGTAAACGCATTGAGAGAATCCATAGTTCACACCTCAAAAATTAAAAATCGAAACAGAGAAAAACGGAGCATTTGCGAGCAAAACGGAGCATTTGCGAGCTTGCCCCGCCGTAAATAAAAATCTTGGAAAACAGGGGTTGACACCGAAGGAGCGCTGTGCTATAAAAATAGAGCGCGTCTTGAGGGTATATTGTACCCGCCGCGCCTTGAAAAAGCAAGAAAAAACAATGATATTGGAGGCACATCAATGTCCACTACGATGGTCAGAAAAGAGGACGTCGTCCGCAAGTGGTACGTTCTCGATGCGGCCGGCAAGCCCCTGGGCAAGACCGCCGCTCTCGCCGCCGACCTGCTGCGCGGCAAGCGCAAGGTCGACTACACGCCGCACGTCGACTGCGGTGACTTCGTCATCATCATCAATGCGAAGGACGCCGTTCTCACCGGCAACAAGCTCACCCAGAAGTACTACCGCACCCACTCCGGTTACGCCGGCGGTCTCAAGGAGACCCGTTACGATCGCCTGATGGCGACCCGCCCCACTCTCGCCATGACGCTCGCCGTCCGCGGCATGCTGGCGAAGAACCCCACCCAGAAATGGCAGCTCCGTCGTCTGAAGGTCTTTGCCGGCAATGAGCACAAGCACGCTGCGCAGAAGCCCGAAGTCTGGACGGTCGAATAAGGAAAGGAGGAAATTTTAGAATGGCTACCTATCAGAGCAAGCGTCCCTACGCTTACGGCACCGGCCGTCGGAAATCCTCCACCGCCCGTGTCCACCTCATCCCCAACGGCAGCGGCAGCATCACCATCAACGGCCGCACGCTGGACGAGTACTTCGGTCTCGAGACTCTGAAGCTCATCGTCCGTCAGCCTCTCGCCGCCACCGAGACGGCCGAGAAGTTTGACATTGAAGCCACCGTCGTCGGCGGCGGCATGACCGGTCAGGCCGGCGCGATCCGTCACGGCATCGCCCGCGCCCTGCTCAAGGTCGACGAGAACTACCGCGGCACGCTCAAGGCCGCCGGTTATCTCACCCGCGATCCGCGCATGAAAGAGCGTAAGAAGTACGGTCTCAAAGCCGCCCGTCGCGCTCCGCAGTTCAGCAAGCGCTAAACTTTATCAAAAGTGGTCAAAAACCCCGGAACTACGCGGTTTCCGGGGTTTTTCCTTTTCAAATGGTTTGACGCAATTTGACAGAACGAAGCCTCTTTTAACCCGTTTTCTATGGGTTAAATGGTGGACAACCACCCCCAAAAGAGGGCTTATGGGTTAAAAAATAGGACAACCGAGACGCGATTTTGGGATGCCAAGGGGATGTTTATTTATACATCTCCAAGAGACCTTTTTCGTGAAAACGGTTTGTCTGAATTTGACCTAATTTGAACAAAAGAGAATAAATCTAATCGCCAAGCGCTCAGTATTTTTTACTGGGCGCTTTTTGCGTTTCCGGGGGATTTCATTCCGGGATCAGAAAAAGCCGTCACTCTTTTTAACGAAAGAAGTGGCGGCTTTTTCTATTTCCAGAACCAAACACGACCAACAGAAACGAGGTGAAATATGATGAACCCACAAATCATTGCCGTCGCCAACCAGAAGGGCGGCGTCGGCAAGACGACCACCTGCGCCAACTTAG
>OLGA01000128.1_pt1 | contig 65011 bp, 79 predicted proteins | sample 1604881 | NCBI WGS metagenome assembly OLGA01 (sample SAMEA3888896, study PRJEB22519) | human gut metagenome | biome: human gut; feature: human-associated habitat; material: faeces | place: Denmark | collected 2009 | reverse complement strand
AGGATTTTCTTTTCTTTGATTATCTGATTCTTACTCTTTTGATCTGTACAAGAAACAACCGCATCTTTCAGATAAATTGCAGTTGATTGTGATTTATTTTCAATTCTATAAACCGTGCCCTCGCAAATCACATCTTTCTCATCTGAAATCAATGTTTCTGCAAGGGACGGTTTCTGATCTTTTGTATTCTGTAAAAAACTCACTCTTACAAGCTGTATGGCAAGCAGTATAAGACATACCATACAGAGCGGGCGTTTTCTCATTCTTTGTTATCTGCTGCTATCCAGTCCTGCTCTTCATTCAATGGCTGTGACAAGTCCACCTTTTCCATGTATTTTGCATTCGATTCACCATTGATTGTAATCTGTACCTGCCTTACTCCTGCTCCCTCTACAAGAGAATCCACAATAGAATAAATCGTGATCTCAGGCAGTACATCATACGCACTGATCAGAAATGTGCTGTCAAAATTCACATAACAGATTCCATCCTTTGTCGTTACACTCAACAGATTAGCCGCCGGATTGATCGTTGGATATGCCCCCTCCTCAGATGGACCTTGCATCAGCTTTTCTACAATCAGTTTTTCTTTCAAGACATTACTACTGTAATGAACATCAACCTCTTGCTTGACCAGTTTGGATCCATTCTGATCTGCAAAATACAATGTCAGTGTATCCGTTTGATAAGAACTTAATGAGGATCCTGTTGCATCAACAATGTCATCCTCATTCATTAAGCCAACATCATTTCCCTCATTATCTTTGAGCGGTTCCCCTTCCACACGGATAGATACTGCATCAATTCCATCAATCTGAAGCAGTGACTGCACAATTGCTGCCCGCATCAGTTTCTCATCTAAGGATTTCACTTCATAATATTCTTCGCTGAAATTAATCTCAAGGATACTGCCCTTTAAAGCACAGTCGAGCAATTTCACCTGTTCCGGAATTGCCTGTGTATATTCAATTTCATTCGTTGGTTTCTTCATCTCATCGATTACAGATTCCGCCTTTTTTATCGCAGAATTGCCGCTGATCTTAGCCGCAACCTTTACAAGTCCTGTCTTGTCTGTATTCATACAGTAAATGTAAGATTCGCCTTCCTTTACTCCATAACGATTCCCACACGCAGTTACTGCGAGAGAAAGAATCAGAATAAGCAACACTGCGATTCCTTTTCTTTTTTTCATAACTTTTCTCCTAAGAAGCTGTATAGATCAGTGGAATTCTCACAGTAAATGTTGTTCCTTCGCCTTCTTCACTATATACTTTAATCGCACCTCTATGTGCAATCACAGCATTTCGCGCAATTGCAAGTCCAAGTCCTGTTCCTCCGATCTCTCTGGAATGAGATTTATCCACACGGAAGAAACGTTCAAAAACATGCGCCTGATCCTCTTTCGGAATTCCAATTCCTGAATCTTCTACTTTTACATAGAAAAATTTGTGGTCTGCATTCAATGATACATGAACCCATCCATTATCATGATTATACTTTACTGCATTTTCTACCAGATTGGAAATCGCAAGTGACAGCTTTGTCTCATCAATCTCCGCCGTAACCGGACGAAAGCTCTCCATTACGATCTCCACATTCTTTTTCTCTGCAATTGGTTTTAATCTCTTCAAAATCTGTTCCAGAAGTTCATTGATATTAATGGATTCAATATTCAGCGTCTGCCCCTTCTTGTCCATCTTCACAAGTGATAAAAGATCTGTAATGATCTTATTCTCTCTGTCGATTTCAGCAGTAATATCACTCATAAACTCCTGATACAGTTCCTCCGGGACTCCCTGCTGTCCAACCAGAGAATCTGCCAGAACCTTCATAGAAGTCAGAGGCGTCTTCAGTTCATGGGACACATTGGCGCTGAACTCCTGCCGCATTCTGGCATTTTTCATAATGTCTTCATGCTGTTTGCGGATCATGGCCATGAACGGCGTCAGCTCCTCATAGGTCTGCATTTCCGTACACTCACCTATATTCTCTGCCAGTTTTTCAATGGGGGCGATCAGCTTCGCGGTCAGCACTTTGGCCGCCACCATGCACAAGATCAGCAGCACTATGAAAATACCAGCCATCATAGGCAGCGCCTGGCTGAAAATGCTGTAAATACTCCTGGCATCTTTGGACAGACGTAAGATACTGCCATCTGCAAGCCGGATGGCATAATAAAAAGTGGACCTGGATAACGTCTCGGAATTACGGACCGCCTCGCCCTCTCCGTCCTGCATGGCTTCCCGGATCTCGGGTCTGGAAGAGTGGTTTCCCATGGCCACGGAATCCGCTTCATTATCATACAATACCCGGCCGTCACTGCCAATGATGGTCAGTCGAAGATCCGATTCCACCGGCACACCGCTTTGCTCAATTTCCTCTACGGAAGAGCAGTTGCTCAGCAACAATCCGTAGCTTTTCAGATCCTCCAGTACCTGTCTGCGAAACAGATCATAATAGACCACTGTGATCAATACCATCGTCAGCAGGATCGTCACCGTGGCAATGAGGATCATCATTTTGTTAATCTTTTTCTTCATCTTCTGTTACGCTTTCTCACCATTCATAATGTATCCCACATTACGTACTGTCTTGATCAGGCTGCCCTCTTCCTTCAGCTTCTGACGCAGAGTCTTGATATGCATATCCAGCGTTCTGGACTCTCCCTCGAAATCGATCCCCCAGACACGGTCTAAGATCAGTTCTCTGGTAGTCACAATGCCGGCATTGGTCATCAGAAGCTTTAACAGTTCATATTCCTTGTAAGTCAGCTCCACCGGCTCTCTGCCCACCATTACGGAATGCTTTTCTCTGTCCAGCACAATATTGCCAAGCTTCAGCACCTTATCCTTTTCCTGGGTCTTCTGGCTTCTGCGAAGCATTGCCTTTACTCTGGAGATCAGCTCCATAACGCCGAAGGGCTTCGTGATATAATCGTCTGCTCCCAGATCCAGTCCTTTTACCTTATCAATCTCCGTGGTCTTGGCCGTCACCATGATCACCGGCACCAGTACTGTATCCTGTCTGGTACGTAGCTTTTTCACGATACTCAGTCCATCCTCATCCGGCAGCATAATGTCTAACAGGATCAGATCCGGTGCTGTCTCGTTCAATGCTGCATAGAAATCTGTGGCGGAGTCAAATCCTTTTACCTCGTACCCTACATTGGCCAACGCAAAGGTCTCAATCTCCTGAATGTTTTTATCATCTTCTACTACATAGATCAATGCCATCTCACAGCACTCCTCTCTGACTGTGCTTTCTCTTCTTAACTATACCTCTGTAAATCCTTACTCCGCAAGTAATTTTGCATTCTTTTCCATAACACGATCCTGCTTTGTGGGAGGTAACTGGTATTTTTCACGGCATGCCATCACTTTACCCTGAAAATCCAGATTATCCTCCTGGCGCAGTTCATCCAGATAAGCATGCGTATCGAATTCATCTTCATTCACCTGTACCAGGCAGACCGCAATGTTGGAGCAGTGATCACTGACACGTTCAAAGTTCGTGATCACATCGGATAAAATGAATCCCAGTTCAATAGTGCATTTTCCCTTACGGAGTCTGCGCACATGACGCTGTTTCACATCCAGGCTCAATCCGTCAATAACCTCTTCCATGGGTTCTACCTGTCTTGCCAGGTTCAGGTCTCCCTTTATAAAGCTGTTCATGGTAATATCCAGAATGTCATGTACCGCTCTTTCGAATACCTTCAGTTCTTCCTGTGCTTTATCGGAAAAATCCAGCTTTTTGTCATACATTTCCTGCGCAGCTTCTTTCACATTGCGGGCATGGTCGGAAATCCTCTCAAAATCACCGATGCAATGTAAAATAGTGTTCAGTGTCTCGCTGTCTTTACCGGACAGCTGTCTGGAACTGAGCTTCACCAGATAAGTGCCAAGCTCATCCTCAAAGCGATCCACATCTGTCTCCATCTGTGCTACCTGCTCTGCTTTTGCCTCGTCATACCCCTGCAGTAATTCCATGGCGAGGTCCATTGCCTTGCGGGATTTGTCTGCCATAACAGACGCTACCTGTCTGCTCTGTTCTACCGCATAGGCAGGTGTATCCAGGAATCGGGGATCCAAAAGGCTCAGTGTCTTGTCTGTCTCAGACATTTCCTTCACATCTTCATGCGTAGGCAGTGTCAGGCAGGCAAGCTTTACCAGTCCATTGGAAAATGGCAGCAGTACCAGCGTGGCAGCAACATTAAAGCAGCTGTGGACCACTGCAATGCCGAAGGGGGTTGCCACTTCTCCCAAAAAAGCAAAGGGATGAATGGCATTTGCAGTATAAAAGATTCCAAGGAACAATATCGTTCCGATAATATTGAAATACAAGTGGATCAGTGCCGCACGCTTTGCGTTGCGGGAAGCACCGATACCGGAGATCATAGCGGTAACACAGGTACCGATATTCTGTCCCATGATAATGGGAACTGCTGCGCCGAAGCTTACCGCTCCGGTCATGCACAGTGCCTGCAAAATACCTACAGATGCAGAAGAAGACTGGATCACCGCTGTGAGAACGAGTCCTGCCAGCACACCGAATACGGGATTTTGGAACTTGATCAGCAGATTGGTAAACTCCGGTACCTCTGCCAAAGGTGAAACTGCCGCACTCATGGAATCCATGCCAAACATCAGAATTGCAAAGCCCACCAGGATGGTTGCCGCATTTTTTAATTTATCTTTATGGGAAAACAGTAAAATACCCACACCCACGATTGCCAGAATCGGCGAAAAAGAACTGGGTTTGAGCATACGGATCCAGAAGGCATCACTCTCAATGCCTGCAAGGCTTAAGATCCAGGAGGTCACCGTGGTACCGATATTGGCGCCCATGATGATGCCCACTGCCTGTTTCAGGCTCATAATGCCGGAATTGACAAATCCGACTACCATTACAGTGGTAGCGGAGGAGGACTGGATCACGCCGGTGACCACCGCACCCATCAAGACTGCCTTGATCGGGTTGCTGGTCAGTTTCTCCAGGATACGCTCCAGACGTCCGCCGGAGGCCTGGGACAATCCATCACCCAACAGATTCATTCCGTATAAAAACAGTGCAAGTCCTCCTACCATCTTCAACAAATCAAAAAAGTCCATACTCTAATCCTCTCATTTTACATAACATACTTTACATTCTCGGTTTCTATCTACACTTTATCTTGCTTATGTAAAATGCAATATCTTCGAATGTAAAATTTATGTAAAATTGCAACGATGCAGAGCCATGAACCTTGCCGGATACTCGTCGAATGCTGGCATTCGTAAGAGTATATGGCAAAGGTTCTTTGGCGAGCACGCCTCAATGAGCAAAAGCAAAGCCTCGCAGAGGCGATTTTGCGAATTGAGGCTCTGCATCGTTGCCAGGCTTCTAGTATAATTTTACCCCTTCCATATCTCCGGTCATACGGAAGATCGCCCACTGGGCAATATTTACTGCATGGTCGCCTACCTTTTCCAGGTACTTTGCCATCATCAGATAATCCACCACACGATCAGCATCCAGATTCTGTTCCCGGATAGCCTGCATCATCTCTTTCTTCATATCGTTAAAGAGGTCGTCCACCACATCGTCATGCTCCACAACTTTTTGGGCATTCGCTTCATCTCCCTCCACGAAAGCCTCCACAGAATTATGGATCATATCCTTTGCCTCTTCCATCATTTTCATAAGCAGCTTTTCCTGTTTTCCCTCAGAATTCATATTCCCCATCCGCAGATACAGCTCCACCATATCTGCCACATGATCACCGATCCGCTCAATGTCTGTTACAACCTTCAGTGCTGCACTCACCAGCCGCATATCTCTCGCCACCGGCTGTTGTCTGGTCAACAGACTTAAGCACATAGCTTCAATGCTTCTCTGCATATCCACCATCTTGTGATCCGTATCCAGCAGAGTTTTTAAAATATCCTCTTTGTTCTCCCGCATTCCATATAGCATATGGTCATAGCTGATCTCCGCATGTTCTCCCATCTCCGATACTTTGTTTTTCAAAGTCTCAAGATCCTGCTCAAATAATACTCTGGGTGACATCTCCCATTCCTCCTATCTATTCATTCAAAATCAACCAAACCGTCCGGTGATGTAGTCTTCTGTCCGTTTATCCTGGGGTCTTGCAAAGATCTCGGAGGTTGCATTCTTCTCGACCACTTCTCCTACCAGGAAAAATGCGGTATCATCTGACACTCGGGCTGCCTGCTGCATATTGTGGGTTACGATGACCACGGTGTACTTTTTCTTCAGGGTCTCCATCAATTCCTCGATCTTTAATGTAGAGATCGGATCCAGGGCGGAAGTGGGTTCGTCCATCAGAAGCACCTCCGGGGATACTGCCAGTGCCCTGGCTATACACAGTCTCTGCTGCTGTCCGCCGGACAGACCCAGTGCGGATTTATGCAGACGGTCCTTTACTTCTTCGAAGATAGCGGCACCCAGCAGGGAACGCTCCACGATCTCATCCAGTTCTTTTTTATTCTTGATGCCATGCAGTCTTGGACCATAGGCAATATTGTCATAGATAGACATGGGGAAAGGATTGGGCTGTTGGAATACCATACCCACCTTTTTACGAAGCAATGTGGTATCCACCCGCTTATCGTAAATGTCCTCTCCGTCCAGGATCACTTTTCCTTCGACTCTGCAGCCATCCACCAGATCATTCATCCGGTTCAGGCAGCGCAGGAAAGTGGATTTTCCGCAGCCACTGGGACCGATAAATGCGGTGATGGCATGATCTGCGATCTCCATATTTACATTTTTCAGTGCGTGGTTCTCTCCGTAATGGAGATTTAAGCTTTCCACGGTTATTTTACTGTTAGCCATAAAGGTCTCTCCTTTTTGTGATTTCTCTTACTCTCGTCTCAATTTATTTGCTGCCATCTTGGTCAGCAGATTCAGGATCAATACAATAACAATGAGAACACATCCGATTCCAAATGCGTTGTCATATTGTCCCTTCTGCATCTGCAGATACAGTTCGATCGTCAGGGTTCCGCCGGACTCCATTGCCTTATGGGCCAGCTTCGCCAGATTGTCCCCGAAAGCTCCGGTGAACTTCGGCAGCTTATAATCGCTTCCCGCGGTAAATAAGAGTGCAGCGGATTCTCCCACGATACGTCCCAGTGCCAGGATGATACCGGTGACGATACCCGGCATGGAGGACGGCAGAAGGATGGTACGGATCATATGCCATTTTGTGGATCCCATTCCCAGAGCACCGGTACGATAGCTGTCCGGTACGGTTCGCAGAGCTTCCTGCGTATTTCTGGTGATCAGCGGCAGCACCATCAGGGTCAGGGTAAAAGAACCGGTGAGTAGCGAATAACCGAATCCCAAAGTCTCTCCGAAGAAGATCATACCGAATAGGCCGAAAATAATAGAAGGAATACCGGACAGGGTCTCGGTGGTAAATTCAATGAGGGAGACCAGCTTGCCGGGTTTGGCATATTCGTTCAGGTAAATAGCGCTTCCCACACCAATGGGGGTTGCGATCAGCAGAGTGATCACGATGATGTACAGAGTATTTAACAGGTTACCGGCAATACCCGTGGTCTGTTTTCTGGCACTGGTCACAGTCGTTAAAAATGCCCAGTTCACGGTGTGAATGCCTTTCACAAAGACATATAGGATAATTCCCAGCAAAAGTGCCACCGCCAGTGTGGCGGAGATGTAAATAGCTGCCAATAGCAGCATGTCAGTGGGGCGTTTTCTTTTTACATATAAGGTGTCTTTATTCATTGTCATCCGCCCCCTTTTTCAGTATTTTATTCAGCGCTACATTAATGACCATAATGAATACAAACAGCACCAGTCCGATGGTAAACAACACCTGTCTGTGCAGTCCGGAAGAATATCCCATCTCGCTGACAATGGCTGTGGTCAGGAATCGCACGGAGTTAAAGGGCAGGGGCACATTCACGCTGCTGCCGGATACCAGTGTGATAGCCATAGCCTCTCCGATAGCTCGTCCCACTCCCAGAACGATAGCGGTCACAATTCCGGATTTGGCTGCCGGAAGGATGGACCGGAAAATGGTCTGCACATGGGAAGCACCCAGTGCCAGGGAGGACGATTTTATTCCGGCGGGAACGGCGCGTATGGAAGTCTCGCTGATATTGATCACCGTGGGCAGGATCATGATCGCCAGTACGATCACGGCAGACAACAGGTTCGCACCTCCGGTGAACTGGTGTGTCGTGGATCCCCGGAAGATCAGTCTTTCTAATTGATACATGAGAGGATTCAATAAGTAGATTCCCAACAATCCATAGATAACGGAAGGGATGCCGGCTAACAGCTCTACCGCAGGCTTTACAATGGCAGCTAAGGGCTTAGGTGCCACCTCTGCCAGAAATACCGCTGTCAGTACGCCGATGGGTACACCCAGTAAAATTGCCAGTGTTGTACCAACGATAGAAGTCAGGATAACCCACAGAATACCGAATTTCGGCTCTGCCGCCGTCGGCATCCATTCTGTACTGAACAGAATCTCTTTTAATCCCACTTTTAAGATTGCCGGAGTGCCACTGATGATCATATATAAGGTAATGGAAACTACCGCCAGTACAGCGAAGAAGGCACAAATCGTAAAGACTATTTGTGCCACAGTTTCCACTACCGCTTTGTTTTTTCTGTTTCCCATTACGGAAGCGTGTGTTTGACTATTCATCGCTTTTTCCTTTTCTCGATTCCGAAACTTACTTTACAGTGATCAGACCAACTTCGGAAGCGATCTGCTGTCCTTCGTCACCCAGTACAAAGTCGAACCATGCCTGTACCAGATCGTTCTGCTCGGAGATCTCACCTTTGGTAGCCATTACGAAGGGTCTGCTTAAGAAGTAGTTACCAGCCTTGATGTTCTCTGCGGTAGCCTCTACGCCTTCCAGGGAAAGTGCCTTAACACTATCATCCAGTGCATCCAGGGAAGCGTATCCGATAGCTCCGGGAGTGGATGCTACTTTAGCGATCACAGCACCGGTGCTGTCCAGTTCGTTTGCATATTTGCAGGCATCCTTCAGGTCAACCAGCTCTTCAAAAGCACCTCTGGTACCGGAACCTGCCTCACGGCCGATCACGATGATAGGCTCATCTGCGCCGCCGACTTCTTTCCAGTTGGTAACTGTGCCATTGTAGATGTTCGTCAGCTGCTCTTTGGTCAGATCTGCTACTTCGTTAGCAGGATCTACACATACAGCAATACCGTCAATTGCTACTATGTTCTCTGCAACGCCTGCTGCCTTTTCCTCATCCTTTAAGCTTCTGGAAGAGTTGCCGATATCGGCAGTTCCGTTGGTAACAGCTTCGATACCTGCACCGGATCCTACGAACTCAGCAGTTACGGTTACATCAGGATATTCTTCCATGAAAGCTTCGCTCAATGCATTGGCTAACTTCTCCATAGAAGTACTTCCTACCATGGAAATGCTGCCAGACAGACCTGCGGTGGTTTCAGTAGAAGCTACTTCACTGCTTGCTGCTACAGTGCTTTCTGCTGCGCTGCTTGCCTCTGCGGATGATGCTGTGTTTGCAGTTGCATCACCGTTACCGCATGCAACCAATGTAGTTACTGCTAATATTCCTGCTCCGATCAGAGCTAATAGTTTGCTGTGTCTTACTCTCATAATAATGTCCTCCATGTTTTGTTTTTTCTTTCTCTTGATTACGCAATCATACTAACATGGAGGAAATTCACATAATATCACAGTGTGGTAAGATGTTTGTAAGAAATAAGTAAAATCACAAAAGCAATATGAGCTGAACGTAAATCACACGCTTTCTAAGATTCCGTCGGCGATGGCCCGGGCGATCTCGTCAAAGCGGCTGTCAAAGAGTTCGTTGTCCGCATCCGTATTGATAAATCCCACTTCCACCAGCACTGCCGGCATATTTGTGCTGTTCAGCACCACCAGATTCGGTCTTTCATTCACTCCCAGATTCACGAACCCCACCTGCTCCAGTCCGGCATTGATGTTGTACGCCATCCTGGCTGCCGCCCCATAGCGGTTGTAGACCAGACTCTCCACTCCGCTGTACTGGTTCGGATAAGGACTGGAATTGCGATGGATCGAGACAAAATAATCTCCTCCCACCTCATTTCCCTCCTGCGCCTTCTGATAAGGAGACTCGTAGATATCTGTGGTCCTGGTGTAATACACATCCACTCCGTTTTCTTCTAAGATGCTTCCCACCGCCAGTGTCAGCGCCAGCGCATCCTCACTTTCTTTTCTTCCCTTATACGTGGCCCCGGGGTTTGCACCACCGTGATTGGAAATACGGCTACTATATTCTATATTAACAAATAAGCAGACAACAGGTTTATTAATTGCCCTGTCGTCTGCTTATTTGTTGCCTATGATATGACATCATTTTTCTATGAGTACATGATAAAATTGTTTTTTTCTGGTATTTTTAATTTTCAGCATCCCGGATACAAATTTCATGCTATCCACATATGCCGGTGTTACAAATACTTGCCGAGGATTCTTTCGAATTATTCTATTAACTATTGTTTTATGTGTATAAATCTCAATAATCGTTCCTTCTGGAATACTTTCATATAGTTCATAACATTCACTTACAAACTGTTTAAGTCTATTCGCCATAGCCACCCTTTGAATCCACCAATTATCATTCATAAAAATTTGTACATAATTCTTTTTCCAGCATGGACAATATTTTATAAGATATCTACTTCTATTACCCTTATTTGCTTTTACCATACTTAATACTATATATAAAATCCATACCGCCCATATCATAATTCCTATTATCGTTCCCAAATTACTTGCAAGTATTAAAACAATAAATGCACTGATTATGATATCTCTTGGTATGATATAAAATATTTTTTTCATTATGTAACTCCTCCTGTTGATAATTATTTATTCTCTTAAAGGAGCTGCATTCAGCTGGCAAAATGCGCTCTTTTACCAGCTATTTACTCTTTACAGGTTCCGGTCCTGGACCAACCCAGATACGGAACGCTCTCTTACCATAATCTCTGGCATAAATCTTTGTGCCATCCTTTGTGGTAATATAAGTGCGAAAAATGTACATGATAAATCCACTCCTTTCTGCAAGTTGCTCTTGCAAAAAGAGTGCTACTGTGATAAATTAATAGTGACCAAACTATAATTTATACCAGTTGAACAGTAGCAATACTTTTCAGCAAGAGCCAAGCATCTCGTGTGCTTGGTTTTTTATATGTAAAAAGCATTTGCTTGTTACATCGCTTTATGATAATTACTATATTGAACTTGTGCTGCTGCAAGAGACATTCCACATTTCTCTGCAATTTCATGTGCACTCATATTTTTCACCAACTCATATGGTGCCATTAACTCTCCTGCAAAGACATTTGCCTGCCACTCTGGATCCATATATGTAGGTACTTCACCCCGTGCAAAGCTAACCCTCTCAGGAGTATGCAGTAAAAAATGTCCCAATTCATGGCAAAGAGTAAAGCGATCTCTTGCATTTCCATCTACGGCACGATCATATACATCTTCACGAATTGTCATAATTCCCTTTTGTGTATGTGTAACTCCATAGGCATTTCCTAATTCCTCTACAGGAACAATCTCAAAATCAAGGCCAAGTTCCGGTAAAATCCATTCAATAAATTGAACTATAGGAAAGCGCAACGTTTCCTCTAACCCAAATATTTTTCTAAATTTCTTTGCTAATTGCCTTATTTTGTCTCTCGACATTGGTTCTACAGATATTTTTTGCATAAGTCCTCCCATAATATTACATATTTAATAATCCTTTCCATGCTTTTTTCGCATCTTCATCCATTGAATCTAATTGTCTCGCAAATGCAAACATCATATCTCGGTCATCACGGCTAAATGCACTTACATTTATTATCGTGCTTTCCCTAGCTTCATCAATGCACTCACACAGTTCCTTTTTTTGTTCGCCATCCAAAGAATACATGGATGTAATTGTTTCCTTCCATTCTTCAGGCGGCTTTGCCTTGCCATTTTCTACTTTAGACAAAAAAGCGGACGATACCTTAAGACGTTGTGCCATATCGTAGAGTAACTCGCCTTTGTCTATTCTAAGTTTTCGGCAAAACTTTCCGAAATTAGTCAGCATAACGTTCCCTCCTATATTCTATTTTATCTTTGCATCCTCATATTAACTCATATTATAATTTTTGTCAACTAAAATTTATTAACCTAAATATGGTTAATTTTAGAAATAGGTGGAAGAGAACTATAATAAATGTTCTCTCCCCTATTTCGTTAACTATACTCTCTTAAGTTTTCCTGTCTTAAGCAATGCCAGCATCTGTGTGTTCTGCTTTGCAGATCCGACATATCCGGTGATACCGTTCTCCTTTGCAATCAGCTTTCTGTTTGCATAGCTGGAGTTTACTCCGATTGCATTCAGCGCTGCCACGATAGATGTGGATGTTCCGGTATATCTCGGATAATATACCGTAGTAGACTGCAGCTTTCCCATGCTGTCTGTTTCCACGTAGCAGATATCCAGATCAACATATCCATTGATGCCGGGAACCTTACCGCGGCTGGAGTACTGCCAGCCCCACAGGTTATGGCTGATACTCGGTTTCTTGGATGCAACCGGCATTGCCGCAATGCTCATGTCCTTTGTGCTCGGATATCGTGCGATCCAGAACTCACAGTCAATATAAGCCTTGTACTGTTTGATATAACTGTTGTAAAAGGACAACCCAGTATACACGCCAAACTCATAACCAGCCGCCTCGATTACCGCCTTATAGCTGTTAAGGATCCGGATCAACTGAATGCCTTTATTTTTAAGGCAGGCATCCTCAGCATCCGCCCATACCTTTCCGATCTTTCTCCCGGCAAGTGCATTTACCACTGCTTTGGCTGCTTCCCTGGCTGCTGCCTCAGTGGTAGTATACAGGTAATTATAAACATCCAACGGTAGTCCCTGTGCGCTTGCTCCCGCATAGTTTCTGACAAAAGACGACTCTGTTTTATTGGATTTATCGATGACTTTCAGTACGGCAAACTCTACCCCTGCCTTTTTCACCTTCGCCCAGTCGATAACTCCGTTCCATTTTGCTACGTCAATGCCTTTCATCATGGCTTATTCCTCCTCTGATCCATTCAGTTTGCCGTCATCCAGCAGATCCTTCACTGCCTGGAACCACTTTTCTATAACGCTTTCTAAGAACTCATCAGTGACAAAATACTGCAGCCATGAAGGCAAAAGTTTTCTTGCCTGACTTACTACATACTTCATCTTCTGCTTTCCGGAACCCGACTCTTTAAATGCATGTTCTGCCTTCAGAAACAGGTGATACACATCCACTCTGATTTCATCAATCGTCTTATCGCGGATGTATACCCATAAAAATGTTCCTACTACCAGTGCCGTCAGCACTGCCAAAATAATTACCATGATTGTACTTGTGCTCATTCTTTTTCCTCTCTTTCCAAATCTTCAATTCTGTGATTTGCTACTTTAATTTGTTCCTGCATAACTGCCTGCGCTTCTTCTAGCTTGAATGTGCGTTCTATGACTGTGTTATGCTTATCCACCTTTTTTTCGAGCTGCTCCAACCGATATGTAGTCAATTTTGTATTGACCAGAATTCCGCAGAAGGCGCCTGCCGCACTTCCCGCGCAGCCGATCAGTGCCACAATGATTTCTGTTGCCATCTCAGTCTCCTTAATATAATGAGCCGGTCACCTCCTGAAGGAAGTAATCGGCTCTTGGCTCTTGGTTACTATGTTTTATTGTTTAAGGACCGTCTCTCACTCTCATAGGCAGCCTCCTACTCTGCGGTTGCGGTCAGATCTGCCAGTTGTGTCTCCAATGTATTGATCTGATCCCGGAGAGCCTGTCTCTCTGCATGGACAGCCTCCATATCATACTCGGTCTGCTCACCAAGGAGAGTATACTCATAGGTCTTGATAACCTTATAGTCACTGGCGGCGATTCTGGCCTTGAGGTCATCGATCTGCGCAGTCAGCTGACTGATCTGCCGCTGTCTGGCCAACTCCGTAAGCTCCTCTTCTGTGGGCTCAGGTTGCACCGGTGCAATCGGCTCGGTGTAGACGGATCCGTCATCGGACAACTCATACCAGCCGTCGCCCTCCCGGAATAAAGTAGTGTATGCCTCATACTCGCCGTTGTCCAGCGGGTATTTGCATCCCTCATCCAGGTAGAGCCGGAAGCCGTCAGTATTTACTGTGAGGCCGTCTCCGGTGATGCGGATCACATGTGGACTCTCCTCAGATACAATGACCTTTGAGATGGTCTCTTTATTTTTAAATTTTATGTAACCCATGTGGGCTCCTTTCTGGCGCTCTTGTGGCTGCGCCCGCCTTCTGATCTACTACACTAAATGGCAAGTTAAGTTTACTGCAACATTACAAAGTTATTGAAGGCACTAATACCGGCAATACTTTAACATTTACATTAGCAAGTGTAAGCGGTTGGTCATCTAAATTGTATTTGGTCATAAATTTTGATTGTCGTAGCGTATATAGTGTAGATTTAACAGGTATTTATCTTGTAAAATACCATGCTAATACAGCTAATATTGGAACGGTTACAATAAAAGAGATATCTGGTAAAATCCCGAACTGTGCGATTGTCAATAATCAGATTATACTTACTTATACAGCAGATCAAAACATCGTGGGTTCAAATAAGATAATTTGCATTGGAACCTAATCATTTGTAAGGTATGTAAACGCTACACTTACCCATTTATCAGTAATCGAATCACTGTATAATTTCCCATCAGTGTTCATTGTAAATGTAACACCGCTGTATGTATCAAATACCATATTATTTACTGGACGTGGGAATCCGGCTGCCACATACCCTTTCTCCCATGTCCTCTGAGCATTATTAATTATCAAGGTAACTGTTTTACCATTTTTATAGCAGTAAAAACCGATTTGATTAGTGGTTATTTTTATTGTTTCAATTAAACTTAACTTGCCATTTAACTCAGTATATGCATCTGCTACCGCCTTGGCATCCGGCACGTAGCCGGTCACCTTGGTAGCCAGCAAATCCTCCTTTGTGGTGATCATCTGAGCAAATGCCGGGGCGGTCAGATCAGTAAAAAATTTCTTTATCTTTCCAAAAACTGTAGATACCTTTTCCCCACTGCCAATGTTTTCCCTAGTCTCTGATTCCGTAAATACAATCTCTGATTCTGCCACATCTACAGTCTCGCCATCATAACCTTTGGCAAGATAGATCCAGTTGATTTTATCGTTCCGGGGTGCTCCGTCCGGTGCATCTTTAATTGCCAAATATGTACTGCCATTGTGATATACCGCATCCAGTCGCTCATATACGGTATTAGGGTTGTAATCTCCTTTGTAAGATATTCCAATCTTTCCGAGAGCTTTGTATCCCTCCGGTGCTGCCATAGTTCATTCCTCCTTATGCTACTTTCCAATACAAAACATTATCATCAACTACAAAATCCACACCCACGCCATCCTTCATATAAAGGTTCATTGTGGCTTCATCCAAGTAAAACTTGGGTTCCGTGATACTGGCATATGATTCTGCACGGTCTGCATCTATCTTGGCCTGTGCTGCAGATGTCGCTGCCGCGGTTGCCTGCTGTGTTGCCGTTTCTGCCTGTACTGTAATATCGGCCAAATAATCGGGCTGCAGCTTGTCTCCTGTGATGCTGCCAGCTTTGATATCAGCCTTTACCTTGCCATCCCCATCTATGGTCCAGTAAATAGTATCAGATTCCAAAAACTCAAACTGAGTAATAAGTGCTGACAGATCTATGTACTGCTCTGTTCCATCCTTTAAGTAGATGATAAGTCGTTCCGTGCTGGGATCGTAGCCGAAGTTAATGGCGATCTGTGCCATTAAAGTGTGTAATACACTGGTTGCCCCGGAATAATACGTAATCGTAATATCACCTGTATCCTGGTTCAGCTCAATACTCTTTACCAAACCATTAGCTTCCGTGATTGATAACTTGGTCAAGTCCAGCGTTATCACACGGTTATCAATCTCACTCACACCCTGACTTAACTTATTCAAATTCGTTTCATTCAACGGAGTGTTAATAGATGGAGTGTTTTCCCAAACAGTAGGATTATACGCTTTCTGCATCCTGCTTCACCTCCTGCTCCTCAGCGTCCCTGGCTTCAATTTCTGCCAGTAACGCATCTCTAGTTCTTTGCTCTTGTCGTGTCAGAACCTCCTGTAATGCAAGTCGCTTGACTTCCTCCGGCAGGCTGGATTCATCCACAAATTTCGTAATGGCCTGACTAAATTCCTTGATTTCTAAATTGCTCATATCCCTTAATCCTCCGGTCCTAAATACGTAATAACAGTTCCATTGATAGTCTTGGTTCTCCATGCAACTACCGTACCTTTATAGTTCATATACCCGCTGACACCCATTGCCCGCACACTGACCAAGTCCACGCTTGACAATTTATTTACGATTGTCGCTGCGCTGATTCTGTCCGCCTTGATCACGCCGGAGGATGTCCAATTTGCGACTTCCATGTAATTTGCTTTTACTGTACCGGCACTGATATAATTAGATTCCACGTTGCTCAGACGAGCGCTCACAGCATTCAGTGAATCAATAGTCGCCTTTGTAGCAATCAGGTTGTTTAACTCCAATTTGGTTATATTCAAGTTCTCAATGGTCGCATATTTTACTACCATCTCATCTGCATTGACGATACCAACCAAATCTATCCTTTCGGCTTTGATTTTTATGCTCTCCGCCGTCTGATTGATCTCAGATACGATATTGTCCTTGGATACCTTGGTAAGTATCTGCTGTGCATTGATGCTGATCTGTGCAGACAGATTTTCATTGACATCCTTCAGTTCCAGTTTGGTCTCTTCCACCGTCCGTGTGAGGACATTCGACTTGCCTTTCAGTTGGATAATGGACTTCATTATGCCATTGACCTGCCCGGTTCTGTACTCCTCGCCCTCCGCAGTATAACTGTCCTTTAGAGCCTGTATACCTTTCAACGTACGCTGCAGTATGTATGTATAGATAGTCTCCCGGGTCGTGTGCAGTAATATGCCATCCCCCACCTCCAGGCAGGGATTGCCGCGGGCTTCCACCTGTGCCGGACGGTACCATACGACACCGATTACGCTGAGGACGTTGTCTGCTATAGTCTGCAGGTCTGCAGCAGACTTGCCGTATACCAAGAAGTTATCTTCGATGATATAGCAGTTGTCCCCTGTGCCGGCGATTGCCCCGATATCATTTTCTTCCTGGCGAATCTGCAATTTATCAATGTGCTGAACTATGAAATCCTCATATTGGCAGGAGATATAATTATTCCGGGATACTTCTGTGGTGCCCATCGGATCTGCAGGATAAAGGTCATCTGCCGGATACAGCTCATCCGCCGGATACAGTCCTTCTATCATCTGCTCTAGCACCACATACCGTAATTTTCCATTTCTGCCGATATGTCCAAAGCAGCCATTGATCTCACAAATAGCCTCAATAACTGTCTTTCCTGGGAGTTCTTCGGGATCTATGGTTTTTTCTATTACCATATCATCGTTAACCAGCGTGATTTCTTCCTGCTCCACGCCGACATAGGCACAAAAGCTGTTGCGAAACTGCCGAAGTTTCATCGGAAATGCCAGGCTGTTATACCACCTGGATACCTCTGCATTCAGGATGTCGTACATGGCATCATAAGCTACGATATCTTTATACAGTCTGTCAGCTGTCGGTTTGTCCGAATATACCTTATACTCCCCCAACTGATATGGTTCGTCCTGACCTGCAAGCAGACTTGACACTTTCATTTTCTTGCCTTTGAAATTTTCTATCGTATCTAGCACCTTTATTTCAAAGGACGATGCATTACAGCATCCAAATCGCAGCTCCTGTTCATCGCATATGGACTCCGTTATCGTCATTGTCTCTGTCTGGTATTCAGCATTAGTCAGTGTTGTGCCTGACACCGGACATTCAATTATTAACTGTTTTTCTACCGAATCATCATAAAACAGATTCTTAATGCTGTTCTCCATTTAATACTCCGTCAACGTAAGTGTAAATTCATTGTATTCGATGTCTTTTTCATCCTCGCTCAATGTATGTATTGTATAGGTAGTATCAGACATGTAGAAAACACCTGTGGCATATTCCAAAGTTTCATCATTCCAATATGTGCACCTTACCCTTCGCTGGTTCTTTTCCGTCGTCGGAAGAGTTGCAAGTCCAATTGCATTATCAAATGCCATCCGTTCCTTAAGATTCATTTCCCGAATATTCAGCTTTAATTTTGTTTTGAAGTTCGGAGACGTTTCCCTATGTAACAAAATATTTGCATCTCTGTAGGCATCTATTTCCACTCTTTGGTTTGGAGTGCTCTCCCATCCATCAGCCAGCAGGAATGAATTAGGGAGAGTCACATCTCCGAATTTAATTAGCCATCCATTGAATTTTCCCGGCATTGCTCTCCCTCCTTCCTAAATAAATGCACTCTGTCCATGTGTATTCTTGTACATCCGATCTTGCCGCACCGTTTCCCGGAAGATCTCCCGCTCATTCAACTTTGCTACAAATGTATATATACCGCCACCGTTTTCCGCCTGTGCCTGCTTAAATGCCTCGATCATAGTTGCTAACGGTGTCTCAATGTTGGTCTGCCCTCTGGGCTGATCACCCAGGATTGCCGCAAATGGTTTGCCACCCTGGATCACTGCGCCATCTGCAAGTCGTGGCAAATCTGTCGGAATATTCTTTAAATTTGGGCTCCATGTCTGTCCACCCCATTTAGGTACCCAGTCGGGGATATCAATTTTAAATGAATTGATTGCATCAATAAGAGTATTCAAACCATTCAACCATAACTTTAAAAATGATTCAGCAATTATGTTACCGAGATTAGTAGCTTTCTTTGCATACACAATAATTGCATCAAATGCTCCCTTCCAGTCTCCTACAAATACACTCTTTACAAATTTTCCCAGCAAATTTAATTCATCTTTTAATGTAGACAATGCCTCCTCACCATTTCCGGCCCACACAACCACACCTGCTATAGCAGCTATTACCGCCATTACAGCACCGACAACTACAGTTGCAGCTCCGCCGAGTGTAATAAACACCCCGGCCAGTATCGCGCCGGCAGAGATCAGCAATAATGTCATATTCTTGGCATTCAAACCGTTTTCTGTTATATCCTTCAGTGCCAATATCAGACCGGCTGCTCCTCCGACAATCAGTCCGATTCCTGCGGCTATAGGTCCAAACAATATCAATAACCCTACAACCGCCAGTGCCAGTCCAGCAACATATCCAACAATACCTTCCCAGTCCACACCGTTTTTCCACATTTTCACGTAGTTGTATACCATCAATGCGGCTCCTGCGATCAACATCATAAGTCCAAGTACCTCCGGCAAGTATGGTGCCAGTTCTTCTAAATCTTTCAGCAGACCAGCTATTCTCCATGCAAGCAGAGTGATTCCAATAAATATAGCCAGTGGCTTTATGATCTTCAATAATTTCTTAGCCTTTTCCAGCATTTCCACCATTTTAGGATTCACAGAAGCTTCTTCAAAAGCATCCTTACCGGTCAGTTCTCCTCCACCTGCCGTAGTTCCACCTTGGTCGCTGAGGACATTCAGTTCGTCAAATGCTGCCAGCGCTTTCTTTGCAGACTTCGTAGTAGTGTCCAACGACTTAGCATAATCAATATTCTGCTTTTTTGCCCGAGTATAAGTACTTTTCCCTTGCAGGATTGCCATAAACTGGGCAATTGCATCCGCCGCCTTGATCAGCCAGTTAATGAGCTTTACCAGATATGGGATAGCCATATTGACGATAGGTTCAAATGCTGCTGCCAGGCTGTTCTTAAACTGGGCGCAGCTACTTTTCAGTGCAGACATCTGTGCATTATAGTCCTTGGAATATCGAGCAAGATTCCGGAAGCCTTCTTTCATTGCGGATACCATTGCATTGAATCCCTTAGATATCCAATTAAATATAAATAGACTCAGCAGAATTCCCTTCAGGCGGCTTGCCATTGTAGATAACAGGCTCCCCGATTTCTTTGCACTGGTTCCGCAGGAGTCCAGTGCTTTTCTTCCCTTGGATTCCAGTTCAGAAAAACCATTCCGGATCGTATGGACTTCTTTGTTGATCTCTGCTAGTCTGGCAGACAGCTCATCATATTCCTGATATCCGTCTGTGACTCCAGCCTTTTTCAACAGTGCCATCCGTTCAATGATTTGCTCCTGCTCCTGCATCAGGGCAACCATATTCTGATCAGCTACCACAGCATTGTTTTTTATATCAATCAGCTGTTGTTCTGCTGCCTGCTGCTCCTTGATCTTCTCTGCAATCTTCTCTTCCTTTTCGCTGACCTTATCAGCTGCACTGGCCTGCTGGTCAATCTGAGCCATGATTGCATCTGAATTATACTGCTGATACCCTACAGTATCCTGCGGAATCGTTGCTTCGCCTACTGCAGCGCTTACCTTAGCCATTTCTGCCGCTGCCTCTTCTGCTTTCTTCTTATTCCGCTCCATGATACTGTCAAAATTCTTCTCGAATTTATCCCAGTCTTCTTTTGACCATCCCTCCGGTGTCAGGCTGGTATCCTTGGCTTTCTCCTCCAGTTCATCCAGCTTTTTTTCGATGTATTCAGCACCCTTATCCAGTTTTGAATTGTCCAGATCAGAATGTAACCTGATCTCAGTATCGTACTTTGCCATGATGCCTCCTTAATCAAAAAAGAGCCTGCTGACACCTATGCGGTATCAACTGGCTCACTGGCTCTCTGTCGACTTATTGATTTTGGCATATTTCATAAATTCATCTATTCTTGCCTGCTCCTCAGGTGTGATTTTCTCATCCTTTGGTGCCTTAATACCAAATATCTTTTTGGCACTCCTATATGCGTTTTTCTCTTCCTGCGACATTTTTGAAGTAATCTTTTTCTGCCGTATGTCCATTACATGTGTCAGGGAGCTCTCCTGGAGATTTCCCAACAGTCCCATAAATACAAACCAGTGCATCTTTGCCTTATTCAGATCTATATGATACTGGTTGCGGAAGGCCGCATATATTCTCCACTGGTCCATATCCCAGTCCATGATAATATCTTCGCTTTTCTTCTGTTGATAGTTGTCATGGTTAAATTCTGTCATAAACCATTCAATCGCTTTCGCAGCTTCCTGCGGTTCTGGGCATTTCTTGGGAAAAAGCAAGTACAATGCAATATAAAATCGCTCCATATCCGATAAATCAGGATCCGACATGCACATGGACATTTTTATTCCCGTCCGGAAAGAAGTCGAAATAGGATATCCTTTCCAATCTGTCGGAAGCTGATCCAACATAATATTAAACATATGACTCCCCCACTATTTATGGTGTCTTCGGTTTTGACGATTCCTGTTGTGATTTATGCTTCCGCCATCTCTTTCTCTGCTGTATTTCTCCCAAAGTTCCTTATTTCTTCCGTTTGCATATCTCTGTGCAATCGGGATGATCTGATCAAAAAAATCAGTAATCAGGATAGGACTCGGCGTGATCTCACCAAATACCTTCTTGCAGGTCCTTTCTCCAAACACTCTGTCAATGTCAGACATGATCTCGTTAGTCTTTCCAATCATGATCCGAAGCTGCTCTATTTCCGGTTTTCTCGTAAATTCTTCTGCGGCTACATATTTTTTAACTTTTTCCAGATTATCTATCAGTTCTGTGAAATCTGCATAGAATTCCTGACTTCCAAAATTGCAGACAATCGTATCGCCATTGTCATTTACCTGTACTTCTGTGCCACCCTTAATAGCATTAATTTTTTCCATATACTACCATCCTCTCTGAATGTGATGGACGACAGAGAGGTGCGTCCACCACATATGTTAATATTGATTAACACCTGTATTATTTTGCGGAATCAGCTGTGAATGTATTGGTTTCGATATTAAATTTACCTTTGATATCATCACCAGCCTGCTTTACACTAAGTACATTGTGAACGTAATCCCCGCCATCTCCACCATTGGAAGTAACAGATACTGTACACGGCACTTTGATTGCTTTATAGGTTCTCTCCTCACCCTGTACCGCATCTTTTAAGCGCAGTCTTATAAAAGATGTGTGAGCCTTTGCGCCTACAGGAAGATCATCCACCAGTTTATCGATCATTTTCTGTACATCATCATCCTCACAATCCTCCTTATCCACATCAAATGCTCTCTGATAGGACTTTACCTTATTGGACGCCTTTGCCATATTAATATAGTGCTTCGTATCCTCTTCCGGGTTCATCTCCTCTGTGAGGGATTCTACACCATCGCCCAGCAGTGCATACTTCTGTTCTTCGGCTCCCATAGTGGTGTCAATGTAATGCCTTAAATCTTCTCTCATTTTACCTGAGCTCCTTTCTTATATTCGATAAAAATTGTCATTTGATATAATGCTTCGTTCTGCCCATTCTCTCCCATAAAAAACGGACTTGATACTCCTACTGTTTTGACGGTTCCACCCTGGATATCAGGAAAGTTTCTGTTACGGTTTCTATCCTCGATCCAGTCCGTTAACTGCTCCATCCAGCTTCCGTTTTCGATGCAGCTTTTATCCGTCTGAGTATCCAGTCTTACCACGAATTGATAGTAATCCTTGTGGATTTCGACTCCGCTGATATACTTTCTCACATTAGTCATAGGTTCCTTGACTAGCGCAAAATTGACATTGCTACGCAACCGGTCTGTGTCGATATGTTTCATACTCTCCGGAGAGAATTCTTTCAGCCATTTGATAATGGATTGTGATACCGTCATTTCAGCAGTTCCTCCTGAAGTTTCTTCTCTATCTTTTCGAGTCCGCCATTCTGCAGCATACGGTCTGCCCAGTGTGCCCCTCTCAGTGTACCGTTACCATATTCCAGGCTGCGTGTTGTAGGGATCTTTTGCACATTTTTCCGTGATCTCCATCCATTCTCCGTCTGGAATCCTGCACAATGCAGATCCGGATCCTCATAAACGATGCCTTCCCACATGTAATGAGCGTACGGTTTGTTCCACACAACATCCGCATCATCCTCAATATGTCCGCTATCCCGGAGTGATCCCACATCAAACGGAACATACGGATCTGATAAACGTAATATTTCATTTGCACAGGTCCGCTGCAGCCTTCCCTTTTCTTCCAGTCCCAGTGTCTTTATACATACCCCTGGGTCAAAATTACGTGTCAAGCGTAAGGAATGATTTGCCATACTCCACCTGTTGCACCGGTGCAACTTTACCTTCCCACAACTTTAATGTGCTTTAATCTCGGTCTGCTCCGATTGTCAGATACCTCCGTAACGGTAACTGCATACTGGAAATCTTCTTTCAGATCCGTCAGGCGATAGTGTTCGCCTATCTCTTTTTCTGATTCTCCCAGGACTAGCTTATCCTGGTTTGTTCGTACATCCAGTGTCCAGTACTCTGCTGCCTCTTCCGCTGACAACTTCCGGAATTTCTGCGGCTCCAGGTAAGGTTTGTTGCCATATCCCCTCTGGAAGTCCACTGTGATGCTCTCAACCTTGCTTTCCGTCTGCACTCCGCCAGAAGATGTTACATCCGTTTTATTGTGACGCCACTGAACTCCCTTCACTACTGATCTGAGCCATACTTCATCGTCTGTCTTCGAATCTCTATGAAAATTATAGACTGTCATAGTATCCGTAAAAAGAACACTCATAGCGCACCTGCCAGTCCCGTACCGGATAGTCCGGAACGTATTACAGAGATTAGCTGTGTTTCCTTCTCCTGCGCTGTTGTAACATTGTAAGACTCTGAATACCCATCATTGCTTACAGATGTAATACCGGTCCCCATGCCAGATGCATCCTGTACAGCCATAGTATTGAGCAGCTGGCAAAATGTATCCTGGATCTGCACATGTACCTGCTGCTGAAAGTCCGTGGCGGCATCCTCGTCATATGCCTCTTCAAATCTCTTTGCCCGCATATGCGTAATTGCATTCAGCTTAATCTCTGCCAACTTGGATAATCGTTTAAATTCCTTCTCGTCCGTGATGTTATTATAAAGGGAGCCGTATTGCTCCCACGTTATGTAAGACATACTGCTCCCTCCTCTTTTCTCTTAGCCTGCTGTCTTAGGTTTTACCTTAATTCCCTTAAGAACACCTGCCATCTTACTATTCTTTAAAACAGCACCCGCAAGCATTTCAACTTCACCCTTCTTTACTGCACCAGGTGCATTCAGATCAGGAAGATAGGTATGTACCATCTTGCTGCCTTCAACAGAAATTCCGTGAAATGCATTGAGTCCCAGTTTTGCCGCATAAATCGCTGTTTCACCGTATGCTGTAGCAGATGGGGTAGTTGTCTCGATCACATCAACAGTCTTGGTGCCATTATAATACTGTCCAACATCCATCATAGGAATGCCGTTATATTTCTCCACGGTTCTGCCGAAACCGTCCACGCTTCTTTCATAGAATCCCGCGCGTCTTGCTGCTGCTCTTGTCTTTGTCAGTAATTCATTGTTCATCAGCAGAATATCCGGTTTTTCTGCCAACTTACTGATGAACCCATCCAGTTCATCCAGATAAGCATTGTAGTTGCTATCCATCAATGCACTGGTAGAGATGTCAACCGCAGATGTGTATTCTGTGTCAGAACCGGATAAGATTTTTTTGAGACCGTCAAATGTTCCAGTAACATATCCTGTACCAGATGCAGCAGATGTTCCATTGATTACGAGATTATGGAAATAATTTGCTCCTGCTTTGGTTTTTTCCTTGATCTGGAAGTCGATTTCATCAATAGCGCCTCCGGTCTCTGCAATAACACGGTCTACCTCAAAGGATCCACCGAGGATAATCACCTTTGCGGTTGCTTCCTCTCTCTTTGCCTCGTTAGGTGCGTACTCAGTATTGATGGAACGCACAGCTACTGTAGACGGTGTTTTTAATCTCATATATCCATAAGTAAGCGTAGAGCCACCGGTTCCAGGGGATACAGAATCATCGAATGTAAGCATATCAAGCAAGAGGGATGCTCTTCTGAATTCATCAATAACATTCTGATCTACTTTGTCAGCCATTCCGACTTTTGCTTCCGCTAATGTTAAAGCCATTTTTTATTCTCCTTATTTATATTTCTCCTTAAGTGCATCCTTAAGGGTGTCTGTTGACTGGCCGGTGGTTTTATGCACTTGTCCAATCAGATTTCCAGTTCCTACCGGATTAGGCTCCGGCTCACCGAAGAGCATTTTACTGTCTTCTGCTTCTGTTAAAGTTTTCAATGCTACGGCAATGTCTTCTTTCTGGTTTTTGGATGCTTTCAGCGCATTTACATCCAGCAGAGCCATAATTGCCCTAGGATTCTTTCCCTTAGCAGCTGCAATACTTTCCTTTACAAGATCACTGAAGTCCCGGTCCGCAATCTTGGAATCGTAATCTTTCTGAATATTCTTCTTTTCCTCTTCCAGATCACTGATTCGTTTGTTGAGTCCTGTGACATCCACATCCTTGAATCCATCTAACCGGGTCTGCAAATCTTTCATTGCAGTATCATTAGCCTTGATGGTTTCATTCGCTGCGTCCAGCTTCTTGGTCTGGTTGTCATAATCGGTCTGGGTCTTGTAGTTTTCGAGTACAGCTTTTTCAAAGTCCTTTTTCTTATCTTCAGGTACTTCCAGTCCATACTCTTTCATGATTTCAAAAATGTTCTTCATATTGTCCTCCTAAAATATTTTGTGAATCGCACTTTCTGCGATATGGGATAATCGCGGAAGCAGGGATCGAACCTGCGGCCTCCGGGGCATGAACCCGGTGAGCTGCCTCTGCTCTATTCCGCCATCGTAGAACAAAAAAAGAGCCATGGGTCAATTCACTTGGAATTGATCACATCGGCTCTAGGCTCTACATTGATCACTATTTCATTTTTACATTTCTTGCAGTATGCCGGGAAATTACATATCTTCGTATTCGGCAACACTTTTAAGAAGTGCGGATTACCACATTTCGGGCATTTGCACCACTTAGAACTCATATATTACCAACTTTCTCCTTTTGGTTGGCTTAAGTGTCTCACAAGATGTATTATAAAGCAAACTTATGTTTGTTTCAATATTTTTTTACTCCAAAACCCATTCTTTTAGTTTGGCAGACTTTTCTTCCTCTTCTTTCAGTTTTTTTTCATTTTCTTCCGGAGTATCATTATATATTTTTACAACATCCTTTAAGTCTTTTCCCTTCATTTCAGTTCTCTCCACTCTATTCCATAATCCTCCATCATGGTTTCCAATGCTTTTACATGTGCTTCCTCCATTGACAAATAATGAGGTGCTCCATGATATTTATATATCCTTCTATCAAGTACTCCTGATGTAAAAGGCTTATCCCCTACGCTATAAGTATACACCTTCCCGTTATGTGTTGCAATAATACCTTGCCTGTATTTTCTGTATCCAAGGCTTACGTAGTCTGCTCCATCTGGCAAAATATTAGTCGGGTGATTATGTATTGCTATAAGTTCTTTCTCCTTGTTGTTTTTTATAGCATTTCTCAATGATTCATTGTAATCTACCTGTAAAATATCTGCACTTTCAGTCTGTGATCCTTCTATCGTTCCACTCTTCGCATGTATCAGATACATGTCCTCAAAATCCGTGCCACTTCTGTGCTGAAGAATCTGTTTTGCCACAGTATATATCTGATTATTAAGCTCTGAATTATCGGAAAAAGAATCAAATTTTTTACGATACTCTGCAGAATTAATATAATCCATATCCACGACATTTCTATCTACTCTGTAAGTATCAGCTTTTTCCGATTCTGTCATATTATTATATTTTTCCCAGGCTTTCGTCTTCGTCAGATCTGATGTTTTACATTCATATCGCAATCTGTTAATATCCGGCTTTATTTTTGCATCCTTGCAGAAGTCCTGATAATTCTTGATCCTCTGCTTAATTTTCCCGGAGATTTCCTTGGTATCCTGCCCCAACGCTGCCATTGCTTCACGCTCACGCTTCAATGCACGAATTTTTCTTTCCAACGTCCGCATTTTCTGTGTAATCTGGTAGTAATCGTAAGTTTTTCCATCTATCGTGACGGGATCCGGCTGCGAGTCCTCATCCGGAAGACTGCTGCCGATGAACCATACATAATGCTTATGTCTGCAGTTATACCCGTGCAGGCCTAAAGGATCGTTCTCATGAATCCCATCCGCACTATATCCCGTTGCCCTCCACAGATCTGTTATATAATCCTGCCCTATCCGTCTTGCCTCAGAACTGTAGTCCTCCCCCTCTTTGATGTAATATACCCGTCCCTGCCACTGTTCGTGGTTGGCGTGACCATCACCGGTATTACGTGCTCCCCAGTGTTTGGATACATATACCAGGTTTTCTCCGGTCCTTGTAATGTTTTCATCCATGATTTTAGCAGCAATCTGACCGGACCCCGTTCTCACTGCCAGTTTCACCGCGGTATCAAGCTGCATACTGTAGCCGGAAGAAAAGTCAATGGTACGCAGGCCACTATCTGCAAGGCTATGGACCGTGTCATATATCACCTGCTCCCGGCTGAATGTTCCGGTACACACCTTGATCATTGCCTTATCCAACTCTCTTCGATATAGGTTTTCCATCGTTTCAAAACCTGACATGGTTTTAAAGCCTGTCGATCCTGCCAGGCTTTTCATATTCTCATTTGTTTGTTTCCGTATAGCTTCCACCAACTGCGGCAGATAAGAATTGTCTGTAATCTCTTTCCCTGCCTGCTTCCATGTTCTCAGATCATCCAGATATGACAGGTCTGCTGATTCCTGCATTACCTGCCCACCTGCTGCCTCTGCTGCCTTCAGAATCTCTTTCAACAGTTTTTTCACCGTCTTCTTATGTTCCAGAGTATTCTTCGCTACCTCTTTCCGGAATTCCGAGTTTGACTGTAACAGTTTCATTGCCGCTTTCCGTATTTTTGCCGGACTGTACCCTAACTGCTGAAGGCGCTGTGCTTCAATCTCTGCTGTCCTAGAATATGCCATTGTTGCCAGGATCCGTTGTGCCACATCCACGATCACACTGTGTTCCAAATACTGAAACAAAGGAAGCAATGCCTCGCCGATGATCTCTTCCTGTTCATTTGTCAACATTAGTCTTCATCCTCTCCTGTAGGCTGTTCCTCTTCCTCCTGCAGCTTTTCTTTTACCAGTTTCTTCGCCTCATCTTCTGTCAGGCTATATGCCTCCATCAAATACCAAATTGTCAGTTTAGGGATATCGAAGGAAAGCGCGTCATTACGCTTACGTTCCAATTCTGCCTCTCGATCAGTAATATAGCTGTCATCGAAATCTACCAGGATCTCCTGATCCAGCGTAAAGGACCTACCTTGGAATGTGTTAGCAAACCACATCACTGCCTTGCAGATATCCTGTATGTACTGGATAGCCTCCTGCCGCTGTCGGTTGAGTTCCTGCATCTGATCTTGACGCTCTCCCATATACTCCGTTGCCGTGGTAATCTGACCATTCTCAAAGTTGTATTTCTTCGTACCATAACCAAAGGACATGGACAGCAGGGACAGTGCCAGCTCAAATGACTTGGTGATCTGATCCACTCGGATCTCCGGATTATACTCCTGGATCATTCCCTTTTGTTCCGGAAGTTTCTCGCCTGTGAATACAAAAAGTTTTTTCTGTTCCGGTGTCAGTTTCGGTTTTCCATTGTCGTCAAATTCACATAGTAACTCATTCACCAGGATAATCTTCTCTGCTTTGTCCAAATCTGAAAAGAGAACATTATAACACAAATCCACTACCTTGAGTGCCGGTATTGCATCCCAAAGCTTAGGTAATCCATACCCTATCATATCATCCAGGTTGTTTACCTCTGCATTGCGCATTACTGCAAATGGCTTCACCTCTCCCAGTTGTGCTGTTACCGCTTTATCTTCTACTTCCTCTCCCTTTTTATTGAAAACGTGAGTCTCTGCCATGTATTTTCCATTGTCCACTGTAAACAATACAAGTGTCGTCTGCTTTTCTCCTTTGACAAGTGTACTCCCAGAAAAAGCAGCTTCTGTCACAATGTCATTTTCCACTGTCAGCGGAGTGAATGCATCTGCCTCCACATAGTTCAGTTTGATATCTCCACCCTTTACACTTTTATCATCCATAAAAGTTGCATTATCCAGTCTGATATAGCATGCTGCAGTTCCATCTGCTGAAGTTTTTTCAAGTTGCTTGCGATACTGTGTATTAAACTGATTCTTATTCAATACATCTTTCACAAAATCATACTGATCTCCATCTCCTGCGTTGATCTCCAACACCTCACACAGATTCGCATCATCCGAACAGCATCTTTTGCCAAAATTTAATCTGGTCAGCTCATATTGCTGTCCATTAACCGTTTTGCGCTTATGAAAATTCTCAATTACTCTGTTGCTATACCAGTCATCACATATCTGAATTTTCCCCAGTGCATTATCATTCACTGTATATCCCTTTGTCTGTAAGAAATTTTTAACGCATCCTTCCATGTTCTTCTCCTTCTGTTGCACCGGTGCAACTTTACCTGTCTAAGTCTACATACTCCACAAAATCCAACCAGGTGTAGCATTCCGCATCCCACCAGTCATTACAGTTACCTATATTCTTATCTTCCGGCTGGTTGGAATGGTCCTCGGCCCATTTTAGGCTTCCTATTGCCTTTCGCAGATGTTCACACTTCCGATTAATCTTTATCCGGCCGGTATTTAACAGCCTATCCATTGTTCTTGGTCTTTCCGATATTTCATTCTTCCGACATCCTTTTATGTTCTGATATGGTAGTCCTGCCTTTTTGGCAGCACTCCGCAAGCTGTTTATCATTGTTGTGCTGGCACTGTCTGGGAATACCCAGTCGATTCTTTCGTATTTATCTCTACACCTATTGTAAAACTCTACATATTTTTTGCAGATCATATCTGCATCTATATCATCTGACAGTGGAAGGAAATCCTCTTCTGCTGTTCTGAGATCATGATACCTGTTAAAATACAACTTCAGCGCAAAGGTTGTCATGGATCCATTCCCGCCAAAATCGATCCCCATCGTTACCTTGAACGGTTTATGTATTAATTTGCCATATGCATCTCTTGCAACTAGCGGATCTTTTTCCTCATCATACAGATATGGCTCGTTATTGTTCGCAAACTTAGGAAATACGATTCCCTCTGCAACCGCTCGCTCTCCCTTTATATCACGCCGGTACCACACCGTATCTTTCTGATAGGTGATGAGCACTGCCCGGATCTGCTCGTCCGTCATGCTCATATTATCAACTAAAGTAAAGTGCCCATAGTTATAGCCATAATCCGAATGCAACACCTGCTGTTCCTCATGAAATTTCAAGATATCTGTGTAATACCAGTGTTCTTCCTCTTTAGGATTCAGGTCGTGAAATATCTTCCGGTCAGAACTGGATAATGTTCTGTCAAATACCTCTTTCAGAAATTTCTGATGACATTCGTTTGCTTCTGTCACATATGCCATACCGTATGTATTACCCTTGATCAGCTTCTCGTCACCATCTTTTCCGCCACCGGATACCAGCACGACCTTCTCTCCGGTTTTTGTCTGCACATACACACAGTCTCTGTCCTTGTATTTTCCTTCCCGACATCTTCCTTCAAAGTAATTCAGCAGGCCATACCCATCGCAGTCAAGAATATTCAGTTTTGCCGTTGCATTTGACACTCCTGCTACCAGGTGGATCTTGTTCTTGTGTGTTTCTAAAAGCATGCAGAAAATTAATGTCTGCAGCACATTCTTCCCACCACGTTTTCCACCCTCCGCCACATTAAACCAGCTGTGCAAGCAGCGAAGAAAATATTGATATTGCCGTTCACTGAACGGTGCCGGCTTATTCATTTGCCTGCTCCTCGAAATCTTCTATTTTTCTGTTGGCTACCGGATTTTTCAGGATGTCTGCTATAGTCTGCATGTTTTTCAAAATATCCTCTGTGCTATTATCATTTGCTTCGGCACGTTTCTTTTCATATTCTGCACGGTACTTGCTCTCGGGGTGCATCAGGAAATACTTTGTAAGCCAGTTAATAGCCTTTTGCCGGTCCTCCAGTTTTATGGATACACCATATTTTCCATCCTTCACCTCCCGGATCAGCTGTGTATCCGTATTTACTGACGCTTTTAAATCGACAGCACTGATTGATTTCTTCTCCTGCGTTTCAGGATCTGTATATTCTTTTTCACTGAATGTCAGGTAATTGCCAATGTCCGCAAATGCTATTCGCATCTGCAGTTCTACTATATCCTCGGTGCCTGTAACGATCTGCTGACGCTTCAATTCCTTCAGACGTTCTATCTCATTTTTTATCCGAGTATTTCCGAGTAATGCAGGACCGTTTGTAAGTGCCGTACTATACTGGCATCCATAAGCACTCTGGTAACTCTGCGTTGCATTAAACGTTCGACTGTAATATACGCAGAAAATCTGCTGTTCCGGGGTTAGGTCATCATTCTGCAGAGTATCCTTCGTGCCGTCGTCAACAGAATACTTTTTTACCTGTTTTTTCTTAACCGAACGTTCGCTTTTGGAAGCCGAACGTTCGGCATCCCATCCATGCGTACTTTTCCACCGGCGCACCGTCCCAGGAGGCACTTCCAGGGCATCGGCAATGTCTACCAGTTTCATTCCTTGCTTATACATTTCATGCGCTTTATCACATAGTGGATTTTTCTTCGCTGACACCTGCTGCCTCCTTCCTGAGAAATAAAAAGAGCCGATACACGGACTTCTCCATGTATCGGCTCTTTGGCTCTAGTTAATGTTGCTAATAATTATAATTCAAATCTATAAAACGCACACTAATTACTATTAGCTACTAATATTTTAGTTTTCATCATGATAAATATTATATTCTCTATCTACAAATTTTATTAATCTATTTACAGCCATAATATAATCTCGAGTATATGCTACTATTCTTGCATATAATTCTTCATTTTCTTCAGCCTTATCCATGAGAGCACGGTTAAGCCGCATCTCGGCGTTTCTAAGATCTACATATACTCTATGAGGAATAACACTTTTTAATGACTTTTCTCGTTCTCTCACTGATTGATTCAATATTTCCTCTACATAATCAACCGGAAGTATTTTCTCCGGGTTTCTTAACAGCATTTGTTGAGAACGTAATAAATCAAGCATTTCTTCTAAAATTGCTGTGTTTGTATCTTTCCTTCCTTTTTTGGGTTCTTCTTCACCTCCTGAAACCTTTATAGATTCAAATGCGGCTTCCATCTGAGGCCAAAATGCTTCATACATTTTTTCTAATCTAGCTTCATCCAATCCACTCTCACCAAGAGATGCATTTATAGATTTGAATAATTTATAAACGTCATTCTTTTCTACCACTGTCATTTGAAATTGTAATATAGGACTATTTGTTATATCTGAAGTTTTTAATCTGAAAAGTAAAGGACACACCTTTGCTTTGTCGATAGCCTTAGACAAAGCACCCGCTTCAAAATTAAGCCACTGCGATTGAAGATTGTCCCTCGTCACACATAAAATTCCAAAAGATGCCTCTTCTAACTCCTTTGCTATGTCAGTACTCCATCTTGCTCCCTTATCAATATCTTCAGACGAAAAATAAGGCTCGACATCTTGGATTATACAAGGTATCCATTCTTTCAAGATCTTTGCAACTTCAAAACTTGTTTCTCCAGACCAACTAATAAATACCTTCATATTGTTTTCTCCTTTGTAGCTTTTTTCTCTATAAATAGTATACACCTCTTTCTTGTATCGTTCAATTTATTTTATTACATATGATATTAAAATATCTTTGTCAAATTTAATTTTTATTATTCAATTTTTACATAGTAGCCACTCTCAACCTAAAAATAGATTTCATGCACTCCTGATCTTCTGCCACATAATGCTGGCCCGCCGTACTCCTATCCTTGTGCCCCAGATAATGTCCGGCATCCCATACGGTACCGCCCCGCTTACAGATATTGGTGGCCGTGGTCTTTCTGAAGAGATGGGGATATACCCGGCGTTCAACCTCCGCTCTGCTTGCGATACTCTTAAGTGCACTACGGATCCCGGCATCTGACAGGCGGTTATCCTTCCCGCGAGCACACCTATCTGACACAAACAAAGGATCTCGACTGTTAATACCACATCCACGCTCCTGGATGTACTCCCCGAGGTACTTAAGTGCAATGTCATCAAGGTATACGGTCCGATAGGTACGGGTCTTTTGTCCATACACTGACACGGATCCGGTGCGCCAGTCTATGTCATTCACGTTGAGCCGCTCCGCTTCACCTACTCTTATAGCTGTGCTCCGCAGCAGTTCCATCATAGCGCGGTCGCGCTTGCGGATGCAGCCTGTCTTAAGTTCTTCATATTCTTGCGCTTCCATATGATCTACCGGCTTCTGAATCTCTGGGTAAATTTCAACGCTTTCCACGGGATTCTCCATCACGATCTTGCTTTTACGCATCCATGTAAAAAATGCGCTGAGGTGCCGCCGCTGATTATTTAGTGAAGTATTGCTATTGCACCCTTTAATGCTATTAAGCCATCCCTCTACATCCATGCTGGTGATCCTTGTAAGGGGCTTTTGACAGTAATCTGTGAGCCGACGTACCGCATCTGTATACTGCCTGACGGTCTTGTCTGACAGCTTTGGTGCCTTTTTGAGCATAAAGAGATCCATAATATACTCATTAGTGTTATCCACCGTAGCAAGCTCTGTCTCCGGAACCTCTACCTCTACCTTTGTCAGTTCATCGGTGAGGACTACACCGAGCAAATCCAGCTCCTGGCTGTCCAGATGATAACGCATTTTCAACATGATGTTGTTCTTGACCTGTTCCTTGATGTCCATATCCGTAACCCTCCACAAATTTCTTGTCTGGAGATCACCGGTGTGGTATAATACTTCCAGACGTGAGAGCGGTACAACTTACTTTGGTCGGTGGGTGTACCGCTGTTTTATTGGCATCGATTGCAGGCTCCTCTGCAGTTGGCTCTAAAATTGTGTATGATACTTATTACTCTTTTTCTATCACTCCTTCACTAACTTTTCAGGTCACTCCAGATGCGCTGTCCAGTGCCGGATATCTACCGGATCAATCACTTCCGAACATTTAGGACATATAGGATATAAACCTTTTCTGCGATTTTCGTCCATGTCCCGGAATGTTTTATTCCTCCTCATCCGCTTGAATTCTGCATCTGCCATTGCTTCGTATAGCTTGGCTTTAGATAGCATTTTTCGCTGTGCATCCTCCAGCAACTCATACCGCCTCGCCAGCGTAAGCAGAGCATCAAAAGCGTCTACTGTAGCACCGCAATCCTGACAACTTACGATCCTGTTTACCGTATCGACCTCGTAATGAGGTGGATCACATTTGCACAGTTTTTCTCTTCCTCTTTCGATCCTTGCCAGATTAAAGGAAATAATCTCATTGTCCATAACAGTCCTCCGCAGCTTTCTCAAAGTAAAATACAACCGGCTTTTTATTCGGTATCACCAGCCCAAACCTCACAGCATTTTTGTATGTATTGCTATCACGCATTAAAGTATCAGGCATAGCGGTAACCATTTTTCGGAAACCTTCCAGCGTAGATCTGCTTTTATAATGATTGCAGCTTCGGCAGGCCGGGAGCATATTGTCAACCGTGTCTGTCCCCTGTTCGCTCCACCCATTCAGTGGTACCACATGATCAACCTGCATATCCTTGTATTCCAGGTCGCATCCGCAGTAAGCGCAATGTCCATGGCATTTCTGATATACCGTCATTCTTATACTTTTTGGTATTACCTTTCTCTTTGCATCCATCATTTCTGCCTCCACTACTAATTTCTATTTTTCGGGGGTCTAAAGTCTTTTTCTATCTGGTACGATAGCTGGGTGGCAAAATCTATCGGTATCGTCAATGATTCGTTAATTACCTTCGAATCCAGACAATAAATTTTACGTCGATTTCTCAATGGATCAGTGGCAGTAATTTTATGGATGCCCGTATCTTCGTCATGGAAATCTTTAAACCGCAAATAATCAAGCTTAAACTGGTTTTGTACTTCCGCTATTATTTCTTCGCAAAAATCCATCATCCCATTCTCCTCCACTAAAACATAATGGTATTTCCTTCTTTGTGATATACTAAGCCATCTTGTAGCATTTCCTTCCACTCTTCCTTTGTTGCCTTGAATTTACCAAAGGTAGTTGCATTAACTTCGCACCATTCACACAATTTGTCCAATGTTTCAAACACAGGGCTTATAGGACTCCCTTCACTCGTAGTATTCCACAACTGATAGCCTTCTCCCTTCGGCGGTTCGCAGAGTTCCTTTAATTTGTCCTTAATTTGCTTGAAATACTCATCAAATTTAGGGCATCCATACTGTTCTGTATCAATCCCTTTGATCCTCGCAAACTCCTTACAATTTTCACAATATTCCTCATTTTGCGAAGATATACAAAACGAAATGTTATCTACAAAATATCCGTACCAAACTTTATGTAATGGATAATCAAAATCCAGTGGTACACGCTTCAATTCTCTTCCCATGATTCTCCTCTCTATTCCCAAATGGCAATTTTTCCGATATTTCAGCTTAGTCTTGTTTGAAATGGAAAACATTCTTATATTTTTTCTCTTTTTTCCATTCACTTGCAATTCTCACAGCATCTTTATAAGACAAGTCTGTTAATGTTTCACCTTCACAATCCTTATGAGGTTGCCTGTAATCACCTACTACCGTATATTTATTTCCCATATTTTTCATTCCTTTCTTGATTAAATTTCAAAATCCATGCACAAATACTTACCGTTGTCCATCTTCCAATAATACTGTCCTATGTACCAGTCCTCGCCCAAAATTGTTTGTTTACAATATTCCCCCCTCTTCGATCTGTTCTTCTCCTTTCGGTTCATCAACCACATAAGCGTTTTTTATATCACATCCATCAGCATCTACATTCTCCTGGAACCAATCAGCTATCTCTTCATTAAACTGATTCCTCTGTTCTATTTTTTCTCGTATTTCTCTTGGAATTATCATGTTCCTTCTCCTTTCTACTGTAAATTTCAGCTCATGTCCTACCTCCGCTAAATCCTAAGTTACCCTATCTATTTTCTTTGCTATTGCCCTTATATTATCGAGTACATGATCGCAGCATTTCCAGATAAGCCAACTGCAATCTCCATCTTTTTCAGCATTCATTACTTGTGTTATTATAGATATATTTTCATCTGGTAATCTTTCGGCAATTGAATCCCATTTAGTAGAGTCAATCCACCTTTTAAATCTTGGCTGATAATATCTGACTTCTTCATTTTTTACTTTCATGTATTCTCCTAATTTATTTGTCTTACCAAATTTGCATAGTATCTACCTATGCCACGCCCATTGTCAAATTTCTGATATTTATGAAACTTAATCGGATTAGCTTTAATCAATTTAAGTACATCATCAGGGAAATTATTTTTATTGGCAATTTCTATCATCTTTTCATTCGCAAATTTTTCTGTGCATGAACCGAAAGGACTACCAATAGAATTCACTCCCCATGATTTTTCTATAATATTGATAATTTCTGTAATGTCTGACATTTTCACTGCCTTCATTCTCCCAAAGAAACTCCTAAGTTACCATCCGATGATACAGTATCCCGGCATCAGTCCATATTCCGGTACATCACGGAGCACATACATTACTTTACGCGCTTCCATTCTTCCAGTATACTGGCCATCGTTCCATTCTCGCAGGATCAGTATGTCTCCCGGCTGTATATTGTCCTCATCCTTGCGGAGCTCGAAGTTTTTTCTCTCATTCCTCACTGTCTGGAAGTACTTCGGCAGGGTTTTCTTCTCCACTGTCTTCATTCTTCTTTTTCCTCTTCTTTCGGTATTTTTCCGGATCATAGTCCGGATTGAAGGAGCTGCGTGTCATTGATATGCTCTCTTTCCGCTGGTCCTTTGCGTATGATTTACGCATGGTCTCTATTTCCGGATCCTGGTTCTCCAATCTCATTGTCAGGAGATCTCCGTAAGAAAAGCTCCGGCGGAATCCGGTCTTTTTATCCCTGGTTAATACTATTCTTGGATAAATTTCTATAATTTCGTATTCCCTGAGTGGCTTTCCCCATCTCCCCGGATCCTCTTCGTTTTCTTTTATTTTTATAACATCCCCGATATGTACATTATGGATTCGTGGCGCCGGATCCGGCAGAAGATTGCCGTCCCAGTCCTTATACTCCTGCATTGTTGTCTCCTTTCTGGACGACTGCTGCCTCTTGGTATCAGCGGTCGCCCCGTGGCTATGTCTATAGTTATCGTGAGTACACTCCAAAAGGTCTATTCTTCTATTACACCGTCCAGATTCTTCCGGACAGATCTGTAATATGCATTTAATGCTGTGATCAGGATATATGACTGGCTCTTTCCCATTTTTTCTGCACTATATTCCAATCTGCGCTTTTCCTCCGGTGTCAGCCGGAGTGAGATAACTTCTGTCTTGGCTTTCATATATCCTCCGATTTTTGTATATACAAATTTGTATATACATTATTTCCATTTGCTGTAGGTCAGGGCATCCTCGCTCCAGTCTGGGTAATGGTCCTGCAGGTACTGCCTAAATATCTGCAGCATCTCCTCCCGTCTGCCCTTGTTGCCATTGTCCAGCATCTCATGGTGACTTTGGCAGCCCAATGCACCATTCTTCGGGATCCCGAGTCCACCGCGTGATCTCGGGATGTAGTGCATGATGCTCTGCAACTGCTGTCCGTACCAGGTGACGTCCTCCATGTGATATCCCATACGGCAAAAGATGCACTGGTACAGATCCCGCTCCTTGATGATCTGACGGGAGGCAGCATTAAACTCCCGCGCTCTCGCCTGTTTCGACATCTTCGGCATTCTGTCTGCCTCCTTTTCTGAGTTCTTCCAGTCTATCCAGATAGCCGGAGATATCAGACAGCTGCTGTCTGGCCGCAACGATCAGATCCATCTCGACATATCGTACCAGGTTCTCCACGCTGCCACGGATGGACTGACGATAAGCTGTGCGCTGGTCTCCTTTAGATGGGCAATATTGCGGAAAGTCGTTTTCAAGGTCCATCTGTCCCGGTACCTGCTCTTCCGTATCCATGGTGTCGGTATTCTGATTATCCGTATCAAAATCCTTACTAACCGTGTCGGAATCCCCGCAAACCGTGTCATTTACCTGTGTTTCCGTCTCATTCTGTGCCGGATCCGGTGCGGCTCCCGGGATGGTCATCTGCTCCGGCTTCTTTTCCGGTTCCTTGGGCTTTTTCTTTTCGGTGTTTGCTTTGGTCACACGGGATTCCTTACGCTTTTCCGGTTTCTTCTCTTTCGGAGTCTCATTCGGTTGCACCGGTGCAATTTCCGGTTCTTCCGGTATTAAGTCCTCGCCATATAACATCTTGTACTGCTCCTCAGGACTGCTGCCTCCATTAAGCAATTCTTCTACTTCATAGCAGATATCCTGTGGTATGTACTTGCTCCGCTCCAGCGTCTTCAGGTTGATTACCGTGGCACCGTCAGAATTTATAATGATCTGTGTCCTGCGCTCTCCCGGGATCCGGACGGTGTACACCGCATCCCCTTGCGGTATCAGTGCATCCATAATTGATGCGCTACGCGGATACTGTCCCTTATTGCATATTTCCCACAACTTTCGGAAGAGATTTTCCTGTTCTTTCCCCAACTGCCATAGGTTCCTCTTTAGGGGCGATCCCTCTGGCGGAAGTATAGACCAGTCCGTTACGGCTGCTGCCTCTGCCTTCTCAATCTCCACCTCAATATCCGTGACCTTGCTCTCTGCATCCACCTCGTCCTTTATGTCCTGAATCTCTGCCTTGGACAGCGTAGGCGGAAGCGCCTCGTTGATCTCGTCCGGGATCTGCAGCATCAAGGTAAGCTTTGCATATCCAAATCCCTTGTAGCTCGGGAGCAGATGATCAGAGTAGCCATCCTCCGAAAATCTGTCATTGATGCTGATAAAGCGGCTTACCTGCGTCTTATCTATGCCATACTCAGCCCTGGCAAAATCTGTCACAGTTGCATAGCCGCTCTCTGCCAGTACATTTGTGTCTCTGGCCACCTTGAGCAGATAGCCGATCTGTACAAAGTCCTCTGCCGTCCGGGTGAGGACTGCATCCAGCTCCTTCTTATATTCCTGATATGTTTTTGTGTATTCCATTAATTCCATCAGATCACCTCCATAAAGTCACTCTCCAGAGCATCCGCAAGCAGTGTTCCTTGCAGGCTCCCGTGCCATACTATCTTTTTCTGCTCCCGCAGTTTTTTATAGCCTTCCCTGCGGGCCTTGTCGCTCTTCTCTGCCAGTTTCTTATCCTCTTCGGATAGATTTTTCTTCACCCACTGCTGCCACTCCTGCAGAAACGGCATTGCATCGTCCAGATCCTTATATGCCTCATTCAGTACGGACTTTTTCTGCCGGATGTTTCCTCCCGGCTCAATCTCCACCGTGTACCAGGGAGTATCCGGTTCTGCGCTGTGCCGAAGGAAGAGCAGATAGGTTTCCCTAATATCCATCCTCTGGAAGTAAATATCACAGGTGTGGATGCAGTGTTTTAACACGATTCCCTCCCGGTAAATATCATCAATACTCCTGGGGGCTACGATGCAGTAAGTGCCGTTATCATACTCGTATTTCTTCAATTCTCCGGATTCCATGAGCTCCTGTGCCCGCGGGAAATCTATTTTCTTTTTTGCAATTTCCTCTGAGGAATCCAGCATGGATATCTTGGCCACTAACTCGTTATGTGCAATGGCAAGGTCTTTCGGTTTCAGCAGGAGTTCCCTGCTACAGTCCATCTTTAGTTTGGCCATCATGTTCACGTAGTCGTTCCAGTCTCTCCATACTGCCGTTTTTAATTCGCGGCCTCTTAACGATCTCAGCCTTGCCTGTTTGTTCAGGTAGTTACATATTTTTTCAATGGTCAGATATTTTCTGATTGTGGATCCTTCCAGTTCTTTCGGGCTGATGTCTGCTTCGGAAAGAGTCTTTATATCGCGGTCACGCAGTATCGTGTTCATCTCCTTTTCTTTCTGCAGCCAGATGAGCATTTCCATGTTGCCATCCATATTTTTCAGGCGTTTCATCCGGGAGTTATCTATTTTAAGTATCTTTGCAAGTCCGCCGGACGCTTTATTGTCCAGTATTCTGTCCAGCTCGCTCCAGCTGTCGTTTACCATATCCTTTGCCAGTCTGTACAGGCCCGCCTTGTAAGCCATCTCAATGGCAGGATAACGGTGCTCCTGCCGCAGGTAATACCTTAAGCCAGCCTCCGTATAACCGTGCCTCACAGCAATCGGATATGCTGTATGATATTTCTTGAATATCTGGCTAAAGTTTTTCCGATACATGGTTTCACGGTATTTTCCAAGCCACGCATCCCGGTCCAGTGCCCAGCGCACTCCCCTCCTGCGGTAATCCGTGTAAATGTATGTCCCCCATCCCTTTTCTGTAACAATGGTCCTCCGATACTCACGGACACCATATTCAGATCTGTTGACAGCACATTCATCCTTGTAGTCAAATCTCCACACCGCAAAATCTCTCTGTACCAGCCCCTCCTTATATCTCTGGATGCAGGATACCTCATATTCTCCTGTGCCAAGACATTGTGTTTTCTTTGCCCGGGATATATAGGTGACTTTTTTCCGGCAGGCCGGACATCTTCCTTCTGCATTATGCTTGGGTTTTCCCGGCAGCTTTACCCTGCCAATACAGGACGTGCAGTATCCTTCCGTTGATTGTGCCGAGTTATAAAAGATATAATTTTTCCCACCAAAGCCATTACGGTGCCACCAGTCTTCGAATCCCTTCGGAGGATCTTTTACCGGCTCCATGTCCTTATCCCACTGATCCGTCAGCTTCTTTATTTTTTTATCCTCATTGCGCTTTTTACATCCTTCCTGCCACTTGCAAATACCAACAAATCCTTTTTCTTTTGTTCCAAGGAGCTTCTGTATCTGTCTGCTACCTTCTGTAGAAATATATACATACTCATCCCAGGCATGTTTGTACCAACTGTATGCTTCCAGATTGTACCCATATGCCTCCCGCCATTTGTAAGATCCGTCCTTCTGCCTCTCCCTTGTGATATACTCATCGCCTTCGTAGTTGAGGTAAATATCCCACTTCGGTGTATACACTTTTTTGCTGATATCTTCCCGGGTGCAGATAGATACTTTCAGATATCCTTCTAACTGTTGGCATCTGGCCGCAAGATGATACTTTTCCTCGTTGATCTTTCCACTGTAATTTCTTTTCGTCCCCGGCTCCTGCAATGCCCGGATCATGGCCGGAGTGGCATTCAGTGTCCTCAGCTTCTCCAGTTCACTTTTTCTCATTTACCCGCCTCCCTTTTGCGTCATAATACACATCCGGCAGGATCTTTATCCCGTCTACCTTAAAAGCACCGATTTCCACGATGTCCCCGTCGCCGTCGTCCCTGACAATGTAAAGGTTATCCCCTGCTTTCCCACGGGCTCTCGGATTTTTTCCCCGGACGATAACATTTCCATTTCTGTATGCCTCCCCGCTCTCCACCATTACGGCTGCTGCCAGTTCTGATTTCGGATGTTTTGACATCCACAACACTCCCAGACGATACAGGTCATCTATCGTAAGTTCTTTTACCAGCATAATCTCAGGTGCCGCAATCCTGCTGCCGTATCCGTCCTCGTCTATATTTCCCCGCAGTTCCACGGCAAAATATCTGTCATCCTCACCGGAATACCATCTCAATACTTCCAGAGGATTGTCTGTCGCATGGAAGCCGGTATCAGCACATCTCGCCTCCTGCTCGCTGTACCATTTCCCAGGTTCGTAATAGAACACGCCTTTTCCCATCGTACAGTTCAGGTCCTTATGGAATCCTTTATATGCATGCATTTCACACCTGCTTTCCCAGATAGTAGTCCAGTATGATCTTTTTTAAATCATCCCGGCCACACATACCTATAAAGGCGGCACTCTCCGGGAGTCTTGCTGCCTGTATGATCCGCTTGTCTACCTCTATACGGTTCTCGGATGACAGCTTCAGCCCGGCGGCCAGCACGTCCAACAGCTTCTTGTCCGGGTTAAATACAGCATTGGCCAGTGTATCTCTGTCTTCACCATCATGGTCCACCGGATAGTCTGTCAGCATCTGCACGATAAAGTCCTTCCAATCCTTTAATTGGCTTTCGAGATGCAGATCCTGTTCTTCCAGCTTCAGCTTGGCAATGGCGGCCATCGTCGCATTGCAGAGGCAGTCTTCCGGGTCGTCACTGTCCATGTAATCCTCTGCATCCTCCTTTTCCAGCCCGTACTTTTCAGCAAGTTCTATCAGTCCTGTCAGATTTCTGTCAATCTTCATGACTGCTGCCACTATGTTCAATTCTTTTACTGTTTTAAATTTCTCCATCTCCGTCTCCTTTCCCGGTTGCACCGGTGCAATTCTGTCAAAATATTCTATTTTTACCATTGCGGTGACATTGCCGGAATGGTCTCTAACACATGTCACCTACTCATGCTTTCAGGTTTTCGGCACTTCTGTAAAAATGTCCTTTAATGCTCTCTTCAGTGGCATATTAAAGCGCATCCATTCGGCATACTCATGTTTCTCTCCTTCCGCCAGCAGGATATGACCACCCTCTTCCACGTCCTGCAGGAGCATTTCCCACAATACGGCATTCTTCACCGGGTTCCCTTTGGCGCTCTTCCATTCGTCCCGCTGCCATTTCTCCGGCCAATGCTGTGTGATAGCTGCTGCCACGTTGCTACACTCTGTATGGATCACTACGGTGCAGGCATAATGGAGACGCTGCAGGGCATCCCGGATGGCACGCAGGACGGACTCGCTCTCCGTGGTATTGTCATACTCTGCGATCTGCGGGGCAGCTTCATAGTCACTGCCGTTCTTACGCTTGGTCCTCATGATGTACATTACCCGTCCGGAGCCCTTCGCAGATCCCCGGAGAGTCGTGCCTATAAAGATATCCACTACTTTCAATTCATTTTCCAATTTATCAACACCTCCTTACCCTGTTCGGCGGTTTCTTCCGCTCTTGCGTTTTAAGTTTGATCAATGTGTAACTCCTGTACAGGAATCCTGTCACCGGATTGATGCCCTCATGGATCCGGGCTATGTAATATCCCTTGGGCGGCTTGACCTCCAGCTTCCATCGGACCAGCTTGTCCGTCCGTGGCTCCGGAAGCGGCATATTACGGCTAGTGTTGTATGATGACTCCGCAATCCTTGGTTTGCCCGGTGTGCCGTCTGCCTTGGTCTCCGCTGTGTGCTCGTCCTTGGTCAGGTAATTCGCCAGCTGCTCCATGTCGTCTCCTGTAAACTTGCTGTGACAGATCTCTGCCACGTAGGTGCCGCCCTTTGTCCATGCCTTGGTCACGATAGCAGCCGCATCACCCTTCGGTGTCTGCTTTATCACAAGATGGATATGCCAGGCTCCCTTGGTTCCCTTTTCTATGTTCCTAATCCAGTAGAGCGGTACGCCCCTGGCCCGGTAGATCTTCCGGATCTTGGTGATTGCTGCCCGGAAGTCCTTCAGCGCTCCTTCCATATCCGGCGGACGATTCCCTACTGCATATGTCCATGTGATAAACAAATCTCCCTGGTCAAAGTACTGGATCAGCCTCCATCTACATCTCCTGACCTTGTTCCTCTGATTGATCAGCCGCACCTGTTCCTTGGTCGGCTTCTCCTTCTTCTGTCTGCTCTTCCCTGGGGATCCATAGTTGCCATCGTGGTACTCTTCCACGTCCAGCACATCCCCATGTCTTAGCCTTATTTTCTTTCTCTTAACCATGTCTCTGTATCCTAACTTTAATATCTTTATCAAGTGCGCAGGGGCTTTCAAAAAGCCCCATTTTTCTTGACTTTTCCGGCTTACAGAGGTATACTTATCTTGTCTATATAAGTAGCTCTGTGAGCTGGCCGGCATCGCCAAATGCCGGCTTTTTATTTTGCCAGATATGCCGGGTTTTGCTCCGCCGGCATGTAATAACCGTCTGTCGCCGGTCTGGCGCCGTAGTAGCCTGCCTCGCCCGGTATCCGGTAGACCATGCACTCAAAACCCAGGTTGTTTTTGATCAAGCATTCTTTCATTACCTTCTCTACTGAGCGGTCGTCAAAGGCTCCTTGCTCCTTTTCATCCCGTTCCTCGTTATACCGCCCAAACAGCTTTTCTCTGACTTCCTGCGGTGCTTCCAGAAACACTGCAACGGCGCTTGCCTTGTCATACAGATACTTCGCCTGAAACCAGTCCTTCCGGATCACCGCTTTCGTAAATTCGTCCCCCATCTTCAACAGCTTGTCCATGTAGTACTGTTCTGTTTTCACCTGCTCTGCCTCCTCTCAGCTTCGCTATCCTCTGCTCCATAATCCGAATCCTTTTCTGCTTTTTCTGCAATTTTTCCAGCTGATCCTCGCAAAAAAGGCAAAAAATAAAAAGCATAGCCGCCAAACCCATGACTATGGCGATCTGCTCTCCTACCTCTGTTGATCCCAGTACCGGCTCCAGAAGCAATGCCCCGAGGAGCGATATCACAATATCTTTATACATGCCTTTATCCTTTCCGATCACGCTCTCTGCGTGGGCCCGGTGCTGATCTACCGGGCCCACCGGAAGGAGGTCGGCATGCCGTCATAGCAGTGACATGCCGTCAATGGGTATGTGGTGCTGTCAGATGACACCACGCACAGAACGTGATCTGTTATACTTGTCCATGCCCTCTACGTGGTGCCCAGGTGGGGAAACCTGGACACACACGCTAATTGTGTAAAAGGGGAGTGTGGTGTCGGGTAACACCACGTACAGGGCACGGATACTTGTGGTTACGCTGACTCTTCTTTTTTCTTGACTGCATATCCCAGAGTCTTCAGACTCTGTTCATTCAGCCGTAAGGCAATCTCTGTCTTTTTCATGGGATCCATGTCATCCAATGACAATACCTGGTCCCCGATGTGGATTAAATTTACAATCCGCATATGTACCTCCTGACTGCTTTTCTACAGCTTATGGTGCTATGGTTGTCTAAGTTGCATTCTCCAGTTCAAAGATTGCCCACCGCAGAGCTGCCTTGGTGTCCTCGTCAATGTCGTTACGCTCTAAGAGAGCATATAATCTGTCGATTCTCTCCATTCCCGCTGTCTCCTTCCCTGGTCTACGCACTCACGTTTCGTGAGTTTTAAGGGTAAAAAATTTCACTAATTGGTTTCTGAAACAGTGCCGCAATACGGATTTTAATATTATCTCTCGGAATTCTCTCGCCTCTTTCATACATAGATAGTGCTGATACACTTATATTAAGTTCTTTTGCTGTTTCAGCCTGTGTTCGTTCCCCTCTTAATTCCATCAAGCGCTCGCCAATCGCTTTCGCATCCATTTCTACAATTTCCAATATCTTCATCTCCTCTCGCTCACGTTTCGTGTTGTTATCTGTAATATACACAATTTGTGAGCATATGTCAACACGTTTTGTAAATTTATTTATTGATTTTTTTCACGTTTCGTGTATACTATAATCAGAAGGGACGTGATTATATGCCAGAGTTCAAAGATATGCTTAAATATTTCAGGATGAGAGAAAATTTATCCCAAAGCGAATTAGCTGAAAAGCTTGGAGTTTCAGCATCAACCATAAGTATGTATGAAGTTGGTAAGCGAGAGCCTGACTTTGAAACAGAAGAAGCTATAGCTGATTTTTTTAATACAGATTTAAATACATTACGGGGTAGGGATACTGAAAGTGAGTCTTATTATTTAAATCCCGAAGCCCGTGATATGGCTCAGTTTCTCTTTGAGAATCCGGAATACAAGGTTCTCTTCGATGCTTCACGGAAAGTGAAGCCGGAGGACATCCAGTTTGTAAAAGAGATGATTGATCGGATGAGCAACCAGAACGGATGACTAGGGCTCATACATATTCAGAGGAGGTGGCTGACATGGATATCCATTCGGTACTGGCAACGCTGCCATACAGCATCAAGGCCTATGTGGTGGCAAATCCCGATATGAGCTTTACCATCGTCCTAAACGATGCTCTGTCCTTCGAGCAGAACCGGAAATCTTACCTGCATGAGTATGCACATATCATTAATGGGGACTACGACAGGAAATGCTCCGTTGATATGATTGAAATCGCTGCCCATCAGTTATAATATTTCAAAGGAGGAATTGCTATGACATTCATGCGAAAAATACTTGATGCATTAACTATAGAAAGTCCGAAAGCCATGACCGATTCTGCAGATGTAGACTATCCATCCGAAAATTCATCACCCACTAAAGAACCTATTAAAGGCTCCATCATTAATAATACTGGTAAATCTATTTCCTATCCAAAAGTAACAGACGCTTTTTTATGGGAATGTAATAGTGTTGCCGAGTCAAGAAATATCGAAAAAAACGATGATTACTTGAAACAGCAGCGAAATATTTTTGTTGAAAATTCGGAATATGATAATATTGGTTTAGATGATACTCCCGAAATACTACAAAACAATATTACTTCCCATACCGTATTGGGTGAATTCGATTTAAATATTGAAAAAATATTAGAAAACTGGGAAGTATACCATGCAATACGTGAAATAATATCTAATGCCTTGGATGAACAAGTACTAACAGGTACCCAGGAAATAGATATTTACCAAGCAAGCGATAATTGGTGGCATGTCAGAGATTATGGCAGAGGCTTAAATTATCATCACCTTACCCAAAACGAAAATGAGGAAAAGCTATCAAATGATAAGCTGATCGGTCGTTTTGGTGTCGGATTAAAGGATGCTTTGGCTACCCTGTATCGGCACAACGTCAAAGTTAAAATACGTTCTAAATATGGAATCATTACACTAAAAAACGCAGCTAAAACAGGTTTTGAAGATATTGTAACGCTTCATGCAGAAATTTTTCCACCTGATGATAGTTCTTTAGTTGGAACCGATTTCTGTTTCTACGGTTGTGATGGCAGTGATGTAGAAAAGGCTAAATCTCTTTTCCTTAAATTTACAGAAAACACTGTTTTGGAAGAAACGAAATATGGTCAAGTACTCACAAATAACGATACTGAAAAAAACATATATATCAATGGTGTTAAAGTTGCAGGTGAGCCTAATTTTCTTTTTTCATATAACATTACCTCTCTTACTTTGCAAATAAAAAAAGCTCTCAACCGAGAACGAACAAATGTAGGAAGAAGTGCATATACAGCAAGAATAAAAGATATATTAAAAGAATGCTCCTCCCAAACTGTCATAAACAAATTAATATATGATTTACAAGAATTCTCTTCCGGAAATCGACACGATGAATTAACTTGGAACGATATTGCTTTGCACGCTTCTGTTCAATTGAATGCAATAAATACATCAACAACTTTCGTTACAACAAGGGATTTACAACAGACCCCATCTCTTATAGATGATATGGAACGGAACGGCTTTTCTCCTATCGTTATTCCGGATAATCTACTTTCAAAAATAGCAGATTATAATGCTATAAATAAAAGACCATTAATTACAGCAGAGCAATATGTGCTTAATGAGAAAGCTCATATGAACCCTACAATTATTGATCCAACTAGTTTATCTTTTTCAGAACAAGAAGTTTATTATAAAACAGAACTTCTTCTTGGTTTGATTGGAGGAAAACCCCAAAATGTAAACGAGATACATATAATAGATAGTTTTTCCAATTCAGAATGTTTTAATGGCACTCTTGGACTATGGATAAAAGAATCTGGTCGAATATTAATAAAGCGAACTGAATTAAGATCTCTATCCGCTTATGCTGGAACCCTTTTGCATGAATGTGCACATGCAATTAGCGGGGCAGACGATGTATCAAGAGATTTTGAACTTGAACTTTCTTCAATGCTTGGTTCTTTGGCTGCCAAGGTTGTGATAGGTAAATAACGCCATTCCATCTCCACAGCAGGCTGTTATTTCACTTGAACTGTTGCACCGATGCAATTTACAATAAAAAATCAGCCCCAGTGCGCCAACACCAGAGCTGATCCGATCTTACCGGGAAATCCGATAAAAATCACCTTGAACAAGTGCATTTTATCATTTTCCCGGACAGATTTCAATGCAAACATATGTCCGGGCATTTTTATGCCCATTTTTCCGTACATTTACTTAGGAGGAATGTGCAATGGCCAAGAAAGTGATACGTAAATCTGCCGAGTCCACGGACCGGATCCGTACCGGTGCTGCCTATATCCGTGTCAGCACCGATGATCAGCTGGAGTATTCCCCGGAGTCCCAGCTGGAGGAAATCAAACGATACTGTCTGCAGCATAATATCCTGCTGCCGTCTGAATATATCTTCGTCGAAGAGGACGGACGTTCCGGCCGTAAATCCAGTAACCGATATGCCTTCCAGAATATGATTGCAACAGCGAAGACAAAACCGAAGCCCTTCGATGTCATTGTCCTGTGGAAATTCAGCCGGTTTGCCAGGAATCAGGACGAGAGTACTTTCTACAAGTCCATGCTCCGGAAAAAACTGGGAATTGATGTGGTGTCTGTCAGTGAGCCACTGATTGATGGCATGTATGGCCGCCTCATCGAAATGATCATTGAATGGCAGGATGAATTCTACTCCGTGAATCTCTCCGGGGAAGTCCGCCGTTCCATGCTCTCCCGTGCCCGCAAGGGTCTCTACAACGGTAAAATGCCACTGGGATATACCAAGGCTCCGAATGAGAATCCTGTCATCGAAGAGCAGGAAGCTGCTATTGTTCGTAAGATCTTCGATATGTACGCCACCGGCAGCGACATCAACTACATCACCAGAGATCTGAATGACCATGGATACAAGACGAAGACCGGTAATCATTTTGACCAGGAAGGTGTGATCTACATACTGGAGAATCCCTTCTACATCGGTAAGGTTCGCTACAACATGCGGGAATCCAGTGCTACCAGTACCCTGCGGGATCCCAAGGAATGGATCATCAGTGACAGCTTCCATGAGCCGATCATTGACATGGATACATGGAATATAGTCCAGGAGCGCCGGGAACACAGTAAGAAGCTGATGCAGCGCTATGAGCATCCGGTCTCTCACACGAAGCACTGGCTGTCCGGTCTTGTAAAATGTCCGGTCTGCGGTAAGTCCCTTTCACATAAAGAAGGTTATCCCCGGAAGTCCACTCACGGCGGATCCTATATCTCCGGCGAGGGCTTCCAGTGTCTGGGATACATGAAAGGGCTTCATACAGGCTCGCAATACATCTCTGCCAAGAAACTTACCGATGCCGTAATATCGTCGCTCCATGAGGTACTGGAGAGCGTCACGGACGTATCCTTTGAGCTTGTCCGCACCTATGAGCCGACTGTAGAGCTGGACAGGCAGCGTTATCAGCGTGAACTGGCTTCCCTGGATCGAAAACTGGAACGTATCCGGGAAGCTTACATGAACGAGATTGACACTCTGGAAGATTACAAGCGGAATAAAGAGATGATCGAGAAGCGCCGGGCAGACCTGGAAGTCCTGCTCTCAGAGCTGACGACTGCTGCCTCCGGTCCCGAGAACTACAAAGAGCAGTTCTTAAGCCGTGTGCAGTCTGTCCTGGATGTTATCGAAAGTGACGCACCGAATGACCTGAAAGCAGAGGCCCTCCGGGGCATTGTGCGTAAGATCGTGTTCTACAAGGATACAAATACCCTTGAATTCCACTATTACCTCATGGTAGAATGAATCCTGTAAGCCGCATAAATGCGAGCTTTATGATATAGTAGCTGTATTTCCGACCATCCCCCACCGTGCCCCGCATCCAATACGATCAATGGCATAAAAAAACTCCCGCATATCCTTTTGTTTCATGATATGCGGGAGTTTCCCCATTTAGATATTTATTTTAAAAGTGCTGCCGTCACTTCCTGAGGGATTACAAATTCCGGTGCTCCCATAGAACCGGGCGCCACTTCGTATTCATCAAAGGCAATGACTAGTTCGTTTTTTTCATTAAAATAGAAGTTCGTCTGCTCCGTGATCCCCTGAAAATTGAATTCCGGCATATCGTCATTATCCAGGAAATAGATCACGCCTTCGTCCGCCGCCATCTGTTCCTTCATCTGGGTCTTAATGTTCTCGCTGATCGCGGAAATATAGTCGCTCCCTTCTGCAAACAGATCTTCCAGTGTCACCACATTTCCCGTCTGTTTAGCAATCGTATAAAATTGATTATGTTCATAGCCGCTGGCCTCCGTCTCCAGGGCACTCAGCTTCACTGTATAATACAGTGCATTATCTGTAACAACCTCCTGTGTTACATGCAGTCCATGATACCCTTCCTCGGATAAGGTATCCTCGAACTGACGGATCAGTTCCTCTACCGTAGCCTCCATATCCTGATTGACCGCTTCCACACCGTCTTCCGACAGCTTCGCCTCCGCAGCCTCCTGTCCGACACCGACTCCTTCCACACTTTCTGCAGCTGTGCCCTCCAAAGTGGCAGCACCGACTGCCACCTCTCCTGCGGGAACACCTTCTCCCGCATCTTCTCCATAAGAGATCTGTGCAAGTTCTACTTCGGCATCATGGTTATCATCGCTGTAATTGTACTGCCGCACCGTCACCAGTCTAAAAAAGCCTCCCAGCACCGGAATATTTTCCATGGCATGGGCGATCTGCATATTGGTATTTGGCAGTGCGATCAACACGATCACAGCTGCCGCTGCCGCAGTCCATGCGGAACGTCTTCGGACACGCTCCGCTCTTTTTTTCTCCATCCGGGCTCTGTCGATACCTGCCTGCAGCCGTTCCCGTCCCGCTTCGGGTATTGTCATATTCTCATACTCCTCTTTTAATTGTTTTAATTGTTCCTGTTCATTCATATCTATTCTCCATCTGTCCGGTCTATTCGGACCGTTCATGTTATCTCTTCTTATATCTTCCTATATCTCTTTGCCTGTATCTGTCTTATGTCCTGCATATATATGATGTCGGGGTCAAAATCTCCCGACTTTGCTGCCTACGGATTGCTCAGCCTGTGCTGCCCTCGAGGTTCAGCCGCAGCTTTTTCATCACCCGGTACAGTCTGCTCTTTACCGTGTTCAGGTTCTCATCCAGTATCTTCGCGATCTCCTCCAGCTGCCTGTCCTCAAAAAATCTCAGAACCACAATGGCACGATCCTTCGGGTCAAGATTTTCTATAGCACGTTTTAAATCAATATTTTCATAGATATCTTCACTTGCCGCCTGGATCTCCTCCACATCCGCGCTCTCCTTCCGGTTGCGCAGGAAGCTGCATGCCTCGTTGACCACGATCCGGTATACCCAGGTCTCCACGTATTGCGGCTCCTTCAGGCTGTCACTTTTTAAAATGGCTTTATAGGCTGCTTCCTGTACAATATCCAGCGCGTCCGCTTCATTATGTACATAACTATAAGCAAGACGGTAATACTTCTCATACCCCTCCGTCAGGGCACGCTCCACCGCCTGTTCTTTTTTTCTGTCTGACATATGTCCATTCCTCACTTTTATGAAAACTGCATGCAATCATTTTCTCTGATATTCATTTTATCACATATTCTTCTTAAGCTTTCTATTATTTTGACGCTGTATTCCCACAAAAAGTTTCACCGGCAAATCAGAAAAATATTCCCAACAGCTTCGGCTACACAAAGGATCCCGGGCTGCTCACCCGGGATCCTTTGAAAAGAGATGTATGAAACTATGCGTTGCATTTGTTCCTGTCGATCCGAAATGTAAGCTCTTACATTTCGAACCATGATTATTTTACCATTATTTCGACTATTTGGCAAACAAATTTCCATCAGTTGCGACTTTTTCGCACTTTTAGCCAAAATCACGCCTTCTTTTTTGTCTAATCCTCATATTTGAAGTAGTCAAAATCCGCTGCTTTGCGGCTTCCACAGCCTCCGTTGTTGGCATAGATGCCTACCAGCGTACCGGTATGGCGCTTGGGATCATCGGGAACACCCTCGTCACAGAGGTAAATGCAGTTCTCCAGAACTCCGACCTGCTCCCAGTTCTCTCCGTCATAGCTGTAATAGAAAGTTCTGGTCAGCTTCTCCACCACTACTTTCAGATACACAGGGCCTTCCTTCACCTTGTCCACTTCCGCCACCAGTTCCTCGCCGTGATTGCGGTTGATGACCAGCTGAATCTTCCGTCCGCCCTCATAGCACAGAGCGCATCTGGCATAAGTGGCTGTACTGTAGTAGCAGGTCAGTCCGGCCTGTTCTCCGTCCTTATCTGGGTAGAACTCCAGCTTCGTCTCCGCCACATAGGACAGCTCCTGTTCTCTGCGTAACAACGTATTTTTCGCACGGATCTCATTCAGTTGTCCGTCTCTGGTCCAGATCCGGAAATATCCGGGACGTTCCGTCAGTGACCAGGAACCGTTATCCGGGTTGCGCACGAACTCCCATTCCAGATTCAGCTTGGTATCGTTAAAATCATCAAACAGATTTCTCTCATAAATGCACTCCGGCAGATCCGGTGCAATCTGTGTCAGGCTGGGACCTTTTCCCTCGTTAACGGTAAACCATCCATCCTCCGTCCACTGTACGGGATCCAGTGCCGTCTCTCTGCCTACAGTCGTGTAATTCCCCTGATTGGGTCTTCCGCAGAGATAATAGCACCACCACTGACCGTTCTGATCCTGTACCAGCTTGCCGTGACCGGCTCTCTGGATGGGTGCAGCGGGATCCTTCTGACGCATAACCGGATTATAGGGAGAGCACTCATAAGGGCCGTAGAAATTTTTACTTCTTCCCACATTGATCCCATGGCCGTAACCGGTGCCGCCCTCAGCCACAATGGCGTAATAATAGCCGTCCTTTTTCATGATATGGGGACCTTCGGAGCAGCGCTCGCCCGTGCCTTCCCATGCGGTCTTCGCCGGACCCGCCACTGCCAGTCCGTCCGCCGTCAGGGGAACTGCCTGTGCTGCCTTGGCAATGATCATATATCTGCTGCCGTCATCATCCACGAACAGGGACGGGTCAATATCGTCCACTTCCAGGCATACCGGCTTACTATAAGGACCCTCCGGCTTATCAGACACCATCACCAGCTGTCTGCGCATTACGTTGTTATCACGCTTGCCGTCCGCATTCAGACGCAAAGTTACATAAACATAGTATTTTCCGTCCACATATTCGATATCCGGTGCCCAGATGCCGTGGGAATCCCGGATGTCACTAATGTCCAGCCACTCCGGATTCGTGATGGCATGGCCGATGATATGCCAGTGAACCATATCCCGGGAATGGGAAATGGGGATTGCCGGAAAATACTGGAAGCTCGAATTCACCATGTAATAATCGTCACCGACACGGATCACGGAAGGATCCGGGAAAAAGCCTCGCTGTACAGGATTGTGATAAGTTCTCTGTTCGCTCATAGGGGTCTCCTTTTATCACTCATAATTATACTGTAAGTGTAGCTTCTTCCCGGACTTCTGTCGTGCCAGTTTTCTTTTTATTTTATGACAAATATTGCATTAAATACCGATTGATCCTCCGGAATTATTCCATGATGGAGTACTGCATCCACTCGTACAACAACTTCGTGCCCTCCATGATCTCGGGCGGGAGCAGCGCACGCGCTACCAACTTTAATTCATCGGATTCGATGTCCGTTCTGCGAAGATGGGCATAATCGCCGTCAATGCTTTCTACGATATATTCAAAACGATTCATAGGGATACCTCTTTCTTTGATGTGTTTGAGATAAGTTTAAGAGGTTTTTGTGGGAGAGTCAAGGGAATCCGCCTTATCTTCGAAAATCGCTCTGCTTCGCAGAGCACGTGCTTCGCACTTATGATTTTCTCGATAAACACCCATAAAAAACAAATGCCACACCCGAAGGTGTGGCGCTTGTTTTTTCTATGGGTGCTTACATCATTCCGCCCATACCGGCTCCACCGGCAGGCATTGCGGGAGTCTCTTCCTTGATGTTAGCTACAACGCTTTCGGTAGTAAGCAGTGTGCTTGCTACGCTGGTAGCGTTCTGCAGGGCACTTCTGGTAACCTTTGCGGGATCCAGGATGCCGGCACTTACCATATCTACATATTCCTCTTTCAGAGCATCGAAGCCGACACCGACCTCAGACTCACGTACCTTATTGATGATAACGCTGCCTTCCAGTCCTGCGTTTGCTGCGATGTGATACAGCGGAGCTTCCAGTGCTTTCAGGACAATGCCTGCACCGGTCTTCTCATCACCTTCCAGAGTAGCTGCCAGTTTAGCAACTTCCTTGGATGCATGAATGTATGCGGAACCACCACCACAGATGATACCTTCCTCTACGGCTGCTCTGGTAGCTGCCAGAGCATCTTCCAGACGAAGCTTAGCTTCCTTCATCTCGGTCTCGGTAGCAGCACCTACACGGATGACTGCAACACCGCCGGACAGCTTAGCCAGTCTCTCCTGCAACTTCTCTCTGTCGAAATCAGAAGTGGTCTCTTCGATCTGCTTCTTGATCTGTGCGATTCTGGACTGTAATGCTTCCTTGTCGCCCTCACCGTCTACGATCACGGTGTTCTCTTTCTGAACCTTAACGGATTTTGCACGACCCAGCATATCCATTGTGGTATCCTTCAGCTCATAACCAAGCTCGGAACTGATCACGGTACCGCCGGTCAGAATTGCGATATCCTCCAGCATAGCTTTTCTTCTGTCACCATAGCCGGGAGCCTTAACAGCTACTACATTGAAAGTACCACGCAGCTTGTTGACGATCAGGGTGGTCAGTGCCTCGCCCTCTACATCCTCAGCGATGATCAACAGCTTAGCGCCGGACTGAACGATCTGCTCTAACAGGGGCAGGATCTCCTGAATGTTGGAGATCTTCTTATCAGTGATCAGAATATAAGGATTATCCAGAACTGCTTCCATCTTATCCATATCGGTTGCCATGTAAGCGGAGATATAACCTCTGTCAAACTGCATACCTTCTACCAGATCCAGTTCGGTCTGCATGGTCTTGGACTCTTCAATGGTGATAACACCGTTGTTGCTTACCTTCTCCATAGCATCTGCAACCAGCTGTCCTACTGCTTCATCTCCTGCGGAGATTGCTGCTACTCTTGCGATGTGCTCCTTACCGTTTACCTTCTGGCTCATCTTACCGATGGTTTCTACTGCACATGCAGTTGCTTTCTTCATACCTTTTCTCAGGATGATGGGGTTAGCACCTGCTGCCAGGTTCTTCATACCTGCATTTACCATAGCCTGTGCCAGAACGGTTGCGGTTGTAGTACCATCACCGGCTACATCGTTGGTCTTGGTAGCTACTTCCTTTACCAGCTGTGCACCCATGTTCTCGAATGCATCTTCCAGCTCGATCTCTTTTGCAATGGTAACACCATCGTTGGTGATCAGGGGTGCACCGAAGGACTTATCCAGTACTACGTTTCTTCCTTTGGGTCCTAAAGTTACTCTTACGGTATCTGCCAGCTGGTTAACACCAGCCTCTAATGCTGCACGGGCTTCTGCGCCGTATTTAATCTCTTTTGCCATAATAATCAGCCTCCAATTTATTTGTTCTTAGTCTTAATTTCTTTTCAAATTTTGCTTTTACTGAATAATTGCAAGGATGTCGCTCTGCTTTACGATGATGTACTCTTCGTCATCCAGCTTTACTTCGGTTCCGGAATATTTGGAATAGATGACCTGATCGCCAACCTTAACTTCCATCTTGACTTCCTTGCCGTCTACAACACCGCCGGGGCCTACTGCTACGACTTCTGCCTGCTGGGGTTTTTCCTTATTCTGACCGGGGAGTACGATACCGGACTTGGTAGTCTCCTCTGCAACTAACTGTTTTAATACGACTCTGTCACCTAACGGTTTCAAATTCATGATAACTGCCTCCTTAATAGCTATTTAAAAATATTATTACTCGTTTTCATTTGTTAGCACTCATTTTTATCGAGTGCTAATTGCTATAGCTTATATTAGTTTTATATGCCCAGTTTTTCAAACGTATTCACAACTATTTAAAATCTCTATTCTCATTTTTTCTCGTATTTTCTCATTTTATCTTTCGTTTTTATATAGCATGAGTGAAAATACGATTTAATATTTCGTTTATAATTATAAAAAAGAATCTCGCTTATTTCCTATGAATTAAAAAAACAGCCCGATGCTATCACCGGACTGTTTCCCATACTTACCTATAAAATTGATTTACTTTATGCTGTTTTGACATCGTCATGGTATTTCTGCCACTTCTTCTTATAAATAAAGTAACAGGGAATTCCTACGAATACCATTCCACCTAAAATATTACCGATGGTAACGGGAATAAAGTTGTTCAGACTGTGAAGTATCGTCAGTCCCTGAATCTGCTCTGCCGTCAATCCGTATGCTTCCTGTGCTTTCGCCACGTAAACAGGATTCTGCGCAGCCATCATGCCAACAGGAATGTAGAACATATTTGCAACGCAGTGTTCGAAGCCGCCGACCACAAACGCCATGATCGGGAAGAAGATCGCCCAGACCTTACCTACGATATCCGTAGCTGCCACTGCCATCAGAATAGCAATACATACCAAAATATTACACAGAATGCCTGAGGTGATTCCCTTCAGGGGAGAAATGCCCACTTTGCCGACTGCCACCTTGATGGCATAGGCACCCAGCAGCCCACCGGTGTAATCCAGATTACCGGAAAAGCAGATCAGGGTATCAATGATCAGGGCGCCGATCAGATTGCTGAAGTACACCACGATCAGGTTGCGGATACATTCGAACCACGTTACCTTTTTGCCAACCACATCCATGACGATCAGGCAGTTACCGGTGAAAAGCTCTCCACCTACAAATACAATGATCATCAGTCCCACGGGGAAGATAATACCTGCCACAAATCGTGCCAGCCCTACATTGTCAATGGCATGTGCCGCGGTGCTGCTGGTGGCTCCGCCCAGCGCGATAAATGCACCCGCCATAATACCTAACAGGATCATCTTGCCTAAAGGAAGATGGGCTTTACCTTCTCCGGCTTTCATGTTGGTATCAATGACTTCTGACGGCGTATTAAAATGCTGTTCCATATAACCCTCATTTCTGCACAGCTCTCATCTGCTGTACTCTCTTAACTCATTTATTCCTTATATTACACTACTTTCATGATAGTAAGCAAGATATTCACTCCATGTATCTGATTATATACATTTCTGTTTTCAAAGTGGAATCTCGTTTACAAAACGGGAAACTCGGATGACTATTGAGCAGCGTCTGATTTTGTCGACAAAGAGTCTTTTTTTGTAATTTTTTTGCCTTTTTTTGCAAAAAAATGCTAGACAAAAGACATAATGTGTACTATACTAAACTTGTTCGGTGAGAGCCGAACCGCTTATATAAGTAGATTTCCGGAAGAATTCCCCTTTTACACAATTAAAGTGGCTGCAGGTTTCCCGCCTGCGGCTGCTTTAATTGTGTTATAAGATAGTTTTTAAGCTTTGCTTTAAAATTGCAAAAGTTTTTGCAAAAATTTAAAATTTTCACTTGCTAAGTGATAAGTATCTATGCTATAATAGCTTTCGTCAGTGGTTCAGCTGATACAATTTCATAGGGGAATAGTACAGCGGTAGTGCGGCGGTCTCCAAAACCGTTAACGGGGGTTCGATCCCCTCTTCCCCTGCTAAGAAAAGTCGATTTTATCGGCTTTTTTTATTTCTGTTTTAGATACAATTTCACCCCGGCACGACGCGATTCATAGATCTGCGCCATGCCGGGGTGTTGTCTTTACAGCTATATTGTTATATCTCCTCTTTCTCCGAATCCGGTGCGATCACAGATCCGATGGCGGTCGCGTAATCAGAGTACTCCGGAATGCTGATCTTCACATCCCACAGGCTCTTGAAATCCTCGATGATCTGGCGGCACTCGAAGAATTTAGTCAGTCCGCCGATCAGGATATACTCTTTGATGCCGGTGCTCATAGATGCCAGGATTCCTGCCTGGCAGATATTCTCGATCACCATATGTACAATACCTGCCGCGATATCCTCCGGTTTGGACTGGGCATCTGCCTTACCAAAATTAGAAGCCGTCACATCCAGATTCAGGCCCGGCAACTTTTCTTTGGCCAGATCTGCGATCCGCAGATCGATCTTCGCCACATCACCCTTACGGGACAACGGCACAATTTCATGAATGTCGCCGGTATTCAGCATGATCGAGGACAGTCCACAGATCGTTCCGCCTCCTAAGCCGACACCACCCAGGTGCTTCATCTCCTTCTCCGTCACTTTGACGAAGAAGCTTCCGGTACCCATACTGATGACAATGACTTCCTTTTTATCCGTAAGATAATATCCTCCGGTACCTGTAGCGACGAATTCATCCACTTTATAGGTAGGACGATCATATACCGCTTTCTCCACATATTTGCTTCCCACACCGGTGATATAGACTCCCTCCACATCAGCCAATTCCAGATTATTCTCATACAGATATCTTCCGAATGCACCATAGAGAGATGCCACCTGGCTATCTGCCTTGACCGCCATGGGCGGAAGCATATGTTCTCCTTCAAAAGCTACGATTTTTGTCGTACTGCTACCGATATCGATTCCTATTTTGACAGGCATGTTTTCAACCTCCTCATATCACTTAACTGTTCATCGTCTCATTTCCAGATACATTTCCACAGTTCGAGACCGTCAGCCAAACACTTTATCCACAGCATCCTGTACAGAACTGACGCCAATGACCCGGATCTTACTTCCTTTTTTACACTCTTCCAACGAGACAAGCGGCACCACACATTCTTCGAAGCCCAGCTTCTCTGCCTCTGCCACGCGTTGTTTTGCCATGCTGACTGCCCGGACCTCGCCGCTTAATCCCACTTCACCGAAAGCGACCAGTTTCGGATTCAGTGCCTTATTCCGGAAGCTGGACAGAATCGCCAGCACGATTCCCAGATCGATCGCCGGTTCCTGGATCTTGATACCTCCGATGATATTCACGTAGGCATCACAGGAAGATAATTGCACTCCGGAACGTTTCTCCAGCACTGCCATCAGGAGATTTACACGGTTGAAATCCGTACCGGTGGTCTGTCTTCTGGGAATTCCGAAATTGCTGTGGCACACCAGCGCCTGCAGTTCGATCAGAAGCGGCCTGGTGCCCTCCATAGTACATGCCACCACAGAGCCACTGGCATTCTCCGGCCGTCCGTTCAACATATATTCCGAAGGGTTCTTCACCTCCGCGAGTCCCGTCTCCCGCATCTCGAAAACACCGATCTCGTTCGTGGACCCGAAACGGTTCTTCACCCCACGCAGGATACGGTAGGAAGCATGTCTGTCCCCTTCAAAATAAAGTACCGTGTCCACCATATGTTCCAACACTCTGGGTCCCGCTACGGTTCCTTCTTTTGTTACATGTCCCACAATAAAAATAGAAATCCCCAATCCTTTTGCCAGTTGCAACAGGATGCCTGTGGATTCCCGCACCTGTGATACGCTTCCCGGTGCTGCAGATACATTTTCATTATACATGGTCTGAATAGAATCTATGATCACGACCTCCGGCTTGCTCCTGCGGATCACTTCGCCGATGATGTCCAGATTCGTCTCACACAGCAGGAGCATATGTTCCGAAAATGTGCCAAGCCTGTCCGCCCGCATCTTGATCTGTACCTTGGATTCCTCTCCGGAGATATACAATACCTTATGTCCGGCCTCTGACAGATTGTGACACACCTGAAGCAGCAGGGTAGATTTACCGATCCCCGGATCGCCTCCTACCAGAGTCAGGGAACCCTGTACGATTCCGCCACCGAGCACCCGGTCCAGTTCTTTTATCCCGGTGAGTGTCTTGTTCTCCTCACGGATCGCGATTTCAGATAATACACAGGGTTCGGAAGCCTCTCTGCGCTCTCTTCTGCTCCCGGTGCCGGTGTTTTTCAATACCGTTTTATCTATCGTCTCTTCCACGAAAGTGTTCCACTCTCTGCAGCCGGGGCATTGTCCCAGCCATTTCGTGGATTCATAGCCACAGTTCTGACAGAAAAAAACGGTGGCTGTCTTACCTTTTGCCATGCTCTCTCCTCAATCGTTATAAAAAAGAGCCCAGACACGAAGTACTACAATATCCTCCGTGTCTGGACTCCTTTGCAGTGCGCCTTTACGCCTCTACGATCTTCACAGGTACTTCCCCTGCTGCTTCCAGTTCTACACTCAGGCTCAGCTTTCCGCCAAGTCCGGTCTTCATGGTTCCTACGTTCTTACCGTCAATAAATACTTCGTACTCGGTGTCGTCCTTTAATCCTACTGTGATCTGGGAATCTTCATCACCTTCTACGATGAATTCTACACTGTTATCGGACTCTTTGAACTCCAGCACACTGGTTCCGGGAACAGATTCATATAAAAACATACCGTTCTTCTCCAGCTTTGTCATCTCATTGTAGGTCTTAACCTTCAGCAGATCTCCTGCATGCTCATAATCTTCTACCTTTGCCTTCTTGGCCAGCTTATGATTACCAAAGCTGATAGATCCGTCTGCTTCACTGCGAAGTATTTCTTCCACTACTGCCATCTGTCTGTCCTCCTGAAAGTAACTGCATCCGCAACACTTCTATATCCTTCATCCTTTGCGAATGGGGTTTGAATAGTTACAGTATAATATATCTCACCCTGTTTTTCTACAAAAAATTTTTTAATTTTGTAACTATTCAGATTCATTTAAATATCATTGAATATTCGTCGAATGCTTGCATTCGTAAGAATATTTCATGATATTTATAAGACGAAGTAACCTCAATGAGCAAAAGGAAAGCTCTGCAAGAGCGATTTTGCGAATTGAGTGACTGAATAGTTACAAATGCTTAATTCTTAACCGTAAATACGACTTTACCATTCTTAAATCCTGCAGAAACCTTATCTCCCGGCACCACCTTTTTCAGCAGTATCTCTTCTGCCAGAGCATCCTCTACCACTGACTGGATCGCACGCTTTAAGGGTCTTGCACCCATCTTATTGTCAGCATATTTTTTCACCAAATGCTCCTTCAGTGCTGCAGTGATCGTCAGATGGATGCCCAGCTGGTCCTCGCATCTCTTATACAGATTGGATGCCAGCAGATTTACGATCTCTTTCATATTCTCATTGTTCAGCTGGTGGAACACGATAATGTCATCGATACGGTTGATGAATTCCGGCTTGAAGCTGCGCTTTACCTCTTCCATGACATTGGATTTCATTTTCTCATAATCCTTCGTCTCGCTCTTCTCCGTTGCGAAGCCGAGATTCTTGGGATCTACAATCCGCTGTGCTCCGGCGTTGGATGTCATGATCAGCACCGTATTCTTGAAGCTGACCTTTCTGCCCTTGGAATCCGTAATATGACCGTCATCCAGCACCTGCAAAAGTACGTTGAACACATCCGGATGAGCCTTTTCGATCTCATCAAACAGAACGACAGAATAAGGATTCCTGCGGACCTTCTCGCTCAACTGGCCACCTTCTTCAAATCCCACATATCCGGGCGGGGAACCGATCATCTTGGATACCGAATGACCTTCCATATACTCCGACATATCCACACGGATCATGGCATCTTCCGAGCCGAACATAGCCTCTGCAAGCGCCTTGGATAATTCCGTCTTGCCGACGCCGGTAGGTCCTAAGAACAGGAAAGAACCGATGGGACGGTTCGGATCCTTCAGTCCCACACGGCCTCTGCGGATGGCTTTGGCCACGGCGGTAACTGCCTCTTCCTGACCAATCACACGCTTATGCAATGTCTTCTCCAGCTTCAGAAGTCTCTCGCTTTCCTTCTCTGCCAGCTTCTGCACCGGGATTTTGGTCCACTGGGCCACCACCTCGGCGATCTCATTTTCACCGATGCTTAAAGTATTTTCCTCTTCCCTTTTTTCACGCTTTTTCAGCAAACGCTCCTGCTTCTTTACCAGAGCATCCTGTTTCTTCTTGATCTCTGCCATCTGGGCAAAAGCTTCCACGCGGATAGCCTTCTCCATCTCCCAGTCCAGCTCCCGGATCTTATCCGAGATCTCCTTTGCCTTATCCGGTGCATCCATTGCATGCAGTCTGGCACTGGCCGCTGCCTCATCGATCAGGTCAATCGCCTTGTCGGGCAGATTCCTATCATTGATATAACGACTGGACAGTCTCACTGCCGCCTCCACCGCTTCCGGTGTAATGGTCACATGGTGATGTGCTTCGTACTTCCCCTTGATACCCTCCAGGATGCGGACAGCCTCTTCCTCTGTGGGTTCTTCCACCGTAACCGGCTGGAATCTCCGCTCCAGTGCAGCATCCTTCTCAATATACTTGCGATACTCCGCGATCGTGGTCGCACCGATCAGTTGGATCTCTCCGCGGGCCAGAGACGGTTTCATGATATTGGACGCATCAATAGCCCCCTCGGCACCTCCGGCACCGATGATCGTATGCAATTCATCCAGGAATAAAATAATATTCCCATCCTCTGTGACTTCCTTCAGTACCTTCTTGATCCGCTCCTCGAACTCTCCGCGGTACTTACTTCCCGCTACCATTCCGGACAGATCCAGTGTCAGTACTCTCTTATTCTGCACCGTAAAAGGCACATCTCCCGCCACGATCCGGGCTGCCAGTCCTTCCACCACGGCGGTCTTGCCAACACCGGGTTCCCCGACCAGGCAGGGATTGTTCTTCGTCCGTCGGCTCAGGATCTGGATCACTCTGCGGATTTCTTCATTTCTTCCGACTACCGGATCCAGCTTTCCTTCCCTGGCCAGCGCCGTCAGATCCCGGCTGTACTGCTCCAACGTAGACTGTTTCGCCTTACGGTCTCCCTTTTTTCCAAGGTCTTCTTTGTACAGATTGCCGTCCTGTCCGATAGCGATCAGGGTATCCACATAAATTTTCTGTACATTGGCTCCCAGCGTGTTCAACAGGCGTACCGCTACGTTTTCCCCCTCTTTGATCAGGGCCAGCAGCAAATGCTCCGTTCCGGTCTGCTTCTGTCCGAAACGTGCGGCCTGATGGTGTGCTTCCTCCAGGATTCTCGCGGCTCTGGGAGAATATCCCTCTCTGTCCTTCACTGCGACACCGTTCTCAAACGCAATCAAATCCCGGATCATGTCCATGACCTGCCCGGTCTCCACACCGTTATCAGCCAATACCTTGGCCGCCACACCGGTGTCTTCCTTTAATAATCCTACCAGAATGTGTTCCGTTCCGATGTAACCCTGCTTCAGGCTCCTTGCACATCTGGAAGCCTGCGCCAGCGCATTTTGCGCCTTATCCGTAAACTGTGACTGCATCAATTCAGTCCTCCATACTCTTCATATATTTCATCAATCAGCTCATGAACTTCCTGCCTGGAAATATTCTTGCAGCTGCTCTTAGCCAGTATTACCTGCAATTCCTTCCGCAATTCATCTACCGCACGCATGCGATCCACATCGAGTGCAATTACCGCGCCTTTTCGCCGGTCTACCTTAACATAACCTTCCTGCTTCAGAACCGTATATGCCTTATTTACTGTATGCATATTGATCCCGATCGTATCCGCCAGCTGGCGCACGCTGGGCAGAGAATCTCCTTCATGAAATTGTGACGTGGCAATTCCCATGATGATCTGATTGCGTAATTGCATATAGAGTGCTTCATCACTGTTGAAATCTATCTCTATTATCATCAAACTCGCTCCCTTCCCATGTCACTGATTGTTATATTCCTATTATAACAGTGAACGCAGTACTGTCAACTGTAACTGGGGAAAGTTTATCGTTTTTTAATCAAAAACGGCATCTCACTTGTGCAAGATGCCGTTTGCATTTTATTGATCTTCGTCTCCGTCCCAGTTCAGGAATTCAAATTCAAATTCATCATCATCTGACATGAAGTTTTTGGACTTCCAGCCGGGATTCTGATTGCCCTCACTCTGCGGAACAGGCTTTGTGGGTCTTGCCACCGGTCTGCCGGCCTGCGGCGCGGGTCTTTCGCTCTGCGGTGCCGTGGGTCTGCCTCCCTGAGGTGCAGGTCTTCCCTGTCCGGGTGTCACCGGTCTGCCTCCCCGGGGTGCAGGTCTGCCATCTGGACGTGTTCCCTGGCCTGTCGGTCTGGATGCCGGTCTTCTCTCGGCTCCCACTTCATGCATTACTTTCTGGCTGCCTTGCGGCCTGCCGCCCTGCGGTCTGCCTCCCTGAGGTGCGGGTCTTCCGTTTTGGGGTCTGCCTCCCTGGGGTCTGTCCACTCTTCTTCTGCGGGCCGTTTCCTCTTCCACGCCGGAGAAATAGGATGCGTCATTCATATCTTTGATTTTGAAGATCAACAGTGTCACCGCTGCTACCGCCGCTACAAGCAGAATCACCAAAATAATGATGACTGCTTTCTGGCTGCTGATCTTTTTCTGATTGGTCTCATACTGTGCATTGATCTCTGTGATCTGGTTCAGGGAATTGAACAGATCTTCAATCTTATATTGCTTCTGCCCTGCCATGTCCAGCAGATACCATGCATCTCCCTGCATCTGAGTATCCCAGTCTTTGGATGTGGTCTGGGTATCTTCCGCAGGCTGCTCGTCTGTGGGTTGTTCCTCTACCGGCTGTTCTTCTACCGGTGCCTGCAGCTCTCCGGATAATGCAACATAATCCGAACGAATGAAGCCTGTCACCTCGACACTGTTGGAAATAAAGCTTATCTGATACCATGTCTTTCCATCGGTTCCTGTTGCCTGTCCGGTCACAGTCAGTGCCATTCCATTCTCCGCAGTAGTCACGATCTGGCTGGTGGTAGACGCATTGCTGCGCACACGAACAGACTGACCTCCGGTCACGGTCGCACTCAGGGGTTCCACTGCAGTAACCTCCACAGGAGTCTCATTCACAACAGGCGCCGGTGTTGCTGTGGTCGTAGTCGTTGTAGTAGTTGTTGTACCTGAAGAAGACGGCGGGGTAGATCCGTCGGTAATGTTTACCAGATCGGAACGAATA